>Ga0126311_10000297_pt1 | contig 23976 bp, 22 predicted proteins | sample Plot61_FD_92539 | JGI IMG/M metagenome (GOLD analysis project Ga0126311, IMG submission 92539) | Serpentine soil microbial communities from UC McLaughlin Reserve, CA, USA - Plot61 | ecosystem: Environmental > Terrestrial > Soil > Grasslands | place: USA: UC McLaughlin Reserve, Lake County... | reverse complement strand
CCCGCGTCCGACGTATCAACTCGATTCCGGTTGTGTCGGGCAGCTTGTTATCAAAAATCAGAACGTCGTACCGCTCGCCGCTTTCTAATTTCTCTAGCGCCGCGGCTCCGGTGGCGCACGTCTCGACCGACCAGCCTTCATCACTCAGCGTAATGTTTACCGAGTCGGCGATGAGGCTATCATCTTCGACGTGCAGGACGACGACGGCGCGCGTTTCGGGGCAATCTTCATCACCGCGAAACATCAAACTGCGCGGCTGGCGCTCCGCCGGCGCTCGCAGTCGCGCGAGCGCCGTGTGACGCCCGCTGCCCTTCAACATTGAATCTAAACTCTGGCGACTGAGGCCGAGCAGTTCGGCCGCGCGCGAGACGACGCCCCTAGCCTCCTTTAGCGCCCGTTCTATTAGCCGAGCTTCATAACGCAGCACGGCATCATAGAAGTTAAAGCCCTTCCACGTCGGCGGCGTGGGAAGCACGCTCATGAGGAATAGCACGCGGCGTGAGGCGGCGAGCAGCCTGTCTTTATGTTCCTGATTGCCGGAGCGTGTGAGCAGTTCAGCAGCGCGGTCGTAAGTGGCGCTCAGGTCTTGCGCCGGCAGGCTATCGCTTAACTCTTCGAGGATGGTAAGAGCGGCCAGCCCCGCGGCTTCTAAGTCACCTCCGTTCTGCGCGACCTCTACGGCGCGTTGCAGCGTCAGGCGCGCGACCCTGTGATTACCCATGCGCGCGAGTATGATTCCGTGAGTCGTCAGAGCTTCGGCTAATAGAGATTGCTGGCCGCCGCGCTCAAGAACTTGAACGGCCGAGCGGACGAGCTTTTCGGCTTCGGTGGTTCGACCTTCGGCCAGCAGCACCCTTGCGCGAGTGTCGTCCACCTGCGCGGTATGTACGGCGTCTTTCATGCTGGTAAAGAGAGCTTGCGCGCGGTCTAAATGTTCGTGAGCTTCGGCGAATCTCTTAATGGTGTTGAATAGAAATCCGAGATTGTTTTCGACGCAAGCTTGATAGCGCGTGTGTCCCGCTTGCTCGAAATGGTAACTGGCGGCGGCGTACTCAATCAGAGCTTGGTCTATGTAGTCGGGGCGATGCTCTGCCGTGCCGAGATTTCTTAATAGAAAGCCGAAGCCGTTGTAGAACTTCCCCTGATGCGCGTGGTTAGTAATCTTCTCGAATAAAGGGGCAGCCTCAATATGAATCCGTAAGGCATCGTGAAATCTTTTCGCCGACCTCTCGACAATAGCCAGACGAAGCAACGCAACTGCTCTTACTTCGCCACCTGTATCGTTAGGAAGTCGGCCTAATGCTTCGTGTAACCAGACGCGCGCCTCGTTGAACGAGCCTTGTCGCCAGTAGCAATATGCGATTTCAGTTTGTGCCTCTGCTACCTTCCTCGTATCCTGTAATGCCTCAAATCTATGGATGCTTTCGGTAATGAGATTCTTAGCCGTCTCCTGCGCCCCCTCGATCTGCCGAGTGCTGCCGAGCCAGCCCGTGAGTACCCCGACCCTCAAGAGCATTTCGGCCGCCGTCGCCTCGCTCAGTTCATTCAGCACCGGACGCCCCCCGACCTCCGGCCATAACTCGCCCATCGCTTCGCGTGCTGCGTCGTAGCTTCCAACGTCCTCTAGCTGTTTAGCGAGCCGACATCTAAGCAGCGCCTGCTTCTCGCGGGTAAGTGTCGGGTCGGTTATTTCTTGAAGGAGTTGGCTGGAAATAATCATGTGAGGACTGCCCTCTCTCGGAGAAAGTCGGCACTCTTTCAAAGGCGCATCCCGGCACGGTAGGGTGCTAAGATTCGCCCGCGTTACACGCACAGGTGGTCAGGACTTCACTCCCGCCCGCCCATCACGAACTAGGCTCGAAAACTTCAGGAGAACAACATGAGCAACTTACGCCGAATCTCTATCGCGTTCGCTTTCACGCTCGCGCTCACCATCCCGGCCTTTGCAGGCGAGATAGAAACCGGCAAAACGTCGCCGCCGCCCTCGCAGCCTACACAAACGACCACGGTGAACGGCGAAATAGAAACTGGCATTACAGGGCAAGACGAGACGGGTAGCGGTGAGGTGTCCGCCACCGATTCAGCGACGGCGGCCGTGCTGAACCTACTGCAAACCGTGCTGGCGCTGTTCTAAGCCACCCGCTCAGTTTCAAGTAATCAGAGCTGCCGAAAGTAAAAAATTCGGCGGTCTAAGTATTCGTGTGTCTGGACGATCTTGGAACTTCACGCCGGAAATAGCCGAGAGTGCAAGGAAGCCCGACGCGGAGGCGCAAGAAGGCGAGATTAAACCCGCCCGATACCTAAAGCAATAATTCTTTTTACGTTATGTTGCCAATTTATTAGCTTTAAGGGGGAGGGGCAAAAAATTCAGCAGAGGCAGTTTTGACCCTGACCAATGAAGGGGAGTCGCAAAGTTTACGCAGCTACTTAGTTCTAATAATTTTCTTGACACTATAACTCTACGGATTTACGATTCGCCGGAAAATCGTAAATACTGAAAACCGTAAAAAGATTCAATGATTATTTCCTTTCTCAATCAAAAAGGCGGCGTTGGAAAAACGACTCTGGCCGTTCACGTTGCGACAGCTCTAGCAAAGCAAGGTGCGCGGGTTCTAATGGTAGATGCTGACCCCCAGGGGAGCGGCCTAGATTGGGCAGCCAGCCGTGCAGGTGATCCACTGTTCCCCGTTATAGGCTTGCCGAAGCCGACCATACACCGAGAGCTTCCCACCCTCGCGGTTGATTACAAGCATATAGTTATTGACGGCCCCCCTCGTGTTTACGACGTGGCGCGGTCTGCGATTATGGCAAGCGATTTAGTTCTAATACCCGTTCAACCTTCACCTTATGACGTTTGGGCAGCAAAGGAGATTATTGACCTTTTATCTGAAGCAGCCTCATTTAAGGATAATCTAAAAAGAGCATTTGTAATTAATCGTAAAATCGTAAATACGGCTATCGGCCGCGAGGTAACAGAAGCCTTGTCAGAATATGATCTGCCCGTCTTTAAGGCTGAAATTTGCCAGCGTGTTAGCTTCGCTGAGAGCGCAGCACAAGGCCGAACAGTTCTCGAAACCGACCCGGAGAGCCTTGCCAGCAAAGAAATCAACGCCCTAGTGAAAGAGGTTCTGGAGTTCGCATGAATAGAAAAAGAGTACCCTTAGCAGCAAAGCCCCGAGGGGCAGCGGCCACGACGCCGACAGCAGATGCGTGGGTTCAATCTCGACAGCTTGAGTCCGGCAATGGTGAGGCTATGAAGCGGCTAACCGTTGATGTACCGAGCAGCCTCCATACTCGAATTAAGAGTCAATGCGCCCTAAGAGGCGTCAAGATGGCCGACGAGATACGAGAGCTGTTAGAGAAGCATTTTCCAGAGAAATCCGAACTTGCTGGCTGAATCTACACCCCCTGTAGAATCTACGCGGCGCGTAGATTCCGCAATTACCATGCAGTTTGGGGAGACGATTCGTGCAGTTTGGGGAGACGCACCGTGCAGTTTGGGGAGACGCACCATGCAGTTTGGGGAGACGATTTTCGCCCTAAATGCTAGAAAGCACTTGCCTTATCAGACCCTAGACTGTATTAGACTATTTTAGACAACAACAACAGCAGAATTGTTGTTGCTGATTTTCTTTTTCGGGGAAGCTATTACATGAGCGAGCAGCTAGAGCTAGTCACACAAAACACTATCAGGATTGAAACGGCGCTCTCGCGCTTTCCTGTTCATAGGCTATCGAAGCGAGGAAACATCAGCATCGAGATTAGGGAAACCAGGCCCACTGGAGAGATTAAAACGAAGTGGGAGGTTGACTACCCGAAGAAAACAGGGCAGCCCGGCCAGCTTGCTTACAAGGTTGATACTCTTATCGTAAATCGGAGAATTGACGACGAGCGCCCATCAATCCCGAAGATCATCCAGCTAGGAAGTCTCAGCGAGATTTGCCGTGAGCTAGGGATGCGAGTAAGCGGCGGGAACTCGAATGAAATAAAGAAAGCCCTTCGACAAAATGCCTTTGCGGGTATCACCGCGAAGATTAGTTACAGGGCGACCGACGGAATGGAGCGAAGCCTTGAAGCGGCTTTCACGCGGTACAGCGTTATTTTTACCGGCGAGAGTTTTCCAGACGGACGGAGAGCAAATGCGGTCTACGTGATTCTGAATGATGTTTACATGAAGATTTTGAACGAGGCGCAGACCCGCCCACTCGATTACGATTACCTGCGCGACCTCCCACCAGCAGCGCAGCGATTTTATGAGCTGATAGGCTTTCAGATTTACGCCGTCCTCAAGCACGAGCGCCCGCGCGCCAGGATGCTTTATTCTGACTTCTGCACCCGCGCCCCGCAGACTCGCTATCCCGATTATGAACACGTCAAGAAGCAGATGTATAAGGTTCACGCCCCGCACCTTAAATCTGGATACTTGGCAAAGGTAGAACTTCAGGCGCAACCAAGCGAGGGAGGGGAACCGGACTGGCTAATGCTCTACACCCCAGGGCGAAGGGCAGAGGCCGAGTTCAGGGAAGCGAGCAAAAAGCCGCGCGTCATTCAGCAGCCAAGCGCCGCCCCGCGCCCTATCCCAACGGCCACGGCCGAGCCGCCAGTGCGACGAGCCAGCCAGCCCACCAGCCCGCTGGCCGCAGAGCAGCCGCCCGCCGCGACCCGCGAGGCCGACGACACTGGTGAGCAGCTTATGAGTAAGCTAGTGGCCTTCCACATCGCCGAGGCGACAGCCAGAGAATTAGTCCGCGACTACCGTAAATCGGTTGAGCTTCAGCTTAGAGCTTTGCCCCACCGACACACCGGGAAAATCAAAGAACTCGCCCCCTGGTTAATTCAGGCCATTAAGGATAATTACGAGCTGCCCGAAGCATTGAGGCACGCGCAGGAGAAGGAAGAAGAGGTTAAGAGGCAGTTAGCCAAGCGTGAGGCTGAACGGACGCGCCAGAGGCGCAGGGAGACGCTACAACCGGCCTATTATGACTTTCTCAGGGCAAGGGAAGGGGCGCACCGCAGCGAGCGCCAAGAGGGTTACAGCGCCTTTTTAGAGCAGGAGGCAGGGGAGCGGGCGGAGATTGAGAATAGCAGCGTCTTTAAGGCCAAGCTAAAGACGAAACTACTAACCGACTTCGACCACGAACAAAGCCACCTAGACCGACTCAGAGCCTATTTCAACGAGCCGACCCTTGACGAGTGGCTAGAGCAGAATCCTGACCCGAGTTAGACACCCGCGCCAGAGCGCCGCAAATGCCCCAAGCCGTACCGGAGAAGGGAAGGGAGGCGGAGGGATTGGCGGCCGAGCAGCAACCCGCACTCGGTAGATTCTTTCCGGCGCGATCTTTTGAATCTACGACGAAACTCCCCCGCTCCTCTCCCTACCGACACAGGCGGCTAGAAGCCGCGCGCCGTTAGCCGAACCCAACCGAGGGAGGTGTCGGCCGCCAATCCGCCAACGATGCTACCTCCCGATTCTCACCGCTCCTAATTCACTCCCAATAGTTAAAATTTTTAACCGTTTCGATGGCCGACTTCGCACCGATTTTGGGGCCGTACCGAGCAGCGATTGGCGACCAACTACGGTCGAAAAATGCAGCCTGACTGAAGCGTTTGTTAGCCCCCGCGCTCCCGTAAGTACGTGGTTACGACCTCCGAGTTGGCGCGTCCCTGACTCGCCCGTATGTTAGCTTTTCGCTTCGCCCGAGAACCAAATCTGTCGCCCTTCCAGCCGGTAATTTTGCCGAATCGAGGGCGCAACTTTGCGGAATGGATTGGTGCAATTTTGCGCGCGAGACTCGGCCCGTTGACCGAGAATTTCAGCCCTCGACAGTCAAAATTTTTAACCGCCCCGGCGGTCAGGTTCGCACAGATTTTTGAGGCCGAAACGGGCGCGTGATTAGTGACGAAAAGCGGCGCAGGATCGCCCCTGACTGAACCGTATGTTAGCCCCTTGCCGCTCCCGTAAGTACGTGGTTCTTAGTCTCCCTGAGCTGCGGAACCCTGACGAATTTGTATGTTAGTTTTTCAGACTCCGAACACGGTTCCTACCCTACAAATTTGTGTCCTCGATTCGGCGATTTCACGCGACGCGACGGGGCAAATTCGCGGGCCGAAATTCACCTCTGATAGCTAAAATTTTTAACCGTCGTGGTGCGGATTTTCCCCCTCCCCGGTCACAACTTTTCTTGCTCTCGATGACACCTTTTTACCCGAATTACCCGCAGCAGTTTTCAAACTTACTAACATTGAATCGCTTGCCCACCCTTCCTGATTGACACTCTCCCACAGCTCACAGCAGTCAAAATTTTTAACTACCCTCTGCTCTGAACCGCCGAAAATTTTGCTATCTCGCCTTTTGCCACCAGAAACTTTCATCACTCAGCATCGGTGGCAACTGTCATTTTGAAACTAATCATCCAAGTAACACGTTAAACGCCACACAACGCCGTCGAACATATCCGTGGCGTAACAAAAAGGTAAGGAGCGAGCAGGATTTTCGCATAGCGAAAATAGACAACCCGACCCCCGCCGCTCACTTCGTTCGCTTGCCCCGTATTACGAGCAGGAGCATTTCATGTCGCGTCTTGGACGCCGGAAGCTGCCCGACGAGCAGCGCCGCACGGCCGCCAGCCTGAACGTCAGATTCAATCAGCAGGAGTGGGAGGCGGTCGTACAGAAGGCCGCCGCCGCGGGAGTGTCCCCGACCGAGTGGGCGCGGTTGGCCGCGCTCGACCGTGACCCGCCGCCCCGCCGCGCCGTCCCCGAACTGAACGAAAAAGCGTGGCGAGAACTGGCACGACTGGTCGCCACCTTGAACGGTGCTATGTGGCGCTTTCGGCCCGGCGCGGAGAACGGACTCAGGGAGCTTTTCCTGTCCGTCCGGACGGAGCTTCATTCCGTCCGAATGGGGCTGAAGGGGGAGACAGAGTGATCGCCAAAATCACATCCGGCGGCAGCTTCGGGGGGGCACTCAATTACCTTTTGAACCCCAAGCACAAGGAGCAGGAACGGGAGCAGGAGCGCCGCCAGGAGAGGCAGCCGGAGGCCGAGCGCGCCCCGCAGCCGGAGGCCAGAACGCGCGAGGAAATGACCCCCAAAAAGGAGGAGCAGCGAGCCGCGCCGGACGCGGGCGAGCGGGGGCAAAATCAGACCGAAACTCAGGGGCGCGAGACGCGCCCGGAGCACGCCCGCGACCTCGCCGACGAGTACGAACCGGGCCAACGTCACCGCATCATCGGGGGAAACATGAGCGGCCAAAATTCGCGCGAGCTGTCGCGCGAATTTGGCCTCGTCAGAGAGCTTCGGCCCGACATTGAAAAGCCCGTCCACCACGTCTCGATAAGTGCCGGCGAGCATGACCGCCTGAGCGTCGAACAGTGGCAGGAGATCGCCGACACTTACATCGAGAAAATGGGCTTCCAGAACTCGCCCCACGTCGTCATCCAGCACCGCGGGACGAAGCGCGACCACATCCACATTCTGACCTCGCGGATCGACTTCGACGGGAAGGTTATTAGCGAGTGGCAGAGCAAGCAGCGGGCGGAAAAAGTGATGCGCGAGGTCGAGCAGAAATACGACCTCGAACGTCTCCCGATGAGCCGCGAAGTGACGCGGGCGGCACCCTCACGCGGCGAGTTGGAGGTCTACGAGCGCACCGGCCGGATGTCGGCCAAGTTGAGCCTCCAGGGGCACGTCGAGCGGGCATTGAAGGACGGGCCGACGGCCACGGAATTTATCGAAAAGTTACAGCGCGTCGGCGTCGAAACGATCCCGAATTTGCAGAGTACGGGGCGCGTCAGCGGCATCAGTTTTCGGCAGGGCGAGGAGCTGATGAAGGGTTCGGATTTAGGGCGCGGATTCTCGTGGGGGGCGCTCCAAAAGCGCGGCCTCGACTACGACCAAGAGCGCGACCACCCGGCGATGGAAGCGGCCAAGCTGCGCGCCGAGACGGGCCGCGAGCCCGAGCAGATCATCACCCCGCCAGCACCGACGCCGGAGCCGGAACGCACCTTCGCCGACACCCTGACCGACCTAGCTAGGGCGGGCGTCCGGTACGAGCTGAACCAGCTCAACCCCCTCCGCGAAATCCAGAGTCAGATACACATGATCGAGCAGGTCGGGCGCGGGGCCGTGGCCCTCTACGACGCGACTAAGGACCTGCTCACGCGGCAGGGCGGCGTGGAGCGATTGCAGCAGGCCGCGGGCCTCGATCCCGGCGGCCGGAACGTCGCCGAGCGTCTCAACCAGGCCGCGGGCCTTGAGCCGAGCAGAGACGGCCGCGACGCCCTCGAACGCCTGAACACCGCCGCGGGCGTCGAACGCCCCGACCCATCCATCACACCCGACTTAACGCCCGACCGCACGCCCGGAGCGACCCCGGCGCTAGAGCCTGTCGTCGAGCGTGAAGCCCAGGAACAGGTCATCGAGCACGCGCTCGAATTATTACTCTAACCAGCCTAAGCAAAGGGAGCATTACAGACGTATGAGCACCAACCCCATGCAGCGAATTTCCGACCTCGAAGCCGAGGTCGCGTCTCTCACTGCGGAGAATCAGTCTCTCAAAGCCTCACAGCGGAACGGGCACTCACACCCACAGCCGAAACCGGAAGAACTGGCGGAGGCCATCGGCGCACGCCTCACGCGCGTCGAGCAAAATCTGAGGGAGGATTTCGTCGGGAAGTTCGCCGGCATCCTCCTCCCGCCGCTGGAGAATTTCAACAAGCGCGTGGCCGACGCGGAGAACCGCCAGATTGACATCGAGCAGAGGCTGGCGGTTCACAAGGTCGAGATCGCCGAGATGTTGGATGAGGCCAACCGGAAGCAGCTCGACACGCTACAACGCTTCAACACCGCCGTCAGGAAACATCACGAGAAGAACGAGGCTACGCTGGCGGCGCAGCAGGAGGCCGTTGCGGCCTGCGAGCGCGCGGCCCGAGCGACGGCGCACGCCGCCGGCCTGTGCGTCAACTTCAAGAAGGATTACGAAGACACGGCCTACCACGCGAAGCTGGCGATAGTCGGGGCTAAGAACGAGGTGCAGCTACAGATCGGCGAGTTCACGCGGGGGCTGAGGGAGAAATCCGAGGCCGCGGTCGCGCCGGCTATGCGGCGGCTGCGCGACCTCAGCGAGTCGCAGATGGAGTGGAGGGTCAAGTGGTCAATAGTCGGCTTCGTGCTCTGCATGTTCATCAGCGCCGGCGTTGCATGGGTCGCCTCGCCCTCGCCCTACGTCATGTACGACGCCGCCCGCTGGCGGAACTGGCAGGCCGGTTTCACGAAGGAGCAGGCCGACCGGCTCAACACCGTGCTCAAGCAGATCGAAGAGGAGAAAGCGAAGCGCGCCGCGGAAGAGGAAAAGGATCAGGGCACGACCCTCGGCGGCCGGTGACTCGCAGGCGGACGGAAAGTGACGGCCGAGAAACGACGTGTATTGGAGGCCCCTTATCAGGTGTATCATACTGCCGATCAAAGGGGAGAAAACCAAAGTAAAGGTGACGGCCAATGAGTAGGGTAGAAAGTGTGCTGGAGGAGGCGCGAAAGCTCTCGCCCGAAGAACGCCGGCAGCTCGGTGCCCGGCTTCTGGAGGCAGGCGACACCCCCGGCGCAGCCCGGCAGGATGAAAGGCTCGAAGCGATGCGCGCCGCCGTCGGCGATGAATTGTTTCTCGCCGACCTGACGGCCGCGATGGAAGATTTCAACCACGCCGACTAGGACGCGCATCCCGCATGAGCGTCGAGCATTGGAGTGTGTGGCGCGCGAACCTCGATCCGGTCGTCGGCTCCGAGCAGGGGCTAGCGCGCCCGGTGCTCGTTGTCAGTCAGACCGCCCTAAACGACATTCTGCCGGTTGTCAACGTGCTTCCCATCACGTCGCGCAAAGCCGGTCGTCGAATCTACATTAACGCCAGCAAAAGTGAAGAAATTTCATTAACTCGATGATGAGGACGATTAGCAAAATCAGCCGAAAGACGAAATGCTCAACCTTCGGAATGGACAAGTTTATTAGAGCGCAGCGCAACTCATCCCTTAAAGGTTTGATGAGTTGTGGCTGTTGATCTCCTACTGTGCCCGCATACGACATCTTTTGCTGTGCCTTTGCCATCTTCATGAGGCGAGTCTCCCTTTCCTGAAATTAGTACCAATGGGGAGAGAGTTATCGTGAATCTGTATAACGCACCAGATCACGTCTTATTCTGCGGATGCAGCGCCGTAATCATCACCGCATCGTGTATTGGTGGCTCAGGCTCAATGGACAGCACTTTCAGTTAGAAAGCAGATGGTCACAAGCGCGAGCTACGCCCTATCAAAATGGTCTGCCTCATCAATAAAGGGCATGACCAAATTGCCTCGAAGTTGAAGTTTCTCCTATCTCTTACGCAAGCAGCTATACTGCTTTGATTGAGTCAAAACAGTAGGCGCTTGCCAAGCAGCACATTAAATGTGCTGCTTGGCAAGCGGGTCTATGTGGTCTTTGGTAAGTGCCCTTATGTGCTGCTTAGCAAGCGGGTCTATGTGGTCTTTGGCAGGCGTCATGCTCTGCACATGCAATCCAAGAGAAGCGGTTGCCAGAACCAGCACGAGTAACAGGACGATGCCGGTTAGAGCAAGAGGCTCTCTTGTCGTATCTTGATTTGCCATCTTACTTCTCCTTAGATATGCCGACTTTCGCCAAATGCGCTTGTCGCATATCTCGCTAAAGTGTTTATTGAGCAGCATGGTAGTTTAAGATATATTCCTTGTCAATGAAAAATATCCTAAAACTTGAAAATTAAATATACTCATGAATGGCCTTGCTTTTTCTCAGCTTCTAAATTATATATTCGCAACGTGTCCGATCTTAATCATGCCCATATAAACTGGAGGGAATATGGCTATCAAGAAATCAGAGTCAGCAGGTAAAAGCAAGACGATTACTAAAGTGGGAAAGGGCAGTCCGAAGAACACCACACAGATTGACCAAGAATCTCAGGATGATGGTAAAGAGGCTATCTATGTAAAGATCAGCAAAGAGGCCAGAGCTATTCTTAAAAAGGTTGCTACAGGGTCTCTGACAAATGCGAAAGTAATCGAAGCTCTGCTTGAAAATTATGAGAGACAGCACCAGGACGATAAAGAGAAAATCCTGAGCGGGCAGCTTATTAGCCCACGTCAAGAATTTGAGGAACTGATAGCCTTGCTGCATAAAGCGCAACATGCATTTGAAAACAGAAGATATTTTTGGGCTGTCAAAAACTATAAAAATATAATTAAGAAGTTCAATAGTAGTGAAGAACTAAGGGATGTATGTAACTACAGACTAGGGCTTTGCTGGATACGTCTTTCTTACGATTTACGGGATGAAGCTCTTAAAAATGGGAGTGACTATGAACGCTATAATCTTGCTTCCGATGCAACCATTAAGGCATCAGAATATTTAAAACAAGTTAAGGATGGGGAAGATGAGCTAACCAATCTAATCAAGCACTACAATCTTGCTTGCTGCCACTCTCTGAAGGCGCAGTATATGGTTGAGTCTAGGTTGGACCCGAAGGATGACTTAATTCTAAACCTTCGTGATGCCGGACAAGACTCCGCAAGGGTAGAAGAAGCATGGGAGCATATTGGCGATAAGTGGCGTGGGCTTTATAAAGGAAGGAACGTGGATTCTGAGGCTCAAGAAGCAATGAATGAACTGCAAAAAATTTATCACATCAATTCATCGGAGACACGTTCGACAGAAATAGGACTGTCTGAAAACTCTAATATTTCCTCAGAAGGAATCTGGTTGGTTGGAGTGGCATGGAAAGATGAGGACTTCATTTTCTTGCGCTCAGATAAGCACAAATGGCAGCCTAAATTTGATGGGTGGCATGATTCAGCCATGAGGGGAGAAAAGTCAATTGCCGATGCTATTAGGGATTTACTGTTTGAGGATGAGCACACAGTTTGATTGAGCCGACATATCTTAATAAAGTGACCACAAGATTTTGTGGTTCATGCTTTCGTGAAGAATGCGCCTCAAATGTCATAACGCAGCTTTACGAGCGCGAACACCGATGATGACCTTTATGACCTTGCCTTTCTTTGGGCGGCGACTCACAATGCTTTAGCCCTGTCGGTTGTTGGAAGCCTACCTCTGAAAAGGGGGAGCTTGAAAAGCCACAATCGGCAGGGTTTTAGCTTGCCTGTATTTTCAGCCGGCCTGTGCTAGGCTGGCCGGCTTCTCGAAAACCAGCCTGTAATAAATCTCTCTCGCCAATTCCACATCCCGCAAGCAGTAATCCGCTATCTCTTGGTGACATCCTTCGCGGAATCGGTCATAGATACAGCCGCCGTCCATGCCTTCAGTCTTAGTCATTCCAAGTTGCAGCACTTCGGCCAACTCTTCGAGCTTGATGCCCGGCCGCCACGCCCACAGCTCCCACTCCTTCATCGTGTCGAAGATAGGCCGCGAGCGGTAGCGGGCGAAGTTGAGTCGGACGCTCGGCCGCACGCCCTGAATTACCGAACGCTTGTAGAGGAACGGCAGGTCGAAGTCGTAGACGTTGTGGCCTATGATGAGATCCCGCTTTTCGTCGAACCCCCTGAGCTGATTCCAGAATCCTTTGAGGGTGCGCGCCTCGTCCAGATGGAACCTCATTGACTCCCGCTCGCGGCCGAGCACGCCGCGGCAGACGACTGTGCCGTCCTGCTCGACGATCATCCCGACCGACAGCACCCGCCCATACTCGGCGTGGAGCGCCAGCCGCCTGAACTGCTCCTCCGTGTATCCAGGGAGGGCATCGGACTCAGGAGCGCAATGTCTATTCTCCAGCTTGTAAGCGAGCGCCGGGTTGACTGAGGCCCACGCCTCCTCCGCCGGCGGCAGCGTCTCCACATCAATGAACAGCCTCTTCGACATTTTCTTATCCCACCGACCCGAGGAAGTGGAGTATCCTTTCGCGGATATACGTGGAAACGAGGGGCGCGGCGACTGAAACGACTTACGGCGCAAGGGAATTCGCGTGGAACCTCCCGGCGGCGGCCGGCCCTATCTGCATCTTAGCTTTAATTAAGGCTAACATCAACATTTCCGCGGACGAGAGTTTCCCGTCAGAGGTGCGTGATGGGGAAGTCTAAACGACCGCGCCCAGCGCGCCTCGCCGAGAAGCTAATTGCGATCCGCCGCGCCCTCGGGCTATCGCAGAACGAGATGCTCGGCCGCTTGGGGCTGGCCGACGAGTTCGGGAGGAACTACATCTCGGCCTTTGAGCTAGGAACGCGGGAGCCGCCGCTGCCGGTGCTCCTGCGGTACGCCCAAGCTGCGGGAGTGTGGGTCGATGTACTGATCGACGATGCCTTAGAACTGCCCGCGAAACTGCCGGGTAAGATGAGACGTTTTTGAGGCCACCCTAATCACGGTTACGTTGACCGGTAGGGCATGAAAAGAGATGTACACAGATTAATGACACATAACGTCCTTTATGTGGTGTAATCCTGCTTTTACTCGCTACTCTCCCCTATGGCAATTCTTGGCAAATATTGCTACGATGATGGCGAGGGAGGTTTTCTCCGATGGCGACCATGAACATATCCTTGCCCGACAGCTTGAAAAGCTACGTGGACAGTCGTGTGTCAAAAGACGGCTACGGCACGGCGAGCGAGTATTTCCGCGAACTCATCCGCCAGGACCAGCAGCGCCGCGACCGGGAGCAGGTGGAGCGCGCCCAGTTAGAAAAGCTGCGTGAAGAGGTACAGGCGGGACTGACCGCGATCAGAGAAGGCCGATTCCAAGAGTATGCTTCGGCGCAAGAGTTGGTTGACGACGTAGTAATAGAAGGCGCAAAACGGCTGGCGCGAAGCAAGAACGGCGGCAAGAGAAGTAACAGCAAAGGCAAAAGAAGCGGTAGCCGCCGATGAGACTGCGACTCTCCGAGCCGGCGCGGGAGGACTTGCTGGAGATATGGCAGCACGTGGCCTCGGACAACCCGGAAGCCGCCGCGCGGCTGATGCGAAGCTTCAAGGAGACTTTCGAGAAGTTGCTCCGTTTCCCTAATCTCGGCAGGGAGCGTCCCGAGCTTGCCATCGGCATCCGCTCTTTCCCGACCGGCAAGTACATTGTCTTGTATCAGCCAGCGGACGAAGTTTTAGAGATCGTGCGCGTCCGACATGGCGCGACAAAGTTGGACGAGCTGTTCGAGGTCGAATGAGCCATGAAAAGTAGAAGGGCGGCGGATGAGGCTTTACGCTTAGAGCCGGAAGAAGCATCTCTCGTCGAGGAAGGACTGATGAGGCTGCCAGCCAAGAACAAGTCCGACGACTTCCTCGCGTTGCCCGCCCCGCGGGTAGCGACGGCCGATATTCGCGCGGTGATTCGCGCCGAGCGCGACGAAGATTGAGCGCGCCAGCGACGGCCGAAGATACAAACCGTCTCACTGTCAGCATCTTAAAAAGTGATGACGTGGATAGAGATTAAAGACCGCCCTGATGAGGGTTGCATGGCTCTCGTCACAGACGGCCGGCACGTAACCCTCGCCGACTGGACGGAGCGCGACGGGTGGACGTTGGATCGTGAAGATAGGGCGTTCGGGATTACGGCCGCGGCGCTCACGCATTGGATGCCGCTGCCAGCGCCGCCAGCGCAGGAGCAACGCGAAGCATGAGCCGCGCCCTGAGTGTTACCGCGCAGGAGAGCGCGTCGGCGCTTCCGGCCATCATCACGCGCGAAGGTAGGAAAGCGACCAGACGCTTTTTAGAGTTCTTCACCGCCAACATCAGAAACCAAAACACTCGCCTCTCGTACATGCGCGCTATTGTCCCGTTCCTAGCCTGGTGCGAGGAGCGCGGCGCTTCCCTTCACCAGATCGAGCCGGTGACAGTCGCAGTCTACGTCGAGCGTCTAACCCAGGAGCGCGCGCCGCAGACCGTCAAGCAGCACTTGGCGGCCATCCGAATGCTATTCGATTGGCTCGTCATCGGGCAGGTCGTACAGTTCAACCCGGCAGCGTCCGTTAGAGGCCCCCGATACAGCATCAGGAAGGGCAAGACGCCGGTGCTTTCAGCGCAGGAGACGCGCAAGCTCCTCGACAGCATAGACATCTCGCACGTCGTCGGCCTGCGCGACCGCGCGCTCATCGGCGCGATGGTCTACAGCTTCGCCCGCGTCTCGGCCGTCGTAAATATGAAAGTCAGAGATTACTACCCGCAGGGGAAACGCTACTGGCTGAGGCTGCACGAGAAGGGCGGCAAATTCCATGAGGTGCCAGTCCACCACACGGCGGAACAATACCTCGACGAGTACATTGAGAGTGCCAGCATCACTGAGGAGAAGGCCGGGCCGCTGTTCCGCACCACGAGGGGCAAGACCCGCGAGTTGACCTCGCGGGCGATGAGCCGCTTCGACGCCTACAAGATGATTAGGAGGAGGGCGGCCGACGCCGGGATTTCATCGGAGATTGCGTGTCACACCTTCAGGGCGACAGGCATCACGGAGTATCTGAGGAACGGCGGGACTATCGAACACGCGCAACAGATCGCGGCGCACGAGTCACCGCGAACGACTAAACTTTATGACCGGACGAGCGATGCGATCAGCTTGGATGAGATTGAAAGAATTGTGATTTAGAACGTCCGATAACAACCTGCTACCCCCTCAACCGCACTTGGTTCTTTTCAGCTTTATACTTTTGAGTGATGTCTAGCTTCCCTCTGTACTTTGTTCGCTTGCGGCTGCCGCTTCTGACTCAGCTTCCCTACGGCCAGACCATTCAATTTGTGGTAGAGCTTGCGCCCGTTTGTCACCGCTAATCTCACGATACAGTTTATTGAGTTCCCTAATTTTAGGAGCACCCTTTAGCCCAAGCGAGAAATTGATTAGAGAGACCACCAGCCCTCGTTCTTTCTTACCGCCCTGAATAGTTTGTGTGTCGGGATTCCAAATCACATTTACCCAGGGCGCTTCGTCTATGTCCATCGAGATTTCAGACATGATTACATCTATTGCATCCTCGATTGACCTCTTATTGATGCTCACCGTCCTAAGCACTTCAGCAATTACAAACTGGCCCATAGGGCGAGCAAAGGCACTACCACCCGGAATCGGCTTGCCATCGTCATCCAGGGCAATATCTCCCTCATCATCAAGCCGTTTGCGGAGATCGCCAGGCGTTTTGTTCCCTGCAAGAACAGCATCGAACCCCGGAGCCTTCTCTAGCAACCGCATCCAAATGTTCTCTAGGAATGCGTGATAAGCATCTATCTCTTTGAAATCTCGGCGGAACTGTTTGAAGTCTTTATCAATCTGAAGGCCGCCTTCATAGCCACCAAGCAGAAACTCATTCGTCTCATAAAAGGCCGCCAGCGTAGTGATGTAGGGGTCGTTTTTCTTGGTCGGCTTGAGCTGTTTGGTATTGATTGATTCGATGTCTGACAGCACCAAATCCTTGAGGTATTTGTTTTCCTTCACCAGCCGGCGGGTAACAATCGCTATGCTGTCGTCTTCATCAATAGCAATATTCATCCCCGCAGAGGTAGGCTTGGCCCGGCGATTCAAAGTCGAAAATAGACGCCGTGTCCTTTGCATCCCTGCTTTAGTCTCTTCATGTTTGAGAATAATTACAGAGATTTCATCTTTTGCTAAATCAGCATCAAGTCTTATTGCCTCTTGGATAGATTTGAGACGGTGCTGGCCGTCTAAGGCGTAATAGACTTGGCTTCCATCGAAGCGCAGTAAACCGAAACCATAGGATGATTTCTTTGTATCGTCTATTAGGTCGTGTTCCTCAACATGAACTGGCGAAAACTCAGGATCACCGCCGTACACAGCCACGACGAGCGCACCATAAAACCGCTGCTTTTCTTTCAACAGATAAGGAACCATCTCTTTATTAACGCGGTCTTCTATGGCGCGTTGGATTAGATTATCTAAATCCGCGTGCGTCTGTATCTCTTCAGCTAATCTACATTCCCGCGCGACTTTGCCAAGCTTCATTACGGTAACGTAGTAAGTCCAATCGCCCATTTGAGCTTTTAGAGCGGGAACGTAGTCTGGCATTTGTTTTTCTCCTTTGCGTCTTAGACGAACGCCTGTGCCCAGAATTTTTCTCTATTAGGAATTCTGGTATTACATGGCGGTTTACAGCACATGAGTAAATGCTGTTCTACCACGTCCACATAAACTTTAGGAACGACTGACCACCAGAACGTAAGCCGGTTTTGATATTTATTTAGCATAACGACGACCTTTTCACGACCCCTATAATTCTTCTTTTCTTTTAGATAGTCGTCGTATCTCGCAGAGAGATACTGATCCGTTGCCTTGCCTATGTAGAGCGGTACGTGAACCTTCTTTGGAAAAGGATCACCAAGCTCAATCGCAAAACAGTAAACACCGAATTTGTCTGGAACGGTACTCTTTGCCGCGGCGATGAATTTACAACTATCCCACACAAGGGGCTGCGGTACTTTATCGAGAGCTTTAGGGAACTCTTCTACATATTCAGGAAACCACTCAAGCATATATTTGGTTTCCCTTGCAAAGCGACCTAATATCGCATCTTTTTGGACTGCAAAATCAGTTGACATCTTAGTGTGCTCTAATTATGCCGTCGATAAGAAGCATTAGGTATAGCTATTAGGGCTGTGCCATCTCAACGGAGAGCCAGCCCTACTAAGCTTTCAAATGTCTATAAAAACCTAGCTAACTTTCTGAGTGGAGCGTGAGACGTTAGCTAGTAGTTTCCAAACTGGCAGGCAGCAATAATACACTTTTCCGCCCTATTAAGTAGTACAAATTGTGCAAGGCTCGGTGTCATCTTCATCTTCGAGCGTTGCGTTGAAAATCTGATAAAGCCTTTGCCCTGGCTGAACTTTTGCCTTCTTCTGTAGTGCCTGCTCTTGTTTGCGTTTTATTTCGGCAATACGTTCCGGCTCAGAAAGCTCATCAAGGCTTTCGTTGTTGCTCCAGGTATAGCGCACACCGCGCTCTTCATCGAATTTCTCGTACTGCTTCGCCTTCTCGTATAGCTCTGGGTGACGCTCCATAAGGCCGACCCACTCTGCTTTACGCTGGAAGAAGCAGAAGTAGCAACCGGAGCGCGTGCGCCACTCGTAATATTTGGGTAGCCCTACCCCTGCATTTTGCAGAATTTCAAATACATCACTTTCCCTAATGCCATCTTCTTTGAATGGATATACCGGCGTGATGTTGGGCTTGTGTGAAATGTAACCTCCCCGGTCTTCATCGGCCCGGATGCCGATGTAACTCATTACCAGATCATCCCCAACGAATTCTTCAAACGGCTTGATCTTCAACATGCGTGTACACCAGCGCATTTGAGAGGATGGCAAGTAGCCGCCGTACATTTCTAGCCAGTGGTCAAAGCCGCGTTCTGCATTGAGGCGAATGATAGGTTTACCAAGATACGCTTGAAGCCGGTCGAGATATTCGTAGGTTTCGGGTAGCTCCTTTTGCGTATCACAAAAGTAGTATTCCATCTCCGGGACGCGATCCCTCATGTGTATGGCGAGCGCCGAGCTATCCTTGCCGCCCGATAGTCCCAGAACATGGCGTACTTTACTTCCCACTCTTCACCTTCTTTCCTGCGTTAGCAGTCTCTATTTTACTCTTTTTTCCCGCTGAATTAATAAGTTCAGATAAGTATTTCTGCGACACCGAGGACAGAGCGGCCAGAGCCAGTTCCGGGTTGCCGGCGAGGTTGAGTTGTTCTAGCAGCTCATCCAGGCGTACCACAGCCTCGCCATATTTAGAGCTGTCTTGCGGCTCGACCACCACCACGGCCTCTAAATCTTTTGAGTGCCGATCAGAGACACTAATTCTCAAAATATGCTCTGGCTTACGGCCTTGTTCGAGCCGGGCAGACTCTTCAAACACCAGCGCTTCGATGTGCCGGAAGTTTCGCACCAAGTCAGCAAGCGTGACTTCATAACGTGCCCGGTCCGTATCATTCCACAGCCGCGGCTCTTTACCCACGACTATCGTAGCAACGGCTTCTATCCATGCCGCCTCGTTCTCGTAGTCGTCTTGCAGTTGCAGGGCAAATGCTTTCAGACGAGGTTCAACACAATGATCTATGAGTGCCTTTGCGCGCGTCCTGATTCTTTCGCGCGCCTCCCCTTCCCCAAAGTTAAATGCTTTGAAGAGGAGCGATTGCAGTTCAAACAGCAGATCGTCGTATGCTCTTTGCAGCTCTATGAGAGCGCCTTTGAGTGAGCTGAAAAAGGCGTTGAGCTGGTCAGCCACAACCACCTCATTAGCCGGAAACGGCTCTACGCCGCAGGCACGGGGCAAGTCGTTGAATAGCAGTATGTCCGGGTCTTTGGACGAAAACAGAGCTTCTTTAATTGCAGTGGCCGTGGGGGAAATATTTTTTGTTTGCTTCGTGTATTGAGGCAAACGATTAAAGAAGCGGTAAAGCGGCTTCAGGATGGTTACTAAGTGTTCGGAGGTTGGCTCACCCTCTTTACCGAACAGTTGGGCCATGAGCCGGAACACTTCGCGCCGCACCCCTTCGACCCGATACCTTCGCAGTTCAAACTTTTCCGGCGACCGTATCAGGCGATCATAGACCTCTGCCGTAACTTCTGGCAGGAAGGCTCCTTCTTGATAAAAAGCAATCTCTGTGTCATGTGCCGAGGCAGTAGCGCAGAAGAGAATGGGTATAACGCCTAACTTGAGGCCATACGGAGGCCGCTGTAGTAGATCGAAGAGTTCTTTGACCGAATGCCGTTGCAACTCGCAGTGTTTGAAGAATTCTTTAATTCTCTGCCATACCGCAATCAGTCCGGTATCCCCGCGAGGCTCCCCGAAGGTATAGCCCGTTTCTTCTAGGCGGTGAATCTTTGTGTGTTCAAGGATCGAGGCATAAATAGCAATTTCCGGCGGGGTGCCCACAAAACCCAGACGCTCTTCCCCGCCGCTCTTTATCATTGCGTCAATCAGGTTTCGGCGTGCCGCCGCTGCTGCGGTCGAGAGATGCCGCCGGTTGACCAGCTCGTTACGCAAGACAGGAGTTGCCGAATAAACCTCTTGGCAGATGGTAGAGAGAAAGTTCGCTAGCGTGCGCGCGGTCGGGATTTCCTGCCTGATACCGTGATGGAACCAAAGAGTGTTCTGGCCGGCTTGCCTGTCGGGAGAAAAGAGGCGCTGAAGCTCTACGCCAATCCGGTCTTCCACGGCTGCTAGGCGGGAGCGCAACTCACGGCGCGCAACCGCATCGCCTTGCAGCGCTGGCGTATTGTTCCGCACCCATTGCAACAGCTCTAATTCTCTGATTGCCTCGCGCAACGCATTTACTTCGCGCGGAATGGCTATCAATACTTCTAGCTGCTCGCGCACCTTCGAGCTTTGGGCCAGCTCTACTAAATTCTCAAAATCACTCTTATTGCTCGGCAGGCAATACAGGAGAAGGCCGTCGGCGTCCGCTGGCACTTCCAAAGACTTTGAGAAGCTTGCCACATCACTGAAACGAACGGAGAAGTAGCGCAGCGTTCCGGTCTGGAATGAGTGCCGCTTAGCGACCAATGGCCGCGGCGACCAAAGCTGATTTACTTTTTGCGCCAGGCTTGCGCCTTCAGCCACGCGCCGATCCGCTTCCCGCAGCCGTTCCTCTACATCAATGTCGCTGCCTTCCCACAGAGCCACCGTGCCGCTGTGTTTTCGCTCGACGATGAGAGAGTTTTGCAAAAGGCTCCGGTGTGCCTTATGGAATGCCCGCGCCGGTATCGCTACGGCAAATTGCAGAACCTCACTGCTCGGCTTTAAGCCTCCGTATGCACCGACCGCAGACATCAGCCCGATTGCCTTGATTAAGGCAATCTCGTCTGGAGGCGACTGCACGGCCTTATCTAAAGAGCTTTGTACTTCGGCCCACCGAGTAGCCCCCTCGCCCACGCCGACCCCACTGCCTAACGCTTCGGCAACGTAGTCGTACAAATCCGGGAGGGTAAAGCACGGCGCAGCCCCTTCGCTGATTTCCTGTTGGAGAAAGTTGGCGAACCCATGCGGCTCGCGGGAATTGAGAAATGAGAACAGAGAGCGTTGATTCTGGCCGAACTTGCGACTGAGGCGGACGAGAGCTAGTGCTGCCACGGGGTGGAGCGGGGCGCAGTGTTCGGCAGCTTCGATGAACTCCACTTTCGACATACCGCGGGGTACTAAGCCGAGCTTTATTGCTTCTTCGGCCTGTTCTCTCGCCTGTTTTTTAAGCCCACCTATAGATTTATGTTTACTGTGCGTGATGGCTGAGGAAATTAAGGTGAATAACTGCTCAGGCGGTTCCTGGAAAGCTGCGTCTTCAAATCGCCCCTGCACTTTCGCCCACTCTTCGCGCACGCTCGGCCGCAGGTCAGCCGCATACCGCTCGAAGGACTGATGCAGGATCGTTACCAGCAGGAAACCCGTAGGATTGAATCGGGCGGTAGCCTCCGCTAGTTGCTGTAATACGTAAATGTCTCCATTGTCGGGGTCGCGCGCGCCATATTCGAGGAACTTACCTAGCTCATCAATGATGAGCAGCACGCCGCGTGCTTTTCCCGACTCCTGTAGATGCTGGATGACGCGCACCAGCGCCTCTACCACGTCGGACTGAGATACTGCCGACTTATCCGTTTGGTAGGTATCTCTGTAGCCCTCTAATTCTTTGAGGGCGGCTGGAGGACGGCCTGATGTCGCGTAGAACGGGCGCAGGTCGCGGCAGCAGGCCCGCAGCAGCGCCCCGAGTAGGGGCTCGGGAGCGCCACTAATCAGGATCGGGCAAAACCCTTCTTTGGTAACGCGCGCTTTTGCGCCGCCGCCAAAGAGGAGCTGAAACATCTCGGGCTGTTGCTCTTTAAGGATCGAACGCGCGAGCTTGTTTCCGGCAACAGACGAAGGGCTAAAAAGGTTGGCGAGGTATAGAGCAAAGGCCGACTTGCCCGACCCGTAAGGTCCGGTCAGCGTCCAGGCGCGATGTCCCGCTGGCGCGATCAAAGATTGAGCTAATCTGTTGAGAAACTCGCGGGCAGTAATGGTGACAGTGTAGCCATCTATTGCGCCAGGTGTGACGGCATCGCGTTCAAGGTTGATAGCTCGGGTATATCGGGGGGCGACTGTGATGAGTTCGCTCAGTTGCAAGTTACTACGCTCCTACGGCAAACAGGGTGTTGGTTTCCTGGTAGTACGCTTCTAGGTACTCGAATTTGTGCCGGAGCCTTTTGCGATAGACTTGCTTCAAGCCCGCAGTTTCCGTGTAGAGCAGGTCTCCGTTCGTTACGTGTTCCAACCGCTCTAACCGCTCCGCCAGGCTGTTCTCATCCAGCTTGAACGCTATGCCCGGACTTCCCTTCCCATACGCGGCCTCAGTGAAGGCCAAGCTTTCCTGCTGAGCCGCCGTGCGGTCCCAGAAGTCGATCAGGGCATAAACAAACACAGAATCGCTCAGGGTAGTTTTCGGCCCGCGGCGTATCTGAAACACCCCGGAGCCAGCGACTTCTTCGATAAGCTGCAACTCAACGAGAGGGCAATCCAATGAATCTTCGGCGACCGTACCGCGTGACGATCTGGCGGGAATATACGTGCGGAGGAACACGTCAACATCGCGCTTCAAGGTGTTGCCGCTCGGCATCGCCTTCGAGTTCCGTCGGCGGATTTCCTCTTCAATCGAGTGTATGAGCTGGTCGCGGGTAAATTCGTTTGACGGGATTGCGTTAAATGCCCAATACCAACTAGTACACCGCTGCGGGTTGGATAAAATATTCCAGTGCAACAGCCAGAGCGTGTTCGGGTCTTCGAGAAACTGATCCTGCCCGCCGGGACCGAAAACGAACTGCCCGAAGCGAGTCGGCTGGAGTAGCGTTCCGCGGCTCCTGGGCTCCTCTTCGATTACGCCAGTTGAAAGACCCCAATGGCGAATCGAACGCACCATGTTCTTACCCACGCCGAGGGTCACGATTGCATCCTCTTCGGAGAACACGCGAGGATTCTCGGCGGTTGAGTCAACGGCCTTCTTTAACCAGCCGTAGCGAAATACAAATGTCTCATGCCCGGAAAAAGAAAAAATCTCGGGCCTGATTATTACCTCGGGGAGTCTTGATTGCTTGGATGGAGACATTTCTCGGAGTTTGAGCACAACTTATTGCGGCCTGTGAAAAACCCGCCCCTCTATCTAGCATTAATCTCTTTTCCGGTCAATCAGTTATACGTGTGTTGTTAAGAATATCAACGAGATGGCGGGCCAAACACCTCCGATGACCCGGAAAGTGTGGAGTTTAAATGATAAGGCATTTCGTAGCTCCTATGGCTTATAAAAACAGGAGGCCGCCGCGTCCCCGACAGGACGCGGCGGCTTTTTGCCCAGTCAGCCGTCCTCGCAGCCGGCGACCGAGCGGCGCAGGATGCGCCCAGATTCGCGCCACGAATCAAGCACCCACCCCACGCCATATTGGGAGGCCGCCGCGTCCCTTCCGTTCGCCCATCACGCGGCGGCCAACGCAGCACAGCCCGCCACCCTAACGCGAGCGTGCCAGCGCGAGACGTGCGCGCCCCCCGCGCGCGCCCCTTTGTCAATTTGTCGAGGCCGCCGCGTGCCCCATCCTCAACCCACGCAGCGACCCCGCCCCGGCACAGCCCGCGCCCACCTTCGCAAGCGTGCCACTGGATGAGCGCCGGGAGACTAGCGCCCATTCCCCAAGCTATCAATTACCTTTGGCGAGGACGGTGACGGGAAAGCATTTCACAATTCCCTTCCCTTCTTACGCGCCAGGAGGCGCGCGACCGTCTCAGGAATCGAACCCACGTCGCCGGGCTTCCGCAGGAACTTATTAGCACCAGCTCGCCGGGCTTCAATCTCTACCTCGCTGCCCGAGAGCATGATGATCGGCGTTTGCTGCCGATGAGCCAGCGCCCGCGTCCGACGTATCAACTCGATTCCGGTTGTGTCGGGCAGCTTGTTATCAAAAATCAGAACGTCGTACCGCTCGCCGCTTTCTAATTTCTCTAGCGCCGCGGCTCCGGTGGCGCACGTCT
>Ga0126311_10000296_pt1 | contig 24005 bp, 21 predicted proteins | sample Plot61_FD_92539 | JGI IMG/M metagenome (GOLD analysis project Ga0126311, IMG submission 92539) | Serpentine soil microbial communities from UC McLaughlin Reserve, CA, USA - Plot61 | ecosystem: Environmental > Terrestrial > Soil > Grasslands | place: USA: UC McLaughlin Reserve, Lake County... | reverse complement strand
CCTCATTTCAGCCGCCCAGGACGCTTCGCCTGATTTGATTCTAAGAAGTTTACGCGCCGGCGCGCGCGAGTTTCTGCGCATTCCGATTAGCGCCGAAGAACTGCGCACGGTGCTGTCGCGTGTTTCGGACTTTTGCACTAAACAGGAAGACGCGCCCAAAAAGAAAGGTCGCATGGTCTCCGTGTTTTCGAGCAAAGGCGGCTGCGGCACTTCCTTCATCGCTACGAACCTCGCGGCCGCTACCGCCAGCAAAACGGTGCTCGTCGATCTCAATCTACAGGCCGGCGATCTGCCGTTGTTTTTAGGACTCGAAGCCAAGTACTCGATCGCGGACATGGTTGAAAAGCGTCAACGGCTCGACGAAGACCTGATCAACAGTCTCGTTACTCCGCACTCGGGGCATCTTTCGTTATTGGCCGCTCCGCGCGAAGCTGACTCCGCCGACGAGATTGAACCGCAACACATCTTTGAAGTGCTGCTAAAACTTCGCGAACACTACGACTACGTGGTTCTCGATCCGCAGCACACGTTCGACTCGATCACACTCGCGGCGCTCGATCAGTCAGACGAAATCATTCTCGTACTTACACTCGATATTCCCGCGATTCGCAGCACGCAGCGAGCGCTCGAGATCTTCGATCGACTCGGCTACCCGCGTAAGAAAGTGCGCATCGTCGTGAATCGCTGGAGCAAGCAGATCGATCTGGATCTCAGGCAAGTCGAAAAGTTTCTGGGCGAACCAGTCGTGGGTTTTGTACCCAGTGATTACCAAACGGCAGTCGGCTCGATCAACCTCGGCACGCCGCTGGTCCAGGCCGAGCCTACTTCCAAGATCGCGCTCGAGATTCGTCGTATCGCGCAGCAGATGTCGTTGGCTGTGGCGCCGATCGACGAATCGAAACAACGGCGTCCCTTTTGGGCTTCGTTACTAAAGAAACAATCGGCCCAGCCAAACTTCAAACTGCAAGCCTCAATGGAAAAGGTCTAACGAAGCGGCAGCCCCGCGGATGAGAAAAAACAATGGCACTACGTGAAAGATTAATCGGCAATAACGGCGCCACTGCTCCTGGAAATATCGCAGACGGAAGCGGTCAGCACTCGTTCCAGGAAATGAAATCACGTCTGCACCGGACGCTGATAAACCGTATGGACTTGACGAAGCTGTCAAGTCTTACTCCGGAGCAGGTCCACGCGGAAGTTTCGCGATTGGCCGAGATCGTGCTGGCGCAGGAAGCGATGCCGCTTTCAGCTGCCGAACGCGAGCGACTGGTCAACGACGTTCAGCATGAACTCTTCGGACTTGGCCCACTCGAGCCGCTGCTGAAGGATCCGACCATCTCCGACATCCTCGTTAACAAACACGACACCATCTACATTGAACGGCGCGGAAAAATCGAGCGCACCAACGTTACCTTCAAAGACGACGAACACCTGATGCGCGTGATTGAACGAATCGTTTCGTCAATCGGACGCCGTATCGACGAGTCGTCGCCGATGGTCGACGCGCGCCTCGCGGATGGGTCACGTGTCAATGCCATCATCCCGCCGTTGGCGGTCGATGGACCGGTAGTTTCAATCCGTCGCTTTGGCGCCGAGCCGCTGAAGATGTCTTCGTTGATCGAGAACAAAGCGCTGACCAAAGATATCGCCGATATGCTCCAGATGGTTGTGACTGCGCGCCTGAATGTTCTGATCTCCGGTGGTACCGGCGCCGGTAAAACTACACTGCTGAATGCGTTGTCAGCTTACATTCCCGAAAACGAACGCATCGTTACGATTGAAGACTCGGCCGAACTTCAGCTTCAACAACCACACGTTGTCCGTCTGGAAACGAGACCGCCGAACATCGAAGGTCGTGGTGAAGTTACGCAAAGGGATCTCGTTCGCAACTCGCTTCGTATGCGTCCCGATCGCATCGTGATCGGTGAGGTTCGTGGCGGTGAAGCAATCGATATGCTCCAGGCTATGAACACCGGTCACGACGGCAGTTTGACGACCATTCACGCCAACACTCCTCGCGACGCTCTGGCCCGTCTCGAAACAATGATCCAGATGACGGGTATGCGCCTGTCTGATCGCGCGATGCGCCAGCAGGTCGCGTCGGCGATCCAACTGGTCCTGCAGGTCGCGCGAATGTCTGACGGTTCACGACGCGTCACCTCCATTTCTGAAATCACCGGCATGGAAGGCGAAACGATCACCATGCAGGAGATCTTCCAGTACGAACGCACCGGCGTTGACCAACAAGGGCAGGTGCTCGGACGTTTCCGCCCGACCGGAATTCGCCCGCGATTCACCGAACGACTGAAGGCTTGCGGCTTGCAGTTGCCACGCGTGTTCTTCGAGGAGATGTAATTCACCATGATCATATCTTTTCTCGTATTCGTTTTTGCGCTGTTCCTGGTGTTGGGCGCTTACCTGTTTGCGACTCACGGAACAGACAGGAAGCGCATGGCGCTGCAAAAGCGTTTGTCGGAAGCGCTGCTTCACTCCGCCCATACCGAAGACATCGAGGTGCTGCTCGCTCGCAACGAGTTGATGAGCGAGATCCCCTGGATAAACCAGATGATGCTCAACCTTCAGGCGACGTTTCACCTGAAGCGAATGTTGGACCAGGCGGATCTGCACATCACGCCCTCGCGACTGCTGATGTTTTCGTTCCTGGCGGGCATGCTGGGAGCATTGGCAACATCGGTCTTAACAATTTTTATTCCGCTCATGATCCTGGCGGGCCTGGTGTGTGCCTCGTTGCCGCTGCTGCACGTTTGGTACAAGCGCAAGAAGCGTTTTGATGCGTTTCTCGAGCAACTTCCCGATGCACTCGACCTCGTTAGCAGGGCGCTCAGCGCAGGCCACGCGTTTCCCGAAGCGCTGCACATGGTCTCGACGGAAATGCCGGAGCCATTGGCCACTGAGTTTCGCAAGGCTTACGAAGAACAGAACCTGGGTCTGTCAGTGAAGCTGGCGCTCGAGAATCTCACGCAGAGAATGCCGTTGCTCGATCTGAAGTTGTGTGTGACCGCCATCATGATCCAGCGTGAGACTGGCGGTAATCTCGCCGAGATACTCGAGAAGGTTGCTTACACGATTCGTGAGCGCTTCCGCATCCTCGGCGACTTGAAAACACTGACAACCAGTTCGCGTATGTCGGCGTGGTTGTTGTGCGGATTGCCCATCTTCGTCGCGATAATGGTCACGTTTTTGAATCCGGAGTACATGAGTGTCATGTGGATGGATCCACGCGGTCATTACCTGATTGCGATAGCTCTGGGCATGCAGATCAGCGGTATGTTGATCGTCCGAAAGATCTTGAAAATTCAGATCTAAGTCACTGTTGAGCCGAGAAAAGCAATGATACTAATAATCGCCATCTCCCTTTTCTTTTGTATTTCACTCGGAATGCTGGGTATTTACTGGTTGCTCTACCGGCCGCAGAGTGCTGCGACTGAAAGACTGCGCCAGCTTGGCGGTTCGGATGAGAGTAGCATTACTCAAAGCGCGCAATCAGTCGTGATGCACGATGATCGTCCGGCAGCCGAGTTGGCCCAACGCCTCGCGCAGCCACTAAACAAGCTGCTGCCGCCATCAGCGACCGAAGCGAAGAAGTTGCAGAAGAAATTGATGCATGCGGGTTTCCGTTCAGCCGAAGCCCCGATCATCTATCGCGCGATTCAACTGGCTTCAATGGCCGGCTTCCCGCTGCTGGTTGCCGGTGTCTGCGCTTTGACCGGGCGGGCGTTGAACGATGCAGTGATCTATATCATCGTCGCGTTCGTTGCCGGATTCTTTCTGCCGCGTTACGTACTGAACCGCGTGATCTCAAAACGCCAGCGACTCATTCGTTGGGGACTCGCGGACGCGCTCGACCTTATGGTCGTTTCAGTTGAAGCAGGTTTGGGTTTGAACGCCGCGATGGTGAAAGTTGCGAGTGAGTTGAAGGAAGTGCACACGCCGGTCGCGATTGAGTTTGAGCTCGCCAATCTCGAAATCCGCGTTGGTCGCGATCGCGACGAAGCGTTGCGCAACCTTGCCGAGCGAACTGGTGTGGACGATCTTCGCAGCCTCGTCGCAATGCTGATCCAGACGGACAAGTTTGGTACTTCGATCGCGAAGGGCCTGCGCGTCTTTTCGGATTCACTGCGCACGAAGCGACGCCAGCGCGCGGAACAGGCGGCACAGAAAGCCGCGGTCAAGTTGTTGTTCCCGCTGGCATGTTTCCTGTTCCCGACACTTTTCATAGCAATCCTTGGCCCTGCTTTCCTTAACCTCATTGACGTTATGGGTGACATGTAGAGGAGTGGACCAATGAACAAACGTAGAGTCGTTGCGATTCTGATAGCTTTTATATTGACCGTCGGTGCGACTGCCATGTGGAGTGCATCCACGATCTCGCGTGAGGGAGATCCCGACGCAATCGTGCTGGAGGATTCAGGTGTCGAAGCCGGCAATGCCGACCAGCCGAAGAAGAAGGGCGGAAACAAGGTCGTTAAGGTGCTGACAGCGCCGTTCAAAGCTTTCGGCAAACTGTTTGGTCGCGGTGACGATACCAACAAGATCACGCGCATGACTGAGAAGGATGCGGAGCGTTTTGAGAGTGTAAGCGTTACGAGAATCGAAGACGCGCGTCACCAGTCAGTAAAGAGAGACACGTCGTCAGCTTCAGCGAATGAGCATTTGGAAATCGGACGTCAGTTCCTGCTCGACGGTAATTACAGCGAAGCGATTTCGGAATTGAGCCTGGCGGTTTCACTCGATTCGAAGTTGAGCGAAGCTCACAATCTTTTGGGTGTGGCTTACGACAAGAAGGGCTTTGCCGACCGCGCCAAAGACTCATTCGAGCGCGCCGTGAAGATGGACGAAGATGCGGATACGCTTAACAACCTCGGTTTCTCTTTCTACCAGAGTGGTAACTATCGTGCTGCCGTCGATCGTCTGAAGCGGGCAGCCAAACTGGCGCCGAATGACGAGCGTATTCTGAACAATCTTGGCCTGGCGTATTGCCGCCTCGGCAAGATCGACGAAGCCTACAAGGCTTTCTCACGCGCCACTGGTCCACTGACCGGCAATCTCAACACCGCGAAGATGCTCGAGCGATTTGGTCGTGAAGACGACGCGATTCGTTATTACGAAGCAGCCCGCCAGATCGATCCTGTCAACACGCTCGCTCTCCGTCGCCTGGCTGATCTCTACCAACGCGTCGGACGCGCCACTGAATCCGAGGCTGCTCGCACAGCTTTAGCGCTTGCTTCCAATAGCACTAACAACTCCGGCAAATAAGGAAACTCACATGTCGCACACCGCAATACTGACACGCGCGGAAATCGAAAGCATGGGCCCGCCACTGCCCGAAGAGATTTCCGACACCGGCATCTCGGAAGGTTTTCTCTGCGATCTCGCATTGAAGCACGTAGCCATGCTTCCGGAGCCGACGACCACTGCCGTTGCTGAACGCATCAACTTGCCGCGTACACTTACCGAGGATCTCCTTCAGAAGCTGTATCGCGAAAAGCTTATCGAAGTGAAGATGCAGTCAGCGATCGGTTCGACGCGGTATGCGATGTTGGACCATGGTTGGGATCGTCTCGCGCGCTTGTTGTCAGTTTGCGGTTATGTTGGACCAGCGCCGGTTTCGCTGCGCGACTATTCGCACATGATGAAGCTGCAGTCGATTCCGTCGAACACGGCGGACATGGAGACGGTGCGCCAGGCTTTTCACGATCTGGTGTTACCGGAGTCGTTGTTACAGACGCTGGGCTGCGTCATCAACTCGCGTCGCTCGCTGTTTCTTACAGGACTGCCGGGCACAGGTAAAACTGCCGTTGCCGAACGTATCAATGGTGCGTTGGCCGGTGGGATCTGGATTCCGCATGCAGTCGAGATAGATGGGCAGATCATCCGCGTGTTCGACTCGCACTGTCACGAACCGATGCCGGCGGAAGAAACTCCCATCGACTTCGATTGTCGCTGGGTGCTGATTCAACGTCCACTCGTGGTTGTTGGTGGTGAGTTGACACTCGAGAACGCCGACCTGACGTGGAGTGAAGCGGCAAAGTTCTACGAAGCGCCGTTTCAAATGAAGTCAAACGGCGGCACGTTGGTGATTGACGACTTCGGACGCCAGCGAGTTGCGCCACAGGATCTTTTGAACCGCTGGATCGTGCCGTTGGAACGTCGCGTTGATTACCTTGCGCTGCATACTGGAAAGAAGATTGAAGTTCCGTTTGAGCAGCTCGTCGTGTTCTCTACGAACCTTGATGAGAAGGATCTTGCTGACCAGGCGTTTCTGCGCCGCATGGGTTATCGCGCACGCGTCGAGCCGCCAACAGCGGGGGCATATACAGCAATCTTCAAACACCAGGCCGGCAGACGTGGCATCGCTGTCGAACAGCCGGTGTTGGACCACATCCTGACGAAGTATCGTGTGGAGCGTCGTCAGATGAAGGGCTGCGAACCGCGCGACTTGCTGGATCGAGCCACGGATATTTGTTTGTTTGAGAATCAGAGTCTGAAGTTGACGCCGCAGATCGTCGATATAGCATGGCGCAACTATTTCGGCACGTCGCACTCGTTCGCCATGTCCGAGGCGTCGGATCCTTTAGAACTCTAATCACATATGACCAAGTCCGCCAAAAATCCGCGTTATTTGTGTTCTGTCTTCCTGGTGCTCGTTTGTTCGAGTTACGCATTTTCACAGACGACGCAAACGAGGTTGAAGTTTGCCGACGGCTCTTACATGACGGTCGATGATGCATGGGAGTCGCCGCAGGGAATCTGGTACCGGCAGGGTGGAATCAGCCATTTGCTCGCGAAAGAAAAAGTAAAGAAGATCGAACGCACTGACCCGACAGCTATAACTCCAGCCGCAAGTGCCAACGAGGACGATCACTTCGAAGTCGCGGAAGTCGTCGCTGAGAATCGACCAACGAGCGGAACTTACGAAAAGCCTTCGTGGATCTATCTCAAAGGCGGCGCTCGTGTCGAAGCTGATAGCGCGACACAATCGCCCGCCGGTGTTTGGTACAAGCGCGGTGCGATGTCGATATTCATCGAGGCCGCCCGGGTTGATCGCATCGAGGCTGAAGATGCTGTGACGGTTGCGCAGTCAGGAAAGAAGGCGAGTGGTTGGAGCACGGGCAGAGCTGGTCTCGACAGCCTGATTCGCCAGAGCGGTAACAAATACAACGTCGACCCGTATCTGATCTTTCTGGTGATGGAGCAGGAGTCGCATTTCAACACGGGCGCCGTTTCACCGAAGGGTGCGCGCGGTTTGATGCAGTTGATGCCCGGAACTGCGGCACGATTTGGCGTGCGACGGCCGCATGACGCGGCGCAGAACATTTCCGGTGGTACGAGATACCTGCGAGAGTTGTTGAATCGTTTCAATAACCGCGTGGATCTCGTGTTGGCTAGTTACAACGCAGGTGAAGGCGCCGTGGCGAAGTTTGGTAACAGAGTGCCGCCGTATCAAGAGACGCGCAACTACGTCAAGAAGATCGCCTATCGGTATAAGCGCACAACTGCACGTACCCGGAAACCAGTGGGCTAATGGAATCTTGTTCCATTTTAGTTTGTCCTCAAAAAATCTGCCGGCCAAAATGTCACAGCCTCCCCGATTTTAAGCCGCGTGTTGCATGAAGACACATCAGGCGAGCATCTCGAACTAGTCGCGTTTTAAGCTAAACTGAAAAATAGTTAGACTTAACTGTCCAGCTCCCTTGGCGGCACACTCATTGCTAATAGGTCCGCGGCCTTGGACTGTCTAAGTCTGCCAGGGTACGCCTAAATTATTGAAAAACGGACGGAGAGACGATGCGACCTATTAAGCATGCGGAGAGAGGATTGACCCTGATCGCGGGGGGCCTTTTCAATGCAATTCAGTCAGTAAATAAGTACAAGCCCAATCCTTCTTTTACTCCAAAATGGTCAGACAAGCCCCTTTTAAAATCATGGCAGAAGAGCAAGCCGACACTCGGCTGGCCACGTACGACCGATTCCCTCTGTCCCAACTGCGTGATTGAAGCACGCGAAGAGATCATCAGCGGTAAGAAAGACGTCGCTGTTCTACTCAACGAAAAAGTCGGCGAAATCAAAGCCCAGATCGTCGAACGCGATGGCGAGATCTGGATGATCAAAGATTGCCCGGTCCATGGTCACTTCGAAGACATGATGGCCATCGACTCCAAGTTCCTCAAGCACATCGAAGCGATGTTTCCCGGTCGAGACATCGACGCACACAACGACGAGAAACTACACAATCACGGTTCGAGCACGGTTAAGTACGGTCGCGGTTCAGTTTTGACTGTTGACCTTACCAATCGCTGCAACATGATGTGCGACCCGTGCTTCATGGACGCCAACCAGGTTGGTTTTGTTCATGAGCTGAGCATGGATGAGATCAAAGAGATTCTCGACAACGCGATCACCATCAAGCCGCGGCGCCAGATGTCAGTGCAGTTTTCGGGCGGTGAGCCGTCTATCTCGCCGCACTTCATCGAAGCGATCAAGTATTCGCGCAAGGTTGGTTACAACAGTGTGCAAGCCGCAACGAACGGCATTGAATTCGCCAAGAGCAAAGAGTTCTGCCGCGAGGCTGCTGAAGCCGGACTACGTTACGTTTACCTGCAGTTTGACGGTATCGGCAACGACGCCAACAGTCACCGCCAGGTCGGCAATCTCTTCGACGTGAAGATGAGAGCCATCAACAACCTGCACGAAGCAGGCGTTGAGATCGTTCTCGTAACCACGCTCGTCAACGGCATCAACAACGATCAGGTCGGCTCGATCATTCGCTTCGCGCTCGACAATCCCAAGAAGATCGCGTTCCTTTCGTTTCAACCGGTTTCATTCACCGGTCGCGACGAAGAGATCACCGAGCAGCGTCGTTTGCAGCAACGTTACACACTTTCGCACCTCGCTCACGACGTCAAGAATCAGGTCGGTATCACTGAACCAACACGCGACTGGTTCCCGCTTTCATTAATGGGCGCGTTTGCGGACTTTGCAGATCTCGTTCACGGTCCACAGGCTGAGTGGGGTCAGGTATCCTGCGGTTGTCACCCGAACTGCGGTGTCGGTACGGCCGTGATGATCGACAAGGAACTTAAAGAGATGCGGCCGGTTCCGGAGTTCCTGAACATTCCGGGCCTGGTGAAGGACATGCAGAAGATCACTGACGCCGCGCGCGGCAAGTGGATGTCGAACGTCATGATGGGTCTGACGCTCTTGAAGCACTACAACCCGTACAAGTCGCCTTCGCAGTTTACGCTTTATGAACTGTTCAAGAAGTTTGACAAGTCGTTTGGCTTGACGGGCAAGGACTATGGCAAAGTCAGCGGCGATCGTTCGGTTCAGGACATCGACAAGCGTCGCTCGGATCGCTGGAACTTCCTGTTTATCGCGGGTATGTGGTTCCAGGATCTCTTCAACTACGACTTCCGCCGCACCGAGATGTGCATTATCCCGTACGGCACGCAGGAAGGTGAAATTTCCTTCTGTGCTTACAACACGGGTATCGGTTGGAGAAATATCATCGAGAACATGCACCAGAACGCGACCGTCGCGAAGTGGTATCAGGAGCATGGCCGGCACGAGATTTTTGCGGGTGGCAAGACTGTCGAACTATCCGACAAAAACCACGGCTTGATTTTGAATGAAGTTGATTTGATGCGGCCCAACAAGCCGCAAATGGAGGGGCCGAAGACTGCGCATGAAGAAGCCGTAATGATGCGCAAGCTTTACCAGGAGATGGTGTTGAATAAACAGCTCAACACCAAGGAAGCCGACAAGCCAGTGCAAATCAAAGGCTTGAGCCGGAAGAAAGAAGAGCCGGCCGAGGCTGTGCTGGTTTAAGTAATTTTTCGCAGGAGGAACGGGTATAGGTCCTATTTGCCGTATAGGACCTATACTTTTGTGCGTTAATAGCTTTTGTGGTTAAATAACACCCCTCCACGAGGTTCTAAAGAAAGGGAAAGCAGAGAACGAATGGCAATAGTTACTGTTAATCAGGGCGAATCGATTGAGAGCGCGTTGCGCCGCTTCAAGCGCAAAGTGATGACTGAGGAGATTATCAAGGATGCAAAGAAACACGCGTTCTTTATTCCTCCCGGTCAGAAGGCAAAGCTGAAGTCGGCGTTGGCACGCAAGCGCAATAAAAAGAAGGGTCGCATGCGCATCCCTCGCGACTAGTTTTTTCCTGCACAACTACAGGCCGCCGTCTTATCTCACCAGTCGTCTTTAACCAAGGTTCAGAATCGGACGCTCCTGAGTGAGCGAGCCGATGAAACTGAGTGTGTGTAAGATTTTATGATCCGGATTTTATTAACAAACGACGACGGCATTAATTCCGATGGGCTGATCAAACTCGAGGAGGCCCTGAAGGAAGTTGGTGACGTTTATGTCGTGGCGCCGGCGTCAGAAATGAGCGGTGCTTCACACAGTCTGACACTCGCTCGCCCGCTTCGTATCCGGCAGCTCGATAATCGTCACTGGTCTATCGACGGCACACCAACCGATTGCGTTACGCTTGCACTTAACAAGATTCTTCCGGAGGTAGAAAAACCACACATCTGCGTCTCCGGCATCAATCACGGCGGCAACCTCGGTGACGATGCGACATATTCAGGGACAGTCGCCGGTGCACTCGAAGCCACCATTCTCGGCGTGCCGGGTTTGGCGTTGAGTCTCGTGGCGCGCGATAATTTCGATTTTACTGAAGCAGCGGCCTTCGCAGTCGTTGCCGTGCGAAAAGTTTTGGATGAAGGTCTGCCGGAAGGCACGTTGTTGAATATCAATTTGCCGCCGGGTGAAATCAAGGGCGTCAAGGTCACGCGACAGGGAATCAAAAACGCGCGTCCGGTGATCACTGAACACATCGATCCACGCGGCAAACCGTATTTCTGGATCGGTGAAGAGTATTTCAATACGAACTCAGTCGAAGGCACTGATTATCACGCGGTCAAATCGGGTTACGTATCGGTGACGCCGTTGCGCAGCGATATGACAGACCACCAGGCGTTGACCGCGATCGAAACCTGGAACTATCTGAAAGACTCCGAACTACTCCAAAAGAGCTAGAGATTGACAATCGGCAATCGTCAATCGGAATACTCCATCCCGCGCGAGCGCATGGTTGCGCGTCTACGCGAACATTACGGCATCAACGATCTAAGGGTGCTCGACGCAATGCGGCGAGTACCACGTCACTTCTTCGTACCCGAAGCGTTGCAGAGCCGCGCTTATGGCGATCACGCGCTGCCGATCAGTGCCCATCAAACTATCTCGCAACCCTTCATCGTGGCGAAGATGACTGAGTTGCTCGAGCTCGACGCGAACAGTCGCGTGTTGGAGATTGGCGCTGGCTCGGGTTATCAGACTGCGGTGTTATCGCAGATCGCTGCACAGGTTTACTCGATCGAACGCATCGGTGACCTCGCGCGCGAAGCACAGGCGAGAATTCGCGCGCTCGGAATCTACAACGCCACCGTAAAGTGTTTTGACGGCACACTCGGTTGGGCGGCAAACGCTCCTTACGACGCGATCCTCGTGGCTGCTGGTGGTCCAACAATTCCGGAACCATTGATTGCGCAACTCAAACCTGGCGGGCGTCTTGTCGTTCCAGTGGGCGACTCGCGTGACAGTCAGCGACTGATTCGCGTCGTTAAAACCGATCGTGGACCGAGAGAAGAAGATCATGGAGGTTGTGCTTTTGTACCGTTAATCGGACAGCACGGTTGGTCCGATCGTTAAATATGATCGCAAAAATAATCACTATACTTTCGGTTTTTATCGTGGCCACCATTTCCGCTTTAGGATATGGCGGCATCGTTCTGTTGATGGCGATCGAATCGGCGTGTATACCGTTGCCTTCCGAGATCATCATGCCGTTCTCGGGTTATCTCGTCTCGACGGGTGAGTTGAATCTTTGGGGTGTCGCGATTGCCGGTGCGGTTGGTTGTGTGCTCGGTTCGTTGGTAGCGTATTGGGTCGGGATGTACGGCGGACGGCCGTTCATTGAAAAGTACGGACGCTACATTCTGCTGTCACGACACGATCTCGATATTGCAGATCGTTGGTTTGCGAAGCGTGGGGAAGTGATTGTGTTCGTCAGTCGTTTACTGCCGGCGATTCGCACGTTCATCGCGTTTCCGGCCGGCGTGGCTCGCATGAACTTGACGCGTTTCGTGATCTACACCTTTGCGGGATCGCTGCCGTGGTGTTTGGGATTAGCGTACGCGGGTCAGAAGCTGGGCGAGCAGTGGGATAAAGATGACACGTTAAAAACGTGGTTTCACCGTTTCGATTTTCTAATCGGGATTGCGGGTGTGCTCTTCGTGACGTGGTGGATCTGGCGTCACGTCAAGCACTCGCGACCGGCGACTCATTCGTAAAATGAATTCGTGGGACTCATGCATCACTCGTTGCCGGCAACTCGCGGAAACATCATCGTCTACAAAAGAGCTGTTGACCTTCTACACCTCACTACTCGAAACACAAAAACACATCTACGACTCACTTCAGCATCTTACCGGTTCGCTTCCGGATGATCTTCCGGAACTGAAAAAGCATCTGCCTGCACTACTCGAACTCGTCCGTTCAACTGGACCAGCCGCCCTTGCGACGCAAGCACCCGACTCTATTGACGATCTGCTTATCGACTACTGGAACAACCGTTCGGACCAAGTCTTCTACGCGAAAGCATTACTCCAGCCTTACGCCCGGCGACTGGTCGAGTCCGACTTGCTATCGCCATTCGCGCTGCGTGAGAATCGGTGTCCGTTCTGTCTCGGCAAGCCGCAAGTGAGTTTTCTTAAAGGCACTGACTCAACCGCCGATAGCGGCAATCGAAATCTGCTTTGCGCCACCTGTCTATCGGCATGGGAATTCAGGCGTGTCGTGTGCGCGGCTTGCGGTGAGGAACAACCAACTCAACTCGGTTACTTTCAGAGCGACGAATACCCGCATGTGCGTATCGAGACGTGTGATTCCTGTAAGCGCTACATCAAAGGTGTCGACCTCACACGCCTCGGCCTCGCCGAGCCACTAGTCGACGATGTCGCCACCGCCGCTCTCGATCTGTGGGCCGTCGAAAAAGGCTACACAAAAATCGAATTGAATCTCGTCGGACTTTAAATCGAATTGAATCTCGTCGGACTTTAAAGTGGATAAAGATCGATTCTGCTTGATGCTTCCTTTTGCTCACCTGCTCGCGAGCGAGCACCCAAAGCACGTGCGGAAAAGAAAAACTCCCAGTAAATTATGTTGGCACGGTCATTGCTGATGGGTCTGGGCGCATCGCTATGCTTAGCCTCGCTTCTTCACCTCCCCGGTAGGTGGAACAAGCCAGACCCTCTAACCTTCAAACAAGCGTGCGCATAATTATCGAATGGAAAGGATCCCCCATGCCCAGATCTCTCTTGTCCGTGCTTCTTGCCCTGACTCTTTCTCTTTCCTGCGCATCACTCGCGTTTGCGCAGGACAGTTTCACGACACTCAACAACTCAGACATCCTTACAATGGTGCGAGCTAAACTTCCGACCGCACTCATCATTGAAAAAATCAACACGTCGTCATGTGGCTTCGACACCTTTCCATCGGTACTCGCGGAGCTGAAATACAAAGGCGTTCCCGATGAGGTGTTGATGGCAATGGTCCAGGCTCCTCACGGTGTACGGCCAAAGGGCGTACCCTTAAAGAACCGAATATCAGACGTACTAGCACCTGAGGTCCTGACCGCGATTGGGATTCCAGACGGCACACCTTTAGAAGTAGAGGCCACCTTTACCGTTTCATCAGCCGAAGTCGAAGAGGGCAGTGCTGTTAGTTTCACGGTGGTCCATCCCGTCATCATTAACGGAGCAACGGTTATCGCACGAGGCGCACGTGCAACCGCGCGGGTGACTAAAGCGAAGAAAGGCGGAAGCTGGGGTAGAGCTGGCACGCTTGCCTGGATGATGCAAGACGTAATTGCGGTTGACGGCTCAAAGGTTCCACTCGAATTCAGCAAAAGCACGCGTGGTGACAGCAAAGGTGGCACCGTCGCCACCGGCATAATCGTCACTGGCGTTCTCTTCTGGCCCGCCGCGCCGTTCTGGGGATTTAAAAAGGGCAAGGATGCAAGGGTCCCGGCAGGACGACGGTTTGATGTGACTGTACATGGAAATTCGACTGTGCAGGCTAAAGCTCCGGTCGAGCAAGCAACCGGAAGTCAATAAGATGAAAGTAATACTCATATTGCTTGTCATTTGTTCAGCAGTTCGAGCGCAGGACGGCGCCTCACCAGTGCGTTCCATTGTCAATGCTGACGTCGTGGAAATGTCGCGTGCCGGACTGTTGCCTTCGGTGGTAATTGCTAAGATCAAAAACAGCGAGTGTAAGTTTGACACCTCACCTTCGGCGCTAGTTGAACTGAAAGCGGCAGGCGTCGCTGATGAGATCTTAATGGAGATGGTCCGGAATCCTCATGGAGGCGGACAACCGAAAATTGAGTCTCCAGTCTCAGTAAAATCGGCAACACCTCCCGCTAGTCTCGCTGAAGTCAAAGATGTGCGAAATGACAATCTGCCCGAGTACGGCGACATCTCCGAGGTCAGGAAGTTCCGACGCGTGTTTGTCATTGCGGATGACATCGACTCGCAGAATTTAGTCATCAACGCACTTCAGCAATACGATGGTCTGGATGTTGTAAGTTCACCTGACCGCGCCGAATTGTTCGTCGCATTTAGTCAAGGCTCCACTGCGACCTCGGTTGTTCTTCGTGGTTTGTTTCCCGGGACAATAGACTCCCGCACGAAAGCTCAGTTTGTCGTCTATTACAAGAGCGCGAGCGGCCGTTCCAGGGTCGTGTGGCAAGAAACAGAAGATATTCAGACAAGCTCTGGACTGACCTTCAGTCGTCCGAATGAAGTGAATGTGATTCGACATTTCATTAAGGCTATGAAGAAAATTCGCGACCAAATAGTTGTGGGAGCCCTCCAAAATTTACGTGGCGTTCACTTTACGGATCTTCCGAAACTATTTAACAGGCGTTTGATGCGGTAACAAATCGGCGGTATTATTCCGGCAGTTTATGACCGAACTCACACTAACAGCGATTTTCGAAGAGGTTGAAGAAGGCGGCTTTATCGGATACGTAGCTGAACTCCCGGGCGCTAATACTCAGGGCGAGACTCTCGAGGAGGTTCGCGAAAACCTCAACGAAGCGATTGAGTTAATACTGAACTCTAATCGCGAAGAATTTGAGAAAAGTTTTTCCAGCAGTGGGAAAGTCACTCGGGAAACACTGATCTTGCGCGCTGCCTGAGCCACTCATCAACAATATGAAACGAGCCGACCTCATCCGGCACATCGAATCTCACGGCTGTTACTTCGTGCGCGAAGGTAGCAAGCATACCGTTTATCGCAACCCTGCGAACGGTTCTTCCACCACTATTCCGCGTCACCGCGAGATCAAGAAACAACTCGCAAGAAAGATTTGTATGGACTTGGGGATTCCGTCCTGCCACTAGCTGATTCGATGTTGACGTTGAATCCGAACGTGCCCTCACGTCGCCGGGGAGCAGATGCGGCAGGGTTTGAAGCCGTGGGCTTTGGCGTCGGCGGCGGTGGTGAAGCCGACGCGGTTCTTGAGAGAGATGGTGTCGACCCAGTGGCAGGCCTCCAGATGAAATATGCCCAACACGAGATTTCCGATAAACGGATCTGAAGCGGCGTTAGCCGCGGCAGTCGGTGGCAGTCCTGGTTGCGCGTTCCATGACGCCGGAAACTGAGGTGGTGAAGGCGGCGCAGGCACTGCGGCGTGCTGCCAGCCCGGCACCAAAGTTCCGCGAGCTTTACGCGACTCATCTATTGCGCGCATCAGACCAAAAGTAAGACACCCAATCGCAAGACAAACCAGCGCAGCGAACATCGACAAGAAGAAACTGAACCCAAAAAACTTCAGCAGCAGGTACGCGGCCCAGTACCACGCCAGAAAATACCTACGCACAAATTCTTTCGCGAACACGACTGTGTTCTGTCCAATGGCATGCGGATCTTTAATCTTTATTTCCGGCGGTGGCGCACCACCAAAAAGTGTCTGAACAGTCGCTGATGCCGGAGTGGAGGGAACAGTCGACGAGCGACCCTTGTCCTGCCAGGGAATCCAGCGAATGCTCCTGCCGTCAGGCGGCAGGTCGGTGCGTTTGACTTCTCTTGTCTTCGTCGCCGCATCGATATCCGCGGGCGCAGTCATCCATGTCGGCAGCGTCGACTTGGTTTTCACCAGATCGAGCAGCCACGGTACATCTTGCGCTGGACCACCAGCGGCACTTGCAAGCGCGTCAGTCAGTCGAGCGTGTTCTGGTCCAAGCTCTCTAATCTTCTTGAGGAGCGTCGATGAGTCCGGGTTCGCGAAGTCAGTCTTCGTGAAGAGCAGGTTTTCGTCGTGATACTCCTGCCACAGTTCCGGTTTTTCCGCGAGTGCAAGCAACGAAAGATAGATCACGAGCGAAGAAAAGTGGTCCAACTTTTCGTCGAAGTGTTGCGCCTCTCTTTTTGGATGCTGATAGTGTTGATGACCAACCTCGCTGGCAGCCCATCCTTGCATCTTCGGCACAAAGATCCCGTCATGATCGACGAGGCGCAACTGCCCGTGCTCGACAATGATGTTGCCGTGTTGCAGATCGCCGTGCGCAACTCCAGCAACTCGCAACGTATGCACAAGTCGCAGCCACTCTTCCGAAAGATGCAGCAGCACATCACGGCGGTGCAGCATCTCACTGATGTACAGATCGAGCGTTGGGCCATCGATCCATTTCATGAAGAGAATCGGAAATCTATTGCCGCCGACCAGAATTCCTTCGGCCGCATAACTGAATTCCGACAGATACGTGACCGGCGTTTCCCAGAGATGTTCCTGAATCGCGCGATAGCGTTGGTCGCGATCACCGAGAAAGCCGCGAAAACATCGAACCGCATAATCGCCGGCGCCGTTGGTTGATTTGAGTTTGTAAACGTAAGCAAACTGGCCTGAAGTGACGAGCGGCATCCCCAAACGATCAACGCCAGGCAGCGTATTTCGCAAAGCCGGATGCGAAAAACAGATCGCGGGACACTGGATCGCCTCGGTGAAATGCCTTGCCGACGGCCAGTACCTGGGGATAGTCCCGGTCTTTGAATGAGAAACTGCCACTAACCCATGCTCCGCTCTTTGATCTCGATTCTCACGATCGCAAGATCGTCGTTCCTTATTCTGCCAGCCATTCGCTCCTGGTCAAAGAATTCGCCCAGTTCGCTGTCGGGTCGCGTAAAGAAACAATCCTCGGCGGCGAGGTCGTCATTCTCAAAGCATTTTAAGTACCACGACGCGGCAGCGTCAGACATCAACATCAACACGTCTCCGCTTTCGCAGTTGCCGGAGTCGATCACGACTGACTTCATGCTGTTTTCGTGCAGCGCGCAATTCGAAGCCACTAGGATCGGAGCGTTATTGAAACTCTCGGATCGCGCAAGCGGTAAGCTCTTGACGAGCATGTCGCCACGACGGTGCAGCAGGCAAGTGTCACCCAAAGCTACCGCCTTCCACGAAGGCAACTCACTCTTGAGATCCAGCTCGACTCCAACAAAAGCAGCAAACGATCCGGTCCGCGCCTTCGCTTCGGCATACCACGATAGGCTTAGACCGTTCCACGACTCGTGAAGTTCCCGTCCTTCGGCCGCTACCCAGTCGCGAAATTCTTCCGCTGTCAACGTTGACTCGCGTCGTACCCATTGTTGCGCCAGTTGTTCGGCCCACTTGCGCGCAGCGAATGCCTCAGTAGCTCCGTCTGCGACTGCGAATCTGCATCGCTCGGCATCGATGGCGATGACGTCTTCACACTCAGATGCTTCCTGGCCCAACTTGGGCAGCAGTAACTGCCGCAGTTGCAGATCCAAAGTGACACTCTGTTTGACAGAACTCACGTCCGCTCCGTTACATCGTCCGTTCTATCCATCCATCTGTAAGGAGTCATACCGGTAAGACTTGTGCCGATTTCGTAAAACTGAACGATGGATGATGGATCTCCGTTGAAGACAAACCCTCTGGAACCTTCCACTGCGTTGACTCCGAGTTGGGCTGCGGCCGCGAGGAAGTTGCTCGGCAATCTGCTTGAGATTTCAAATAGCGAGCGTGCAAATCCATCAGGCAGGGAACTTTCTTCAGGTGGATATTCGATCTTCGCAGATCGACGTGTGGAAATGTGGCAGTTGAACAAAAGCACTGCGCCGTCGTCAGTGCCGAGCGACATGATCTGACGCCCGATCTCATTCGGATCGCCGTCGCTTGACTCACCGTCAGTGAGATGCAAAACGGTTGGCGGAAATCCGCGTGGGTGTTCCAGAAGCCATCCTTGCAGAATGTCTTTTGCACGCGCGAGTGCTTCGCACATCGGCGTCTTGCCGTCTGATGCGGGATGGATCCAAACCGGATACCGAACCGGGATCTCCACCCAGCCGCCGGCGCCGTCCGAAACTCTCTTGTAACTGCTCTTGACCTGTAACGGATAGTCAGCCACTTCTGAGATCGGAACGATGTTTCGCGCACTCAGCGGTCCGGCAAAACAGCTCCCCACATGACGTCCATAACCGATTACCGATACGTGATAGTAGTTTCTGACTTCCTCGGTCTTGGTGCAGCGAATCACAAGGTCGTGCAGTGTGTGATTAACGACTTCCGCGACGAAGTCAGACTTCTTCCGCGCCGAGTCACCGCTGAACGGATCGGCCATCGAGCCCGACTGGTCTATCAGAAGGATGATGCAGGTTGGGTTAGCGCGCGTGATCTGGGCCGAATACATTGAGCTATTCTATTACTGACTGTCCTGACTCCAAAGTGCGCAGGATGCAAGGAGAGAGTGTGTTGTGCGTGGCGAGTCGCAACACGGGAAATCTAGCTTAGAAGCATTGGATAGGCAAGAGAAGTGTTGGAATTGTGACACTCGCATGAGTGAACGATGTTGCTGACGCGCGGAGGTACGCTTTTCATTTCTCGACGGCAAGCTCGTCTTTATCTCGATGGAAGCTCCGAACGCAGAGATTGATGAGAACTGGATCGATCCCGACGATCTCGAAACACTTTTTGGCGTGCCTTTCAAACCGCACGAGCGCACCACTAAGAAGCTCGTTTTCGCCCGCCGAATTTCTCGCCAGCGCACCCGACGAACTGAAGAAGGATGAATATGATTACTGGTACGACATGATCGCAATCAGCGATAAGAGTTTCATCGTCGCAGTGGCTGACAATTACAAATGCATCTCCGGCCTGTTCGAGAAGCCCGATGCCAAGCGTCGTAAGAAGATCAACGCGCGCGGCGCAAAGTATCCCGGCTACGTCTCCGATATCGAAATCATCAGCCGCACTCTAGCGGCGTCTTAGTTGCTCTTGTTCGTCTGTTAATTTGATCGACTCTCCGCCTCAAAAATGAGGAACCCGCAGATCCGCTTCGAGGCTGCGGACGGAGCTTCCGCAGGCCGCGTATTTGTAAAATTGCATATCCGTCCAAAATTTCCGAAAAGATTTTTATGCGGATTACCCGAAAACCCGAGAAATGCCAGTAAGTAGGGGCAAAATGCCGTATACGAAAAGCGGCATGCATATTGCAAATTTCGTATCAGCTTCGTTTTTGCCCAATCTAACTGCACACAAAGATTTTCGTTTCGAAGGAGCCCAAATATGAAATTTGCCTTTACTCTTCTCACTATAGTCCTGCTAGTTGGCACCGTCTTCGGACAGCTCAGCTCAGGAACTTTAGTGGGAACTGTCGTCGACCAGAATGGCGGCGCGGTGGCCGGAGCTACAGTTGAGGTCACCGACAACGCGACGAACAAGCTAAGAACAGTGCAGGCCACCAGTGACGGTACTTTTACCGTTCCTCAGCTTGACGTTGGCACTTACACAGTCAAAGTTACTGCTCAGGGATTCAAGGCCTACACAGCCACCGACCTGAAGATTGACGTTGGCAAGCAGTACTCGCTAGCTATCACTCTTGAGCCCGGCGGCGTCAACGAGAACGTAACGGTAGTCGCCGGCGCTGATGTGCTCAATGCTACCAACGCCGAACTAAGCAACACCGTTAGTTCGCGACAGATTCAGGAATTGCCTCTCAATGGACGCAATCCGCTGGTGCTGCTCACGCTGCAGCCCGGCGCGGCTTCCAACGGCGCCACCAATACCGCCATCAATGGTCAGCGCACTTCGTTCACAAACATCACCCGTGATGGCATTAACATTCAGGACAACTTCATCCGCGCCAACGCAACGGATTTCGCTCCGCAACGTCCCGGCGTCGATGACATCAGCCAGTTCACCGTTACTACTTCGAATGCCGACGCCGCCCTGGGCTATGGCGCTTCGCAGGTCAACATCGCGACCGAGCGTGGCCAGAGCGAATTCCACGGCAGCTTGTTCGAATACAATCGCAACTCGAAGTTTTCTTCACGACCGTTCTTCAACGCCCAGAGAGCGTTTCTCAACCGCAACCAGTTCGGCTTTAAGGTTGGTGGTCCAGCCCCAGTGCCGCGGTTCGGTGAGGGTGGCGCAGGCTGGTTCCGTGACAAGGGATTCTTCTTCTTCAACTACGAAGGTTTCCGTCAGCGGCAAACCACGAATGCGACGAAGACGATCCTGCTGCCCAATGCCCGTAACGGAATCTTCACTTACGTTGATAGCGGCGGTACGACCAGGACGATCAACCTGTTCACGAACCCGGCGCTGGGACCGGCATTCGGTATCACCTCAGTAAATCCCGTGGTGGCAAGCCGTATCCTCAGTTTAGTGCCGACGGTCGGCAATACGACCGACGTGGGCGACCAGCGAAACACCACTGGCTTCCGTCTTAACGTTGCAAACAACGTAGACCGGAATAACTTCACCGGTCGTTTTGACCTCGAACCGAATCAGCGTCACTCGTTCAATTTCATCTATGCGCACGGAAACGAGAACAACGATCGGCCCGATATCGCCAGCGGTTACACAGTGGCGCCGCTCGTTATACAACCCGCAATCCGAGATTTTCTCTCAACGGGTTGGACGTTTACACCCAGTGCGAACTTGACCAACGAATTACGCGGCGGCTTTTTCCTCAGCGGGCCGGTCTTCAATCGCGTACTTCCGGAAGGTGACTTCATGCTGTCGCTTCCCTTGATCAGTAACCCGGAAACAACTTTCCAGGATCAGGGACGCCAGGCAGATAACTACACCGTCACTGACAACGCGACCTTCCTCGCCGGAAATCACTCGCTTCGCTTCGGTGGTACGGTAACGTTGTTCAAGACGAACAGCTTTGCCAAGTTTGACACTGTGCCTCGCTACTCGTTACAGCTAAACGCCGCGACGGGAACCTTGCCCTCCGCTCCGTTTACCGGTGGTATCAGTGCAGCACAGTTAACTGCGGCAAATAACCTGCTCGCGTTGCTCGGTGGTGTTGCCGGAAGAATCGATCAGACCTTCAACGCAACCACAACGACTTCAGGCTTTGTTGCGAATGCTCCACAAAGACAGATCTTCGACTATGAGAACTGGGGCTTCTATGCCACCGATCAATGGCGTATTGGCCAGCGCTTAACCCTGAACCTCGGCGCGCGCTATGAAATCTACACCGCGCTCCGAGAACGTAACGGATTCGCACTGGAGCCCGTCATCAATGGTGATATCACCTCTTCGTTGCTAAATCCAACCGGCACTGTCGACTTCATCGGCCACAACGGCGGCGGCAATAGGTTCTATCACACCGACAAGAACAATATTGGACCAGTCGTGAGTTTCGCATGGTCGCCAGAGTTCAAGAACAAAGTACTGGGTTCGGTATTCGGCAGCGGCGGACGAACCGTAATTCGCGGTGGCTATCGCATCAGCTACGTCAACGACGAATACATCCGCGCTCCTGACAATGCACAGGGCGGAAATTCCGGTCTCTCAACCTCGAGAGCGTTCCTGCTCGGAACCGTAGATGGCAACAGGCTGGGTGGCCCGCTGTTCGCGGTAGATACGCCGTCGTTCACCATTCCACGTACTTTTGCATCGGGCGATACGCTTTCCGGCGTCAACTTCGGCACCATCTTCGCGGTGGATCCGCATCTCGAGAATCCCGCTACGCATGAATGGAACTTTGGCATTCAGCGCGAAATCGGATTCCAGACGGCGCTTGAAATTCGCTACGTTGGTGGTAAGAGCGACAACCTCGTTCGCGGTCTTGACCTGAACGAAGCGGTCCTTCTGCCCAACGGATTTGCATCTGACTTCAATCGCGCTATTCAAAATTGTATTGCGCAAGGCGCCACCCTGGCCGGTTCCGGTTCGCCGCTCAGCAAGTGCACCAACGCAAACTTTAACGCTGCCATTCCGGGCAGCGTGCCGTTAACAGTGTTCCCAGGTTTGCCGAGTGGCGGTCTCTTAACGAACGCGACCATCCTGGGTCTCATTCGTGCTGGTACGCCGGCTGACTTGATCAACACCTACATTCAATCGGTGTCGGCCACGGCAGTTGGTACGAACGGCAAGACGTTCGATCAGTTCTTCCTGCCAAACCCGAATGCGGGCGGCGTTGACTTGCTGACGAACGGAGGCAAGTACCGCTATCACTCGTTGCAGACGGAAATTCGCCGCCGGTTCTCTAACGGCTTCCACCTGCAAGCGAATTACACGTTCCAGAAGACGCTGACCAACGCTTCCGGCGTGGGCCAGACCAACTTCGAACCAAATCTCTCGAACCTCTTCCCACAGATCGAATACTCGCGCGCCGACTACGACGCGACTCACGTGTTCAATCTCAACACCATCTACGAACTTCCGTTCGGTAGAGGTAAGCGCTGGTTCAGTGATGTTGGTGGTTTCGATCGCCTGGTTGGTGGCTGGCAGGTTACGTCCATTCTCCAGCTGGCAACGGGCGCGCCGATCACGATTGCTGATCCGCGTGGCACGCTGACTCGTCGTAATGGACGCCAGACTGCTAACTCAAATCTGTCGAAAGGTGAGATCAAAGACTTGATCGGCATCTTCCGAACACCTTGCGGCGTGTACTTCATCAATCCGGCCGTGATTGACCTCAACCAGACGGCGCTTGCCAATGGTCAGTGTGGTTCACTCCTGACCGGTGGAGCGACGGGACGCGGTTCACGTGGTTTTGGTGAATCCACCTTCCCGGGCCAGGCATTCTTTAGCGTCCTGCCGGGACAGACCGGAAATCTGGAGCGCGCGTTCATCAATGGACCGTTCTACATGAACTGGGATGCTTCTCTTATCAAGAACATCCGGATCACGGAGCGGACCAGATTCCAGCTTCGTTTCGAGGCGTTCAACGTTCTGAACCGGGCGAACTTCTTCGCAACTCAGTTTGGCAACTTGAACATCAACAACACCAACTTCGGACGTATCAGTACTACCTTTACGTCCAGCGGTGCACAGCGCGTAATTCAGTTCGCCGGCCGCTTCGAGTTCTAAGGCCAGCCTGATTACGAACAACATTAAGGGCGTTACTCCTGCGGGAGTAACGCCCTTGTTGTATTTGAATCTAAGCTTAAGTCAAACCATCAACGTCAAAAGACCCGGGCTCGAGGTGCTGATTAAATTTGAAATCTGAAAGACTCAGATCCCACTGCGCTTTGACTGCGCCCGCCCGACCTGTCGTGATTTCCAAATTAATTTTGTAAGCGTGCGGCAGAGTTAATCCGCCTTCTTTCTTGAAATCCGAAAACTCTTCGACGAGCTTGTAACGAGTTTCGCTTTGATTCGCGGAAGTCTCTGGTGTCCCACCCATCTGCGCTATGACCGAACGTTCATACTCGGTGCGCACATGATGGAAAGTTTCGGCGTCGAAATACATTGAGATCTTCAGATCCGAACCGCTTGGGTAGCACTTCAACTGATATGTTTGGCGATCGCCGATCTTCTTCATACCGCCTGCTTCGACCTTCACCTTTCGGTTCGGATTCAGCAGCAGCCACGACTGGGATAACTCGCCACCCCAGATCCCCTGTTTCAAGATCGCCTGGTT
>Ga0126311_10000294_pt1 | contig 24018 bp, 27 predicted proteins | sample Plot61_FD_92539 | JGI IMG/M metagenome (GOLD analysis project Ga0126311, IMG submission 92539) | Serpentine soil microbial communities from UC McLaughlin Reserve, CA, USA - Plot61 | ecosystem: Environmental > Terrestrial > Soil > Grasslands | place: USA: UC McLaughlin Reserve, Lake County... | reverse complement strand
GAGCCGCTCGGCGACGGGCGCGCGCCGTGGAGCGGGTTCGCTGCGGAGGCGATCGCCTGATGGCGACGATGACCTACCTGGAGGCGATCTCCGACGCGCTGCGCGAGGAGCTGCGCGCCGACGAGCGCGTGCTCGTGATGGGCGAGGACGTCGGCGCGTTCGGCGGCGCGTTCAAGGTCACCGATGGCTTCGTCGAGGAATTCGGCGAGGCGCGCGTGATGGACACGCCGCTCGCCGAGGCGGCGATCGTCGGGACCGCGGTCGGCGCGGCCGTCGTCGGCATGCGGCCGGTCTGCGAGATGCAGTTCGCCGATTTCGTCGCGTGCGGCTTCGACCAGCTCGTCAACGTCGCCGGCAAGACGCACTACCGCTCCGGCCTCGCGGTCCCGATCGTCGTGCGGCTGCCGTCCGGCGGCGGCTTCTCCGGCGGCCCGTTCCACTCGCAGAACCCGGAGGCGTGGTTCATGCACGCGCCGGGTCTGAAGGTCGTCGCGCCGTCGACGCCCGAGGACGCGAAGGGCCTGTTGACGACCGCGATCCGGGATCCGAATCCGGTGGTCTTCCTGGAGCACAAGCACCTGTACCGGCGGGTGAAGGGCGAGGTGCCGGCAGGGACGTACGAGACGCCGTTCAGCGCGCGTCTCGCGCGCGAGGGCGAGGACCTGACGGTGATCGCGTACGGCGCGATGGTGCATGCGGCGCTGGAGGCGACCCAGGACATCGGCGGCGCCTCGGTCGAGGTGCTCGATCTGCGCTCGCTCGTCCCGCTCGACACCGAGGCGATCCTCGCCAGCGTCGCCAAGACCTCCAAGGTCGTGATCGTCGACGAGGCGAACGAGACGTGCGCCGCCGGAGCCCAGGTCGCCGCCCTGATCGCCGAGCACGCGTTCGAGCAGCTCGACGGGCCCATCCGCCGCGTCGCCACCCCCGACGTCCCGATCCCCTTCAGTCCCCCGCTCGAGCAGGCCGTCCTGCCGAACGTCGACCGGATCCGCGATGCCTGCCGAGACCTCCTCGATTACTGACGTCACGATGCCCCAGCTCGGCGTGTCGGTCGTCGAGGGGACGGTCGTCAAGTGGCTCGTGGCTGTGGGCGAGCCGGTCGAGGCGGACCAGCCGCTCTGCGAGATCGACACCGACAAGATCGTCACCGAGATCCCGTCGCCGGCGGCCGGCGTGCTGACCGAGATCCTCGTCCGCGAGGGCGAGACCGTCGAGGTCGGCGCCATTCTCGCCCGCATCGGGACAAGCGTCCTGCCCGGGACCGGCCAGACAGGTGCAGGACAGGACACTGCCGGGGACCGCGGCGCTCGCGAGCCCTCTGGAGCGGCCGCCACCTCCCCCTCGATGCCCGTCGTTCGAGGCGCCTACCACTCGCCGGTCGTGCAGCACCTCGCGGCCGAGCACGGTGTGGACTTGACGCAGATCGCGGGCACCGGTCACGGCGGGCGGGTGCGCAAGCAGGACGTGCTGGCGGCAGCGAGGCGCGCGAGCGGAGACGAACGGCCACTGCACATCGAGAGCCCCTATCGCCCGGACGACGACCCCGAGCCGACAGGCCAGCTCTCCCGCATGCGCAGAGCGATCGGCGCACACATGAAGCGCTCGCTCGACACCGCCGCCACGTGCACGACGTGGATGGAGGCCGACATGGCGCGCGTGGAGGCGGCGCGCAGGCACGCGAAGGCGAGCTCGCTGCTCGGCGTCACCGCCCTGCCGATCGTCGCGCGCGCGGCCATGGACGCGCTCGCCGAGCACCCTGCGCTCAACGCGACGCTGGAGGGCGAGCGCTACACGCGCCACGACGCCGTCCACCTCGGCGTCGCCGTCTCGCTCGGCGAGGACGGCCTGATCGTGCCGGTGATCCGCGACGCGCACGTGCTGAGCATCGAGCAGCTCGGCCTCGCGATCCACGACCTTGCGCGCCGGGCGCGCGGCGGCGCGCTGGCGCCGGACGAGGTCCATGGCGGCACGTTCACGATCACGAATCCCGGTCAGTTCGGCTCGCTGATGGCGACGCCGGTGATCAACCAGCCGCAGGTCGCGATCCTCGACCTCGAGGCGATCGTCAAGCGCCCTATCGTTGTAGGCGACGACGATGGAAACGACGTGATCGAGATCCGCCCCCAGACGATCCTCGGCCTCTCGTGGGACCACCGCGCGCTCGACGGTGCGCAGGCGGCACAGTACCTCGCCGCGCTGCGTCGGCGGCTGGAGCGCTGGGATGGCTGAAGCTCCCGACCACTGGACCTCTGCGACTCGTATGGAGTCGCAAAGGGACAGTGCTCCGGCGGAGCTGCTCGTCGTGCGGCTCGGCACGCTGGAGTACCGCGCCGCGTTGGCGCTGCAGGAGGCGGTTCGTGAGCGCCGGCAGGCGGACGAGCTGCCTGACGTGCTGCTGCTCGTCGAGCATCCGCCCGTCTACACCAAGGGCCGCCGGTCGAGTGAGACCGATCTGCCGTTCGCGCCCGAGTGGTACGCCGAGCAGGGAATCGACGTCGTGCCGGTGCGGCGCGGCGGCCAGCTGACCTACCACGGCCCCGGCCAGCTCGTCGGCTATCCGATCATGCGGATCGGCGACGTGATCGCCTACCTGCGCACGATGGAGGGGGCGCTGATCGCCGCGCTGGACGACGAGGGGCTCGCCGCGCGCAACCGCCCCGGGGACGGGATCGAGTACACGGGTGTGTGGGTCGAGGACCGCAAGATCGCCTCGATCGGCGTGCACGTCTCCCACCACGTCACGACGCACGGCTTCGCGGTGAACGTCGACAACGACATGCGCCCGTTCGAGTGGGCGATCGCGTGCGGCCTGCACGGCGTGCAGATGACGTCGCTCGCCGACGAGCGCGGCGAGACCGCGCTGACCCGGCCGCCGGGGACCAACCCGCTCGCGCGCGAACGCGAGCCCTCGCCTGTGCTCGCCTCACTCGCGGACCACGTCGTCGCGCGCTTCGCTGCGGCCTTCGACCGCACGCCAGTCGAGGCTGCCGCGGACGCTCTCGGCGTTCCACTCCCGACTGCTCAGATCACGTCGTAACTGGGCTTCGCCGCGCCCCACATCCGTTGGGTCGAGCGCTTCAGCGGGTCATGGATCGCGAGGCTGAACCTCTCTCGGCCCTCGCGAGGATCTCTCCAGGGGTGGCAGAGCAAGTCGGCCAGCTGCAGTCCGGCGTGGTTGTCGCTGTGGCCGAACACCGGCATGTCCAACAAGCGCTCATGCGAGGGACGTCTCGCGAAGCGCTGCGTGAAGATCGCGTGCGCCAGCCGGTGGTTGTGCTGATAGGTCTGGCTGTCGGTCAGGACCATTCCGCGTTCGTCGTCCGCCAAGCCCGCGTGAAATGCGGCGCAGATGAACCGCAGCGAGCTCACGTGAAGCGCCATACCGTCGATGGGAACGTCAAGCTGCTTGACCCAGACTCGCCCGACGATGCGGCATTCGTGCCGCTCGAGCAGTCGCACGAGTCCATCGAGGAATCCGATCGCCTGCTTGCGTTGACGCGTAGTCGCCGTCGTCCGGAAGCCGCGGCGGAGCGTCGTTCCCTTCAGCTCCTCGAGAATCCCGTCGAGCCATCCGTGTCGGCTCATGCCGCGGACTGCCGGAAGGTATGAGCGCTTGAGCTACTCATGTGTGAGGTCCGTGAGATGCGGCTCGGGAAACGTGACACCGGCGATGACCACGACCGGCTGCCGGTCGGCATCGGCGCGTATGAGCGTCTCGGCTTTGCCGGACTCGTCGAGGTAGCAGAGCTGCACGTCTACGCGAGCACGGTGGTAGAAATAGCCGAGGCCGCTCGATGGCGGCCCCGGAGGTAGAGCAACCCGCTAGGGACCCTCAAGCGCCCGGCGCAAGCACCACGGCGCGATGTGTGCCTCGAAAGAGTACACGAGCGCTGATCGATGAGGGCAGCGGTTCTGGACATGGCGACCAGAGGACCGTAGAACTCTGCATCTCAAATTTCCCCTGCTCAGGCGAGGCTTTTTGCAGATTCGGAGCTGACTTTCCACCATCCGCGGCGAAGATGTCGCCACTTCGATGCGGGTGCGCGGAGCGGACTTCCGATGGGCCGGTCATGATGCAGCCCCATGCGCATCTCAGCGAAGGTGGACTACGCCGTGCGCGCGGCGATCGAGCTGGCCGGCGCCGGCGAGGAGCAGCTGACGAAGGCCGACGCGATCGCCCACGCGCAGGACATCCCGCCGAAGTTCCTCGAGAACATCCTCGGGGACCTGCGCCAGGGCGGGCTCGTGCGCAGCCAGCGCGGCGCCGAGGGCGGCTACCGGCTCGCGCGGCCCGCCGACGAGATCACGCTCGCCGACATCATCCGTGTCGTGGAGGGCCCGATGGCCTCGGTGCGCGGCGGTCGCCCGGAGGACGTCGAGTACGCCGGCTCCGCAGAGCCGCTGCGCAGAGTGTGGATCGCCGTGCGCTCCGCGCTGCGCCAGGTCGCCGAGCATGTCACGCTCGCCGACCTCGCGAGCGGCAGACTCCCCAGAGACGTCGAGGCGCTCACGCGCGCCAGAGACGCCTGGGTCACGCGCTGAGCGCGCGCGACCTCAGGCGCTGAGCGCGTCGGGCTCCGGCTCGCGCGCCGCGCCGCCGGCCAGCGCCCGCGGCAGCACGGTCGAGCGCACGTGCACGATGTCGCCGACGGCGATCTCCAGCTCGTCGGCCTCCCCGCGCGTGAGCTGCACGGCGATCTCCTCGCCGTCGCCGAGCACGAGCTCGGCCCGCACCTCGAAGCCGAGGTGCACGACGCGCGCGACCTGCGCCTCGAACGAGCCCGGCCGTGCGTCGACCGACAGCGCGATGTCGTGCGGGCGGACCAACGCTTCGCCCAGCTGCGTGACCGGGCCGAGGAAGCGCATCACGAACGGCGTCTCCGGCCGGTCGTAGAGCTCGCGCGGCGTGCCGACCTGCTCGATGCGCGAGTGATCCATCACGGCGATCTGGTCGGCGATCGACATCGCCTCCTCCTGGTCGTGCGTGACGAGCAGTGTTGTCACGTGTACTTCCTCGTGCAGCTTGCGCAGCCATTCGCGCAGGTCGGCGCGGACCTTCGCATCCAGAGCGCCGAACGGCTCGTCGAGCAGCAGCACCTTCGGCTCGACCGCCAGCGCGCGCGCCAACGCCATCCGCTGACGCTGGCCGCCGGACAGCTGCGACGGGTAGCGCTTCTGGTAGCCGGCCAGGCCGACGATCTCCAGCAGCTCGTCGACCTTCGCGGCGACCTCCGCCTTCGGGCGCTTGCGGACGGTCAGGCCGAACGCGACGTTGTCGCGCACCGTCATGTGCTTGAACGCGGCGTAGTGCTGGAAGACGAAGCCGATCCCGCGCCGCTGCGGCGCGACCGACGTCTGGTCCTCGCCGTGGATCACGACGCGGCCCGCGTCGGGCGACTCGAGCCCGCCGATGATCCGCAGCAGCGTCGACTTGCCCGAGCCGCTCGGGCCGAGCAGCGCGGTCAGCGAGCCGTCCGGCACCTCGAGCGAGACGTCGTCGAGGGCCGTGTAGTCCCCGAATCTCTTGGTCACACCGGTAACGGAGATCACGCGTCCCCCTCCTCGCGTCGTGGTTTGATCATGGTCATCGCGAGCAGCGTTCCGAGCGCGATCAGCGCCAGCAGCGCCGACGCGGCATAGGCGCCCGCGAGGTCGAAGTTGGCGAAGCGCTTCTCGACGAGCAGCGTGAGCGTCTCCGTCTGGCCGGAGATCTTCCCCGAGACGACGCTGACCGCTCCGAACTCGCCGATGCAGCGCGCGACGCTCAGGATGACGCCGTACGCGACGCCCCAGCGGATCGCCGGCAGCGTGATGCGGCGGAACGTCGTCCAGCCGCCGGCGCCGAGCGTCGCTGCCGCCTGCTCCTGCTCGTCGCCGATCTCGCGCAGCACCGGCGTCACCTCGCGCACGACGAACGGCAGCGAGACGAAGATCGTCGCCAGCACGATCCCCGGCACGGAGAAGATCACTTGGATGCCGGCGTCCGCCAAAGCGCCGCCGAGCCAGCCGTTGACGCCGTAGACGAGGATCAGCGAGAGGCCGATCACGACCGGCGAGACCGCGAACGGCAGGTCGATGAGCGCGTTGACGAGTCCCTTGCCGCGCCAGTTGCCGCGCGCGAGCGCGATCGCCATCACGATCCCGAACAGCGTGTTGAGCGGGACGGCGATCGCCGTCACCTCGATCGTCAGCCAGAAGGCGTGGATCGCGGCGGGCGTCGTGATCGACTCCCACACGCCCATCACGCCGTGCTCGAACGTGCGGAAGAAGATCAGCCCGACGGGCACGAGCAGCAGCAGCGCCAGGTAGCCGAGCGCGAGCACGCGCAGCGAGATCCGCCAGCGGCGGTCAACGGTCATGCCGCGCCCCCCAATGGCCGAGCGCGCGGATCCCCAGCAGGACCGCGAGCGAGACGAGCAGCAGCACCGTCGCGACGGCCGCCGCGCTGGTCGGCGCGTCGCTCTCGATCAGCTTGAAGACGTAGACCGAGCTGACCTGCGTTCTGAACGGGATGTTCCCGGAGATCAGCACGATCGAGCCGAACTCGCCGACCGCCCGCGCGAACGCCAGTGCCGCGCCCGACAGGATGGCCGGCACGAGATTCGGCAGCACGATGCGGCGGAAGATCGTCGCGTTGCGCGCCCCGAGCGACAGCGCCGCCTCCTCCATCTCCCTGTCGAGCTCGATCAGCACCGGCTGCACGCTGCGGATCACGAACGGCAGCGTCACGAACAACAGCGCGAGCAGCACGGCCGCCTGCGTGAAGGCGATGTTGATCCCGAACGGGCTGCGCGGGCCGTAGAGCGTCAGCAGCGTGAGGCCGGCGACGATCGTAGGCAGCGCGAACGGCAGGTCGATCAGCGCGTTGACGACCTTCTTGCCGGGGAATCTGTCGCGCACGAGCACCCACGCGATCAGCGTCCCGCCGACGACGTTGACCGCCGCCGTCGCGAGCGAGACGAGCACGGTGAATCTCAGCGCGGCGACCGCCTGGCGGCTGGAGACCGCGTCCCAGAACGCACCGAGGCCGCCGTCGAGCGAACGCACGACGACGGCGGACAGCGGCAGCAGCACGATGATGCTGAGCCACAGCGTGGCAATGCCAAGGCCCAGCGCTCCGGAGGAGCGCCAGGCCGGGGCCGAGGGTGCCGCCGCGGAGGGCGGCGGCGCAGACGTGACAGCGGTCGCGCTCACTTGGCGGTCGACACTCCCGCGTCCTCCTCGATCTTCGCGATCGAGCCGTTCTCGACGTCGAAGAACTCGTCGTTGACTCTGTCCCACCCGCCGAGGTCCTCGATCGTGAAGAGGCCGGACGGGTCGGGGAAGAGGCCTCTGGCCTTGGCCGCGCTGAGGACCTCCTCGTTGACCGGGCGGTAGCCCCAGTCGACGAAGCGCTCCTGAGCCGGTCTCGACAGCACGTAGTCGAGGAACGTCTGCGCCGCGGCCGGCGCATCGCTCGTCTTCGCGATGTCGATGTTGATCTTGATCGTGTCGTCCGGCAGCACGTAGTCGACGTCCTCGCCCTTCTTCTGCGCCGTCGTCGCCTCGTACTCGTAGGAGAGCAGCACGTCGGCGTCGCCGGAGACGAAGTTCTGCAGCGCCTCGCGACCCGACTTGTCCTGCACCGGCACGTGCTCGGTGATCAGCGTTCTGACGTAGTCGAGCCCGGCCTGCTCGTCTCTGCCGCCACCCGACGCCTGCCCGTAGGCGGCGAGCAGGTTCCACTTCGCGGCCCCTGAGGAGAACGGGTTCGGCGTCAGCACCTTGATGCCCGGTCTGATGAGGTCGTCCCACGTTCTGATGCCCTTGGGGTTGCCCTTGCGCACGACGAAGGCGACGACGGAGGTCGTCACGAGACCTCTGTTCGGCGTCGCGTTCCAGTCGGCGGCAACTTGTCTGGAGTCGACGAGGCGCGTCATGTCAGGCTCGGTCGAGAAGCTGACGACGTCAGCTCTGAGGCCGGCCTCGACGGCGCGGCTCTGGTCGCCGGAGGCGCCGAAGGACGTCTTGAAGCCGACGTCTCTGCCGTCCGCCGTCTTCTGGAAGTCCGGGATGATCTCGTCGTAGACGACCTCGGGCGTGGAGTACGCGACGAGCGACAGCGTCGTCGAGGCATCGCCCCCGCCGCTCACGTCGGAGCCGCCGGACTCGTCGGAGGAGCCGCCGCATCCGGCCAGGGCCGCAAGCGCGACGAGCGCGAGCAGTGCGGCGAAGGTCTTGCGTACGTTGAAACTCAAAACTCCTCCAAGGCAGTCGGGTATTGGGGGTTTCTACTTATACAGCATCTCCACAGGTTATGTCGGGATAGTGGGAGTAGTGGGAAAGCCCGTGCGCGAGCCGGGCGCTACCTTTCAAAGGGCATGAGCGCAACTGAGGAACGCAGACACGTCACGCGCTCGCGGGCGAATCCCGGCGGCATGGACGTCCTGAAGGTGCTCGGCTCCGAGGTGCGGCCGTTCCGCGAGCGCAAGCCGCCGTGGTTCAAGGTCCCCGCCCCGGGCGGCCCGAAGTACCGCGACCTGACGGCGATGATCAAGCAGGAGAACCTGCACACCGTCTGCCAGGAGGCCGCCTGCCCGAACGTGGGCGAGTGCTGGGAGCGCGGCACCGCGACGTTCATGATCCTCGGCGACACCTGCACGCGCCGCTGCGGCTTCTGCAACGTGCAGACCGGCAAGCCGACGTGGAACGACCCGCTCGAGCCCGCGCGCGTCGCGCGCTCGGTCGCGAAGATGGGGCTGCGCCACGCGGTCATCACGAGCGTCGACCGCGACGACCTGCCCGACTACGGCGCGAGCGCGTTCGTCGGCGTGATCCGCTCGATCCGCATGCAGGCGCCGCAGTGCAAGGTCGAGGTCCTCACGCCCGACTTCCGCGGCCAGGAGATGCCGCTCGCGAAGGTGATCGCCGAGCGGCCCGACGTCTTCAACCACAACTGCGAGGTCGTGCCGCGGCTGTACCCGGTCGCGCGGCGCGGCTCGGAGTTCCTGCGCTCCGCGCGCGTGTTGAAGAACGCGAAGGAAATGGGCGGCGACGAGGTCGTGACGAAGTCCGGGCTGATGGTCGGCCTCGGCGAGACGCACGAGGAGATGGTCGAGACGTTCGGGATCCTGCGCGAGCATCACGTGCAGGTGCTGACGGTCGGCCAGTACCTGCGCCCGACCGAGCGCCACCTGCCGATCGTGCGCTACTGGCACCCGGACGAGTTCAAGGCCCTGGAGGACGCGGCCTACGCGCTCGGCTTCGACCACATCGCGGCCGGCCCGCTGGTCCGCAGCTCGTACCACGCGGACCAGCACGTGCCGCAGCAGCAGCCGGGCCACGGGCCGCTGGCGGCGTAGCGCGATGGAGGTCGGTCGCGCCGAGGCGCTCGGTCTCGACGTCGAGACCGCCATCCGCACCCGCCGCACGCACAAGGTCTACGGCTCCGAGCCGGTCCCGCGCGAGCTGCTCGACGAGCTCCTGGAGCTCGCCACCTGGGCGCCGAACCACCACCTGACGAACCCGTGGCGCTTCCGCGTGCTCGGGCCGCAGTCGCTGGCGGCGCTGAAGGAAGCCGCCGGGCCCGAGGCGGCGGCGAAGCTCGACCGCGCGCCGACGCTCGTGTGCGTCTCCGCCGTGCAGGGCGGCGAGGACCCGGTCGCCGACGAGGAGGACCTGCTGGCTGCCGGCTGCGCGACGTACGCGCTGTTGCTCGCCGCCCACGCGCGCGGCCTCGCCGCCTACTGGCGCACACCCGCGGTGCTGCGCTCCGACGCCGGGCGCGCCGCGCTCGGCCTGCCGCCCGAGGAGCGTGCGATCGCGCTCGTACATCTCGGCCCGCTGCGCCAGGAGAAGGAGCCGCCGGAGCGCGCGCCCGCGGCGGACGTCGTGACGTACCTCGACTGACCCCGCGCAGCGCGCCGGCCTGCGAAGCTGCGCGCCCGCGCGCTCCCCCGCACCCCAGCGCCCCGTGTTCCCCGTCAAGGACAACATCCCGACCGACCGGCTGCCGATCGTCACGCTGCTGCTGATCGCAGCCAACGTGTTCGTCTACTTCTTCCTGCAGCATGGCGGCGTCGGACACGGACCGACTCAGGCGAGCGTCATCGACTACGGGACGATCCCCGCCGAGGTCACGCAGGAGCGCCCCGACGCGGGGCCGATCTCCGCCTGGCTGACGCTCGTGACGGCGATGTTCCTGCATGGCGGGCTGTTCCACCTGCTCGGCAACATGCTGTTCCTGTGGATCTTCGGCACGAACGTCGAGGACGCGATGTCGCGCGTGCGCTTCCTCGCCTTCTACGTGCTCGGCGGGCTGTGCGCGATCGGGCTGCAGATCGCGATCAGCCCCGGCTCGACGGCGCCGACGATCGGTGCCTCCGGCGCGATCGCCGCCGTCCTGGGCGGCTACATCCTGCTGTACCCGCGCGCGCGCGTCGTGACGATCGTGTTCGTGATCTTCTTCTTCACGCTGATCGAGCTGCCGGCCTGGGTGCTGCTCGGCGTCTGGTTCCTCGAGCAGGCGGTCTTCGCCGCGACGTCGGTCGCGCATCCTGCCGGCGGGGACGGCGGCGTCGCGTACTTCGCGCACGTCGGGGGCTTCGCCTTCGGCCTGCTCGCAATCCGCGCGTTCGCCCAGCGGCGCAAGCTGCAGGCGCCGCCACCCCCGGCGATGGCGGCGCTGTCGTGAGCACGCGCAACGTCATCGCCGCGGTTGCGCTCGCGTTCACCGCCTTCTTCGCGTTCCTGACGCTCTACGACGCGGTCGAGAACGGCGTCAGCTTCCTCACGCTCGTCTCGCTCGGCGTGCTGATCCTGCTCGGCGTGGGCGTCATCGGCGCGCTGTCTCAGGGACCGGACGAGTAGCGATGCCTACGCCGCGCGTCGGCGGCAGCAGACCGACGGTCGCGAGGTTGAGCGCGTCGAAGGCGGGGCGCAACGGCAGCGGGAGCCGGCGCGGACGCAGAATCGCGTTGGCCACCTCGCGTGCGGCGGGCGTCACCTCGAGCATGTGCTCGACTGTCTCGTCATAGAAGGCGTGCTGGAGACGCTGGGAGCGGGTACGCCTTTACCAGCCGCGGTATGGTGCTCCTGCGAAAACCGATTGGCCAGTCAACCAGTCCGAGGAAGGAGCGCCGTGGACCTCAACGACACGCCCGAGCAAGCCGCGTATCGCACCGAGGTGCGCGAGTGGCTCGAGCAGAACAAGTCGGCCGCGCCCGCGACGCGCGGCCGGGGCGACGACCCAGAAGCCGTCGCGGCGCACCGCGCCTGGCAGCGCAAGCTCGCCGAGGGTGGCTACGTCGGCGTGACGTGGCCGGCCGAGCACGGCGGGCAGGGCAAGGGGCCGCTGCACCAGGTCGTCATCAACCAGGAGATCGCGCGCGCCGGCGTGCCGGGGATCCTCGACTCGATCGGCGTCGGCATGCTCGGCCCGACCCTCATCGCCCACGGCAGCGACGAGCAGAAGCAGCGCTACCTCGCGCCAATGCTGCACGCCGACGAGGTGTGGTGCCAGCTCTTCTCCGAGCCGGCCGCCGGTTCCGACCTCGCGGGCATCCAGTCCCGCGCGCGCAAAGACGAGGATGGGTCCTGGCGTCTGTCCGGCCAGAAGGTGTGGACGACGAACGCGCAATTCGCCGCCTACGGCCTGCTGCTCGCGCGCACCGACCCGGACGCGCACAAGCACAAGGGCCTGACGATGTTCGTCGTGCCGATGGACGCGGAGGGCGTGACGATCCGCCCGCTGCGCCAGATCTCGGGCGAGCCGGAGTTCAACGAGGTCTTCTTCGATGACGTGAAGCTGGAGCCGGGCTCCGAAGTGGGCGCGGTCAACGGCGGCTGGGGCGTCGCGCTCACGACACTGATGTTCGAGCGCCTGACGATCGGCGCCGGCTCGGAGGGCATGGGCTACCGCGCCGACCGCTTCGCGAAGGCGATCGCGAGCGACCCGGCCGCGGTGAAGGACCCGGAGGTGCGCGCGCGCTTCGGCGAGCTCGCGACCGAACTGCTCGCGCTGCGCTTCACCGGCTACCGCCTGCTGACGGCGATCTCGCGCGGCCAGATCCCTGGTCCCGAGGCGGGCATGGGCAAGATCACCGCCGTCAGCGCCGCGATCGACGCCGGCGACCTGATCGCCGACGTGCTCGGGCCGGAGGCGCTGGATCCGGAGTCCGAGTGGTCCTACCTGATCTCGTTCCTGCCGGGGCTGAAGTCGGCCGGCGGCACGGAGGAGATCCTGCGCAACACCGTCGGCGAGCGCGTGCTCGGGCTGCCGCCGGAGCCGCGCCTCGACAAGGGCATCCCGTTCAGCGAGCTGCGCGCCAAGGAGCGCCAGGAGGTCGCGTCGTGAACTTCGATCTGTCAGACGAGCAGGTCCTGCTGCGCGAGGCCGCGCGCGACGCGTTCGGCCGTGTGAGAACGGTCGAGGCGGCGCGCGACGCCCTGGAGGGCGGCGAGCTGCCCGACCTGTGGCCGACCGCCACGACGGCCGGCTGGACCGGCCTGCTGCTCGATGAGCAGAATGGCGGCGCCGGGCTGTCCGCGATCGACGCGATGCTCGTGGCGGCCGAGGCCGGCCGCGTGCTCGCGAGCGTGCCGCTGCTCGGTCACCTGCCGGCGACTGCCATCCTCGACGCGGGCGGTTTGCACGACGAGACGCTGCGCAAGCTCGCCGCGGGCGAGCTGCGTGCGACGTACGTGCCGGCGCGCCCGGGTGACGACGTCGACCCGGCGTGGACGGTGGAGCCGCGCAGCGGCCGCCGCCGCGCGCCGGCGCCGGAGGTCGCGCGCGGCGACGACGGCCTCGCGACGGTGAAGGGCTCTGTGGCGTGGGTGCCCGACGCGGTCGGCGCCGACATCCTCGTGGTCGTCGGTGTGGACGCGGACGGGCCCGTGGCCGTCGCGTTCGGCCCAGACGCCGACGGCGTCTCAGTCGAGGCGGCGACCGGCATCTACGACGCCACCCGTCCGCTCGGACACGTGACGCTCAGCGATGCTTGCGGGCGCGTGCTCGCCGCGGACGAGGAGCAGCTCCGCCGGGCCTGGTTCCTCGCGCACACGCTCATTGCTGCCGAGTCGCTCGGCGCGGTCGAGGAGTGCCTCGAGCGCTCGGTCGCGTACGCGAAGGAGCGCTACACGTTCGGCCGCGCGATCGGCTCCTACCAGGCGGTCAAGCACGCGCTGACGGAGGTGCTGCGCCGCCAGGAGAACACCCGCTCGCTGCTCTACTACGCGGGCTGGGCCTACGTCGACAAGCCCGACGAGTTCGCCGCTGCGGCGAGCGCCGCACGAGCATGCGGCGGGGCTGCGCTCGACTTCGCCGCGCGCGAGGTGATCTCGGTGCACGGCGGGATCGGCGCGACGTGGGAGCACGACGCGCCGCTGTTCTTCCGCCGCGCCCAGCTGTCACGCCGCCTGCTCGGCGGCACGGGAGATGCGGTGGACCGGCTGGCGGGCGAGATGCTGACGGGCGCGGCTGCTTAGCCGACTTTCGGGTCATGGCGGGACCGGGTCAGCCGGTCCCGCCGCAGCGCGCGCTCATCGTCGGCCGAGCTTCTCGTCAACCTTCGTCATCAGCTCCCCAAGGTGCATTTCCAGCCCCTGCGCCAGCGACACGATCTTGCTCAGGCGCACGTCCACCTTCCCGCGCTCGATCTCGCTGAGATGCCTGGAGCTCACATCCGCCTTGTCACCAAGCTCTCTCTGCGTCAGTTCCCGAGCGCCGCGCTCTGCCCGGATCGTTCTTCCGAACGCGAGGCTTTCTGGGCTTTCTGGGGTCGGATCCGACATCAGATGAATTACCGGTATACCTAGTGAAACTCTAGGTGCACTTCATATTTGCGCGGATGGGCAATTAACAGTTAGGGTGTGTGTTGCGTGGTCGTCACACCCGCGCAACGGCCATGCTCAGGATTCCCCTTCTCGTTCTTGCTCTACCCGCCTGCCTGACGATCTCGTCCGACTGGCCTTTGGTTGCCCTCGCTGCGTGGCTGACGCTCCCGCTCTGGGCGCTGGCGTGGCTCGACGTCCGCGACCGCTGGCATCGTCCACGCCGATGAACGACGACGTGATCATCGTGACGACGAACGACCTCCCCGGCTACGAGGTGGTCGACGTCTACGGCGAGACCTTCGGACTGGTCGTGCGATCACGGCACCTCGGGTCGAACATCGGGGCGTCGTTCCGCACGATCACAGGCGGTGAGGTGAAGGGCTACACGCGGCTGCTCGCCGAGAGCCGCAACCAGGCCGTCGAACGGCTCAAGGACGCCGCGCGCGAGCGGGGCGCGAACGCCGTGATCGCGATGCGATTTGACTGCAACAGTCTTGGGACCGTGATGAGCGAGGTCGCCGCCTACGGGACGGCGGTCACGGTGCGGCAGCTGTGACGTCGAAGCGCCCGCGAGCGCCGTCGGCAGCGACATCACGCGCGTGAAGCTGCGCTAGCCGGCCCCGCCTTCGCAGCTCAGCGCTGCGCGAAGATCCGCACGGTCTCGAACGGCGTCGCCGCGAGGTCGGTGCGGAAGGCGTCGTCGTCGGGCCAGCCTCGCTTCGGCTTGCGCACGAGCCGGCGGCGCATCGTGAGCGGGGTCTGGTCCTCGACGAACGGATACGGGTCGAAGCGCACGCGCCACGGTCCGAGCGGGTCGATCGCGATTCGCGCGGGGTCATTGCCCTCGGCGGTCGGCACGCCCTCGCAGGCGCCGGCGACGCCGGTCTCCACGTTGGCGAGCCCGAAGTAGAGCGAGACGACGTCGAACACTTGCAGCAGCGCATAGCTCGTCCAACGCCACGCCTCGTCCACGTCGAGCATGCGGCGCAGTGCGACTTGGCGATCCTCCTCCTGCTCGACGAACGCGTCGACGATGTCCCGCACGTCCTCGCCGAGCTCGCGTACCGGTGACGGCATCACGTCGTAGCGTTGGCGGTAAAGGCCGCTCATGTGCATCGAGACGAGCAGTCCCGCGGCCGGGTCTTCCTCTGCAACGCACTCGACGCCCGCGCGGTAGAAGGCGAGGTGGACCGGCGCCGGCACAGCGAGGAACGGCTGCGGCGCGCCATCCTCGCCGAGCCGCGGCTGCTGCTCCCACGTCGCCCAGCCGTCATCGTGGCGCCGCGCCGCGCGCAGGAGCGGCTCGTAGGGCTCAGGCCGCGCGAACCCCGGCCCGCCCCACGCCGCCGCGAGCTGTGCCGAAAGATCGGCGTGATCGGTCTGCAGGACGATCTGCCAGGCATCGCCGGCGTCGCGCACGAGCATGTTGGCGAGCCTACCCGCTGCGATCCACTACACCGCAAATTCGCTCGAGTTCGGCGGGCGCGGGGTTTCTTCGCGAAGCGCGCGGGAGATTGCACACGCGCCACGGCAGGATGCCGGCGTGGATCACGCCCTCGTGCGCGGTGCCGGCGCTGTTGCGAGCGCGGCCGGCCGATATCGCGCGGAGCTGATCCTCAGCAGCGCGCGAGCTTGGGCAGACCGTGGACGTTCGCGTTGGCGACGACCCACGCGGCGAGGCGCGTCAGCATCGCGGTCCCGGACTCGTGGCTGCCGTCGCTCGGCCGCGCGGCGAGGGTGACGGCGAGCGGCCGGTCGTGGATCGTCATCACGCCCATCTGACGGTCGAGGTAGCCGCCGTCCGCGCCGGGCTCGGAGCCTGGCCCCCAGCCGCCCTTCAGCTCAGCCGGCACGCCGGCGGAGCCAAGCCCCCAGCGCTGCGCTGGGATCGTCTCGTGCATCAATCCGAGCAGCTGGCCGCCGGCATCGAGACAGGCCATGCCGGCGGTGAAGCGGACCTGGTCGGCGAGCGCCCAGCGCGTCTGACCGAACGGCGTGAAGCCGGCACGGAGCGTGCGCGGCTCGATCGAGGTCGTCGTGTCGCCGGCTGCGCGCAGCTCCTCGTTTGCCGCCTCGGCCGCCGTGCTGCCGCCACCGAGCGCGTTCCAGAGATTCGTCGCCGCGGCGTTGTCCGACGCGGTGATCGCGGCACGGAGGTCCTGGCTGCTGCCGACCCCCGCGTCGATCGCCGCCATCGCAACGGGCACCTTGCTGGTGGACCATGCGATCGCGTTCTGCAGCGGGCCGAGGCTTTCGACCGGTTGCCCGATCCCGACCGGCGAGACGACGATCCCGACCTCGCCGGAGAGGGAACGCGCGAGCGCGTCGAAGCTCGCGTGCGCTGCAGCGGGCAGGATCGTCCCGCCTCCGCTCCCGCCGGCGGCGGGTGTCCGAGTTGTCACCGCCGGCTCCTCCTGCTCCGCCTGGAGGCCCTGCAGCTGCTCGCGCAAACGCTGCGCCTCAGCTTCCTTCTGTGTCGCACGCTGCTCGGCGCGAGCGAGCGAGCCGTCGCCCCCACCGGTGGTGCCCGTCTGCTCGCCGCCGCATCCGGCGAGCAAGAGAACGAGGAAGACAAGCAGCGGCGCTGCGCCATGCAGCGGCGAAGTGCGGCGGGGGATGACCATCTCCTGAAATCCTGACGCACGATGGGCTTCGGGGCAGCAGCAGGGCTCCCCGCCAGCCAAAGATGCAGAAGGAGGCGATGAGGATGTCGGGACGACGGATCGTGCAGATCGCAACGGCCCTCGCTGTGGGCCTGACCGCGGCGGGGACGCTGACGGCGTGCGGCAGCAGCGATGCGCCGAGCGCCGAGCAAGTCGCGCGCATCAAGGAGCAGGCGCGCCGCGAGACGCTCGCGCAGGTGCGCCGCAACAAGGCCGAGCGCGACCTGCGGAAGCTGCGCAGCGACATCGAGCAGATCAAGCGCGAGCGGAGCTCGGGCGCGTCGGGCTCGACACCGGTGCCGTCCACGTCGTCAGGAGCGAGTGGGTCGACCGCGTGCGGCGACGGGCTGTCCGTCAACTCCGTCACCTCGTGTCCGTTCGCGCGCAACGTGCGGGACACGTACGAGGGCAGTGGAGGGGCATCCACGATCGACGTGTACAGCCCGGTCACCGCTCAGACCTATCGCATGTCGTGCAGCGGCGGCGTACCGGTCGTCTGCACCGGCGGGAACGGAGCGGCCGTCTACATCCGCTGATCGAACCGCCCTCAGGGCGCGACGCCGGCGGCTTCCAGCAGCGGCGCGAGCGCGGGAGCGGGCGCGAAGCACTGCTCGGCGAGCGTGCGGGCGGCGGCGCTGTGACGCGCGTAGTCGGTGACGATCGCGTGGGCGCCGGCGCGAGCCTCGTCGAGCGTGCGAAAGGGGACGATGCCGGTGCCGACCGGCAGGTGCTCGGAGAAGCCGGTGTCCTGCACGAGCGCGGGGCGGCCGCTCGCCAGGTAGCGGACGGTGCGGTCGCTGAACCAGCCGCTGCGCGTCTCGACGTAGACGCCCTGCGCGGTCGAGAACTCGGCGCCGGAGCCGCGCACGAAGCGGCGGAAGCTCTCTATGTCGCCGACGAGCGCCGGGTCGAGCAGATCCCAGCCGGCCGCGCGCAGGCAATCGGCGTCATGCGCGTCGGCCGGGTGGATGTCGAGCGCGGCTGCGAACGGCAGGCCGGTGACGCCGGGCAGCGACGCGTAGCGGCGGAACTCGTGCACCTTCAACCCGTAGCTGCGTCCCTCCCACACCGGCCGTCCGTATGCGCCGCGCCAGCTCGCGACCGTCGTGAAGCCGCCGAAGTCGCTGCGCTCGTCCGCAGCCGGCAGCGGCCAGCGGTCGAGCACCACCGGCTGGCGTATCGGGCGCCAGCGGATCCCGCCGGTCGGCAGGTCGCACGCGGTCGTGCCGACGTTCGCGCCGACGGTGAGGTGCAGCTCGTGGCCCTCGAGCCCGGCTGCGTCGCCGCCGGATGCGTGCCAGATCTGCGTGTAGCCGGGGTCGAGGTCGATGAACACGCGGCGCGGCAGCCGCTCCAGCGCCGGCCGCCAGCGCAGGTGACCGCTCAGGTTGACGAGCAGCGCCGCCTCGTCGAGCCGGTCGAGCAGCTCGTCGCGCTCCATCCCCAGGACCCGCTCGTCGTCGGGACAGACGAGCGCCGCGTCGCCGGTGAAGCCGAAGGCATCCGTCGCCGCCCGGAACGTCGCCGCATTGGCGCTCGCGGCGAAGTCGGCCCGACTGCCGCCGGCGTCGATGCAGTCGGCGGCCGACAGCTGCTCGAGGAACAGCACGTCGAAGCCGAGCGAGCGCAGCGCCTCGGCCCAGCTCATGCGCACCCACACGCTGCCGCCGTGGCGGTGCTTGTTCGCCAGCGCGCCGGCGACGACGATCGTCGTCATGCGACGGCCGCGAGTCCCGTCATGCGCCGCAGCTCGTCCGCCGCATGCGCGTTGTAGCCCTGCTCGTAGTGGTAGGGCTCGAGCTCCCAGCGGTGGTGCGCGTCGGCGAGGTGGCGGTCGGGGTCGACCGCGATCGTCGCGCCGACGCCGCCGAACGCCTCTTCCAGCACGTCGTAGCCGTCCCTGAGCATCGCGTTCTGCAGCTCGCTCAGCTGGCGCCGCTCCTCGGGGAAGTCGTGCACGCCGCCGTCGCGCGCGAAGCGTGTGCACCACAGCGCGCGGTGCAGCACGATCCGCTCGCGCGGCACGAGCTCCAGCACGCGCGCGGCGAAGTCCGGCGCCGCGTCCGCGAACAGCTTGCGGCCGTCGGGCGACATGCGCCGGATCGGCTGCAGCCCGAGGTCGCTCGCGTCGTCGAGCCCTGCGGCCTGAAAGGCGGACGAGCGGGTGACGAACGAGGCGCTCGTACACAGCACGTCGAAGCGCTCGTCGATCAGGTCGATCACGAGCCAGTCGGGTCGCTGGTGCTCCAGCGACGCGAAGAACGTCTTGGCGAAGTCCGCGAGGACGCAGCGGCGCTGCCACTCGGACGAGATCACGACGCGCTCGGGCGCGATCGGGACCGGCGTCGCAACCGCGCTGATGACGGACGAGCGCGCGCCGTAGTGGCCGAGCGAGGGACGCAGCTCGGGATCCTCGAACAGGTCGCGCGAGACGCAGCTGCCGAAGATCGCGATGCTCGGGGGCGCGGTCATACCGTCTCCAGCTCGGTCGCGGCGAGATCGAGCGCGGCCGCGCGCCGGCGAGGCGAGCGGCGCGCCGCCGGCTGCAGTCGCTCCAGCAGCCGCGCGAGGACCTTGTCGGAGTCGAAGCGGTCCTCCGCGATCGCGCGCGCAGCGTCGGCGTGGCTCGCGTAGCCGCACACGATCGACTCGACGCACGCGGCCGCCTGATCGAGCGTGTCGAACGCGAGCAGTCCGCAGCCGAGCGGGTAGAGGTCCTCCAAGCCCGTGTCCTGCGCGACGACAGGCCGCCCGGACGCGAGGTAGCAGATCGAGCGCTCGCTGAACCAGCCGCTGCGCGACTGCACGTACATGCCCTTCGCGATCATCAGCTCCGCGGTCGACTCGGCGATGAAGGCGCGGTAGCCGTCCGGTGTCGTCGCCACGTCGGCCGGGTCGACGAGCGACCAGCCGGTGTCGCGCAGCAGCGCGAGATCGGGCGCCTCGGCCGCGTGGATCGCGAGCGCCAGCTCGAACGCGCGGCCGGTCAACGCGGGGAGGCGGGCGAAGCGACGGAACTCGTGCACGCGCAGGCCATAGCGCTTGCCGGCGTAGTCGACCGGGCCGTACGCGCCGCGCCAGCTCGCGACGCTCGTGAACGGCCGCCGCGGCGGCGCGCTCGCGCGCGGCCACGCGTCCAGCACGACGGGCTGGGGGGTCGTGATCCAGTCGAGCCCGCAGGTGGGGATCTCGCAGTCCGGTCGGCCGATCCGCTCGCCGATCGTGACGTGCGCGTCGTGGCCGGCGAAGACGTCGGCGAGGCCGAGGTCGTGCCACATCTGCGGGAAGCCGGGATCGGTGTCGAGGAAGACGCGCCGGCGCGCGGCCCCGAGCAGCTCCTCGTCGGTGAGGAAGCCCATCACGTTGAGCAGCAGATCGGCGTCGCGCACGAAGCGCATCGCTTGCAGGCGAGGCATGCCGGCGTGGCGGCCGCCGGGGAGCGCGACCGTCCAGGCGCCGTCGAGGCCGTGGTCGCGCATGACCGACTCGACGTACGCGATGCGGTCGCGCTCGTCCGGCCCGCCGTCGCCGGCAGCGTGTTCGAGGGTGTCGAGCAGCAGCACCTCGTATCCGAGCCGCTTGAAGCCGAGCAGATACTGCAGGAACTGCCACGTGTGACCGGCGTTGTGCGCCTTCTGCGCGACGCTGCCGGCGATTGCGATGCGGCCGGTGGCGGTCATGCCAGGCGCTCCTCGGGTCGAAGGTCGAAGACGACGCACTCGTCGTCGGCGTGGACGGGCGGGCCCGCGTCGCGCAGCCGCTCGGCGAGGCCGGCGTAGTGCTCGAGCCACCAGAACGAGGCGTGCGGGAAGACGAGGTGGGAGAGGCCTTGCGCGCGCTGCTGCTCCAAGTGCGCGACCGCGACGGCGTCGTCGGCCGGGTAGCCGGCCGGGAGCGAGGCGCGGTCGGGGAAGTTGCGCCCGCGGCGGCCGCTGAGGCGCAGCAGCGTCGGGTCCCACTTCGTGACGGTGCCGAGGATCGCGTCGGGCGGCGTGACTGTGCGGACCGTGCGCGCGATACGGGCGAGCGTCGCGTCCCAGTCGGCGTCGGGAGCGGCGCGAGCGGCGAGCACGTCGCCATAGCGGGTGCCGACGAGCGCACCGGCGAGGCGGTCGAGCAGCGCGCCGCTCGCGACGTGAGCGGCGTAGTCGTCGCCGCGCGCGGTGGCGAGCGCGAGCCGCGCCAGCCCGGCGCCGAGGAGGTCCGGGCGCTCGCGCGCGGCGAGCGCAAGCGCCCGCAGCGCCGCCGCCTGCTCCCCCCGCGTCTGCGCGTCGCCGGCGTGGAGCAGCGCCTTCGCCGCCAGCGCCGAGCGGGCTCTCCGCGAGCACTGTCCGTCTGACCACCGTATGGGTGGTCGGAGGGACAGTGCTCGGCGCACGACCCGCGCGTCGCAGCGGAGGCGGGCGCCGCTCGCGCTCGTGGCGTGGGAGATGGTCTCGGCGTGCTGGCGATAGCGGGCGACGGGCTGCGCTCGGTACGCCACGGCGCCGTGGAGCGCGAGGCGCAGCCACATGTCCCAGTCGGAGCTGGAGGGGCCGACGGAGACGAAGCGGCCAGCGGCGTCGAGCGCTGAGCGACGGGCGACGACCGTCGAGGTGACCATCTCGTTGGACAGCAGCAGCTCGGCGAACGCGTCGCGGCCGTCCTCGACGACGTCGCGATCGAAGGGACGCCGCCACGGCGGCAGCACCCGCCCGCTCTCCTCGATGATCTCGGCACCGCCGTGGACCAGGACGACGTCCGCGCTGCGCTCCAGCACGTCGATCTGCGCGGCGAGCGCGCCCGGCAGCAGCACGTCGTCGGCGTCGAGCCAGGCGACGTACCGACCGTGAGCCGCACCCAGCAGCGCATTGCGCGCAGCGACGACGCCACGCGCACGCGCATGGCGCAGCACGTGGACGCGAGGGTCGGCCGCGGCGAACCGCTCCGCCACCGCGGCCGTCCCATCGCGCGACCCGTCGTCGCAGACGAGCAGCTCCAGCGCGACGTCCTGCGCGAGCGCGCTCGCGAGCGCCTCGGCGAGGAAGCGCTCGGCATTGCGCGCGGGGACGCAGACGCTGACGAGCGGGGCGGTCACGAGCGAGGCGCCTCCGGCCGCGGGCCGAGCGGGATGGCGGAGACAAGCGACGCGGCCGCGCCACCGCGCGCTTCCGGGCGCTTGCGGAACACCTTGTCCGGCACGACCTCCTCGTAGCGCGGATCCGGCCGCACGAGCAGGTCCACCACCAACGCCACCTGCGGCTCCGAGATCTGCTCGTCGCTGTAGAGCCGGCGCGTCGGCGGGAACGCGTCCGGGTTCATCGACGGCGAGCGCGCGAGCGTCCACGAGTAGTCGTCGAAGTCGACATGGCCGCCCGGCTTCAGCAGCCGGTCGACGAGCAGGAACGCGAGCGCGTCGTGCGCCCACGTGTGGGCGCCGTCGACGAAGACGTAGTCGAACGTGCCCGCGCGACCGTCGCGCAGCAGCTGCATCAGGGACCAGTTGTACGAGTCGAGCGTGCGGCGGGAGTTGGGATGCGCAACGACGTTCGCGCGGCCCTCCGCCCGCAGTCGCTCGGCGACCGGCGCGACCCGATCCTCGAAGTCGAGCAGGTGCAGCTCGCCCTCGCCGCCCAGCACCTCGGCCACTGCCGACGCGGTCGCGCCGAGGTACACGCCGATCTCCATGTACGTCCGCGCGCCCGTCTCGCGGACCATCGCGACGGTCTGCTCGTTCGGCCCCTCCACCAGCAGCGGGCCGTGCGTGTAGGACTCGGCGACGACGCTCATGCGGCCGCCCTCGTGCGCGAGCGCGAGCGCCGTCTCGCCGCCGGCGGTCTCGCCGAGGGGGGCGCGACCGACTTCGGCGCACGCGTGAGGTCGTAGGCGACGCATGTGTCCGGATCGGCGGACTCGATCGCGACGCAGCGCTCTTCGAGGTGGCGGCGGAAGTCGTCGTAGTGCTCCAGCCACCACGCCGACGTCGCCGGGATCACGAGGTGCGTCGCTCCACGCGTGCGCAGCTCCTCCAGGTGGCGGACGGCGACCTCGGAATCGTGCGGGTGGTGGCCGGCGTAGACGCCGTCCTCCGCCTGAGGGAAGTGCCAGCCGACGCGCCCGTCGAACGAGACCAGCTCGTCGTCGCCGCGCGAGACGACGAGCACGGTCGCCCCGGCCGGCAGCGCCTCGGCGGCGAACGCACGCACGCCCTGCGTGACGCGCCGGCCGCGCAGCTGCTTCTCCAGCGCGCCGCGCTGGACCTCCAGCGCGTTGAGCTGGCGTTCGAGCGTCTCGATCAGCGCAGGGGTGTCATGCCGCTCGCCGGCCGGGACCGGCGCCGGCAGCGCGAGCGCCGAGTGGTAGAGCGTCTCCAGCTCGCCGATCTGGCGGTCGAAGCCGAAGCGCTCGTGCGCGCGGCTCGTCGCCGCGGCGCCCATCCGCTCGCGCAAGCTCGGATCGCCGGCGAGCTGAGCGATTCGCTCCGTCAGCGCAGCCGCGTCGCGGCGCCCGACGACGAAGCCGGTGACGCCGTCGGCGACGTTCTCGCCGAGGCCGTCGGCGTCAGTGCAGACGACCGGCAGCCCCATCGACTGCGCCTCGATCACCGAGACGCAGAAACCCTCGGAGATCGCCGGGTGCAGGCACACGTCGGCCCAACGCATCGCGTCGCGCACATCGTCCGCGCGGCGCGCGCCCGGGAGCTCGACGTGCTTCTCCAAGCCGAGGTCGTGGATCGCGAACAGGATCGACTCGCGGTGCGGGCCGTCGCCGAGGATGCGATAGCGCACGTCCACGCCCGCGTCGACCAGCGCGCGCACGGCCTGCAGACCGAACTCGTGGCCCTTCTTCCAGTGCAGGCGCCCGACGCTCAGCACGCGCAGCGGGCGGTCGACGGTCCCGACATCGCCGTAGATACGTTCCGGAGCGACGAAGCGGCTGAGATCCGCAGCGTCGGTGATCACCATGTGCGGCTTGTCGGGCGGGCAGCCGCGTCTCTGCGCCCGCGTCCACACGTCCTGCGAGACGCAGTTGACCATGTCCGCGTGCGCCCACAGGTCGTCGTAGACGTGCGGGTCCTCGAGGCCGTGGTAGTTGATGTCGTAGCCGCGGAAGGAGACGACGACCTTGCAGCCGAGGATGTCGCGCATGTGCATGCGCCCGAGCGCGAGCGTCCCGTAGCCGAAGTGCACGAGGTCGGGCTGCAGCTCGGCCAGCTGCGCCTCGAAGTCCTGCACCACGTGGATCCGCTCGCGCGACTCCAGGTGCCCGCGCAGCTGCGGGAAGAAGTGGTGCTGATCTCTGTTGCTGCGGTTGCAGAGGACGTGGATGTCCCAGCCGCGGTCGAGCAGGCCGATGAACTCGTGCGCGAAGAACGTCTCGGAGAACTTCGGGAAGTGGTCGGTTACGAGCACGATGCGTCTGCCGTCGCCGGCCTTCGGCCCGATGCCGAGGCGCGGCGCGCCGGCGGCCGCAGGCGCGGTGCGCGCGGGCATCGCGACGGGGCCCGGCTTGCGCCCGAGCAGCTCGTCGCTGAGCGCGCGCGGCGGCGCGCAGCGGG
>Ga0126311_10000293_pt1 | contig 24034 bp, 30 predicted proteins | sample Plot61_FD_92539 | JGI IMG/M metagenome (GOLD analysis project Ga0126311, IMG submission 92539) | Serpentine soil microbial communities from UC McLaughlin Reserve, CA, USA - Plot61 | ecosystem: Environmental > Terrestrial > Soil > Grasslands | place: USA: UC McLaughlin Reserve, Lake County... | reverse complement strand
ATTCCTGGGCGCAGTCATCGTGCATTGAGCCGGCCGGGGTTGATTCGTCTTTGCCGAGGGGTATGAGTGTTTCGCAGCGAGCGCAAGTGTGCTGAGCGGCTGTGGTTATTTCGGCGACTAACGTTTCTATTTGTTGTGTTGGCAGAGTGGCTGCTCGGACCTGGTCAATGAGGTCGAAAGCGAGACTGGTGTTTGAATGGATTCTTAAGTCATCGAGGTCAATTAGGATTACGGGTATGGTTGCGGGGTGGTGGACGATTGAGACCTGTGCGTCATTGAGTTTGATGATGACTGGTTGGAGGGAATTAGAGGGTGGTTCGTAGAAAACGATGCCGTACTCAGTGGAAGGTTGCACAGCTTCGCGGAAGGCGTCGAGTGTAGCTCGTGCGCCTTCGGGCGTGGTTGCGTCTTTAATTTCAGCGGTTAAGGGTAGTGTGATCATAGGTGTTTGGAAAGAGAACGAATGTTTTAGTTGCGTTATTAGTCGCCGCGATGGTTTTTCGCAGATTGTTAATCGGGCTGGCTGTAGTACGACTTGGTTGCGGCGGGATGATTCTTGGCGAATAGCGTTTTGGTCTACCTTGTCAGGTAGTTGTTTTTGTTGTGGGTGCGGGTATGTAGTGTGACGGTTCCCACCAGTCACCAGGTAGGTCTCGCCAGTAGAATTCAATCATGCGCCAAGTGCTTTGTGCGCGGCTAACTATGTCGATGGCCGCTTTCATGGCTTGGGCGGTACGCCATTGGCGTTGTGTGAGTAGCGTTGTGATCGTGTAGAGGATTTGGGCTTCGTTCTCCTCGAGCAGGCAGTTCTCATTAAAGAGAAGATCGACGAACTGTTGGGTGAATCCTACCTCTTTCTTTTTCGCCGTATCCTTGATGATGCTTTTCACGCTGTAAAAGATCTCGCTTCGGGCGATGATGCGTTGGTTGTCTAATTGCTCCGCGATCAAACGGGTGGTTTCTTCTGGACCAGGTGGTTCTGGAATGTGTGTTACTGCTCTGACCGCGTTTGCTATTTCGTCGGCGTTGATGGTGAGAATTTCGTTGTCGTTGAGGTCGGAGCAAATAGCGTGCGGCGAAGGATCAACGCGGAATGCGACGGTGTATCGTTGTGAGCGAAGGAAGCCGTTTCCAAGAGACCGCGCGAGTTCGTGGTTGGTGGCGCCAAGTACGAGTTGGCGTTCCCAGCGGCGGTTTTCAGCGATATCGGTGATGATCTGGTTGATTAATTCATCGCGAGTTACTTCAAGATTGAGTGTGGCAGGATGCGGAGGTTCAACGGCTGTGTTGATTGGTTCTTTGGTTGTGACAGGAGTATCAACAATCGTCGTCACAGGGATAAATAGCGAGGCTTGCTTTTGAACGGGTTGCATGATCGGAGGATGCGGTTATTCCTGGGCGAAGTTGACGCCGTTGAAATCTAGTGGAGGATAGCCAAGAAGTGCGCGAGCGTTTTCCAGCCAGACAAGTTCGGCGCTGTCACGGTAGCAATCGCTACAGAACCATTCCAACCGTTCCGAGCAAAATTCGACGATAAAGATCAGTAGGTCTTTTTCCACGGGTATTCTCGGCGCCTGTTTGCCGTCTTGATGGGTGTTTGGATCTGAGGGGAAAAGTATCGTAGTGCTTTGTTCCTCGGATTGGCCGGCAGCTCCGTGAGTGTGATAGGTGTCGGTTGTGTACTCGAAGCGGGCGAGGGCTTGACAGAGAACTGCGTACGCTGGCGCGGGATCAACGGAGGCTATGGTGATTGTTACGTTATTGAATGTCACTCCTTCGATGGGGAGCGTTGTGGTGACGGGTTGGCTCATCGGGCTGCCTTTCTGTTTAGGTCGATGCAGCAATTGGCGCAGCGGAGACGGTTGGGGTCAATCGGGCTGGGCTCGGTGGTCGCGTGTTTAGTGTTGCGACTGCATTCGTTTTGGATTTCAGTGAGGGCCTTAATGCAGCCACCAATTAAGAGATCGAGATATTTCTTGCGGTTGTCGCCGTAGAGTTGGTGAGAGTCAATACCGAAGAGGTCATGGGCGGAGTCAATTAGAGCATTCTCGGCTTGCGTGTGAAGGTTGTGAGCTTCCAGGGCGGGGCAGTGATCGGGTGTCAGGTGTAGATAACCTTGACGTCGATGTTCGGCGTGAACAGCGTCATAGTATCGGCGCAACTTGGCTTGTAGTTCCGCTGACTCCTCGCGGCCGTGGAGCATGCAGAACTCCGAATCCTCGGGAGTCTTGATTTTGCGACCTACCCATTTCTCCGTGTTGCCTTCGCGCGGTGAGGCGTCGAAGCGTTCAGCCATCGTGCCTTCGCAGATGAAGTCAAAGCTATCGAAGATTGGTTGAACGTAGGCGTCTACGCGAGCCTTGGTCATCTCGGCGTAGGCTTGAGCCTCGCAGACAGCAAGGGCTAACTTCGCGTTGTCTCTGCACCACTGCTTGAAGTCCGGAACGGAGACTGCGGGTTGATCAGACATGTCGTTATGGTCCTTGTGTTGTTAGGCGGCTAAAGAGTCCTGGTGGTCTGTCAGGAAGCGAGCGGCATAGTCGAGGTTATGAACGCGTTCCAGTTTTTCTGAGTCGAAGGTGTAGGCGAGACTGCCGGTTTGGGTTCGCATGTGGAAGAGGAATTCCGTGCCGGCAGCGGGCTCTGGGTAGAAGAGGTTTGTGCCGCTTGGTCTGATGGTCCAGACAAATCTTTCGGGCGCGTCGGGTGATGTAAGGAGTCCGAAGTCATGGACAAGGAGGTCGTCGGCGAAGATTTGGAGTAGGTCTGGATAGCGCACAACGATTTGGTACATTTGCGCTAAGGCTTTGATTCCAGGCGAGCACGTATGTCGCTGGTTTGGGTCCATGCCTAATTCGCGGGCGCGTCTGATGATGGCCTGCTTCAACTCTTCAGTTTTAGCCCTATCCATTAGTCGGGCCTCGCTAATTTGGCATCGGTTTCTCGGATGAAGTTCTGCATGGCATCCCATTCCGGCCGTAAGAGTTCTTGAGCTTCGGCGCTGATGGGAGGGTCCTCGAAGCGGTCGTGTAGTTTGATTGGGTAGATGACTCCGGTGGTTTCCCGGAAGCGCGAATCAGAACTGTCGAGGATGCAGCCACCATACATTGGCAGCCGAGGGTCGCCTTCGGGTTCTGCGTGAACGTATTCACGGCCGGCAATTTCGCGGCGCACGAGTTTGATTACAGGAATGCCGCTGATTTCAGATTCTTCGAGGGGACCGTCGACGCAGGGAAGCGCTACTCTGTCGTAGCGAGAGCTGATGCTGTTTAGAGTGCTGACGCTGCCTTTGTTCCGTTTGTATATGTCTACGGTGATATATCTCATGGGGCGCTCTCTCTTCGTTACCTTTGTCTTGGTGGCCGCTTGTCTTTGGGTATGGCTGGAGGGTGATTGCGCTGTCTCGGAGTTCGTCTAAACCCAAACGAGTTTGTAGCGGAAACAGTTGAGAGTGATGTAGCGGTTGCGGCGATCCGGTTTGGATTGGTTATAGAAGAACGGGAAGTTGGCGTAGAAGTGACGGCAATCTCGATCGTGGTAAATGATTACGTCCTTACAGGTAGCGAGTGTTTTGGCGTCGAGGTATCGAATTGCGACGCTGTCATTTGTCGGTTCGTGCCGGGCGTAAAGAGTTGGCTGGGTATAGGCCATAGTCAGTTGTCCTTCTTGGGTCCTGTCCGGCGTGAGAAAAGGAACGTGATGTTGCCGTAAATTACTTCGGCGCGGGGTTGGTCGTAAGGTGACCGGCAATGTTTTTCGGAGGCGGCGAGTAGCGAGTTGGCATATCGCAGCATGTTCGGAAGGTATTTGATTGCCAGTGTATTTCCGTGCAGGAGGCAATGGATTAAATCAAGGTGAGACGAGTCGACACGGCTATCGCGCGATAGTGGAATGATTGGGAGCTGAGTGGTGGTTGTCTGCATGGCGTGTGTATCCGTGGTCTATTCGCCGCTTGAGTTTTCGAGAGCTGCTCTTGTTGTTCTTTGATCGTCGCGGTGCGATCAGCGTAAACCAGCCTCGTGGGAAAACATTTCCTTTCAAAGCAAAGGCAGGGCGTAGCCTGCAAAGTGATTTTCGTTTTGATTGTGTCGAGGTCTCGCATATGCGAGTGTTAGTAAACCAAGACAGTGCCGGGTAGTCTTTTCGGATTGCCTGAATGTCTGGATGATGCTGGCCTACTGAACAACACTCTTCGCAGTCATCGCTATCGTGAATGATGTACTCAGTCACGAAGAGCGAGGCTAAGAGACTAACAGGCATCATAAATGGCTTGGCATAGCGGTCCCACTCAGGGGAGTCTTGGTAAACCGTGATTTTCCGTGTGCTGTTTGTCGTGGTATGGCTCATATATCCGTCCTTACTCAACCGCATCCCTAAGACTTCGGTCGTTGGCAACTGTGTGACGCATCTTCGTTGTGCTGACGGGTTGGCTTGTAGCTCGTGGGTGGTGCGTTTCATAAGTCTTGCGGACGTGGGCACGGCTGCAATGTAGGTACAATGCCGTTGTGGCTATGTGGGCATGACCTAGTAAGGCTTGGACGTGTTTGGTCTCGGCTCCGTGCTCGAGCAGATGAGTGGCAAAGCTATGTCGCAAAGTGTGCGGGGAAATGTATTTGAGATTAGCGATGGTGGCGTAGTGATTGATGATGGTCCAGAGGAATTGGCGTGTGAGTGGTTGGTCCTGGTGTAGGAAGAGATGGAGATTTTGGGCACGTGGGAGTCGTTTAGTGGCGATGTAGTTTTTCAGGGCGGTGATTGCGCTCTTTCCGATCGGAATTGTTCGTTCTTTCCTTCCTTTACCAAAACAAGTCACGAGTCCGTTTTGGAGATCAACGTTTCGTTGTCGGAGCGCGACGACTTCGGAGGCACGCAGGCCGGCGGCATACATGAGCTCGAGTATCGCGTGGTCGCGAAGAGCGTAGGTATTATTCAGATCCGGGGTGGCAAGCAGTTGTTGTACTTCCCGTTCGGTTAAGAACCTCGGCAGATAGGAGACGGGGGGCGGGGTGTCCAGATCGTCTGTTGGTAGATGTTCGATATGGCCGTCGAGGGCGAGAAAGTAATAGAAGCCTCGGACGGCGCTGGCGATGCGGCGTACGGTTGCCGGCGCAAGCCCGTCGCGTGATAGCTGAGCGATGAAGTGTCGTAGGTCGCGGGCGTGAAGAGCTTGGATGGGCTTGCTGGCCAGGTAGGCGTAATGAGTGAGGCGGGTGAGGTCTTTACCGTAATTGGAGACGGTGTTGGTCGAGAGTCCCTTTTCTATTTCCAGGTAGCGAAGGAACTGCTTGGTAAGAGGTGACTCGTCTTTGGCGCGCATAAACTTGTGTTTCGTTCGGTCTTACTCTCGTGGGCTGACGCACATATCCAATTTCTTCCTATTAGTTGCTGGGTAAGCTTCGTCATAGGAGTGTTTGCCGCTGTGTTTTCGTGCTTGATTGCGGGGGAACGAGCATCAGGGATTCAGACAGTCGAGCGTAGCGTGCGGGTCATGGGATTAGGAGCGAGCTTTGTGATCTCGAGTTTGGGTCGGGGTGGGCGTAGGTGCAAGTGAGAGCGCTGGCCTGGTGGGACTTAGGGTGTGGTTGGGGGCTTTACTACCGAGACGTGCAAAGGCAGCTTCTGTCGAGCCATAGGCATAGATGGTGGCGGCGACGGCGGCGTCAGCTACGCGTCGGAGGAATTCATGGAGCTGTTCGCCGGGTGCAATGGTGAGAATATCGTCAGGGAGAGTGATAGCGTTTTTATTGTGGCGGCGGTTAGCTCCTGTAATGACCGTAAAGGAGGGGGTGATTGGTTGTTCGCTGCGTGCGGAATTGGCTGTCACTGGAGTTGCCTCGTCGTTGGAGAAAAGGTTGAGTTGCGCGGGTGAGTAAGAAGGGCGGCCGCGTTGCTGGGCTTGAAGGGCGAGGGCGGCAAGGTATTCGAGATCGATAGTGTTATCGGATTTGATAATAAGGCGCCAGGGGCGGTAATGTCGGAGATGCTGAATGAGGTGATGAAACCAGGCAGGATATTTACTCGCTTGGCTGGCATCGTCATCAGGGGTGTTAGCGATCGCTGACACCCGGTCCAAGGAATCGATGTCAAGCGGGTTCTCGTCGGTTCGAGCGAGGGAGTAGGGGTGGGCCGGGGTGATGTCGTTGGGGGGTGTCATGCGATTTAGGTTGAGATCTTAGCAGTTCGCTTGATTGTTGATTCGGCTCATTCAAGTCGTAATGTGCAACACATTGCCGAATAAAAGTGAGAGCAAGAAGTATGCCGTTAAATTCAAGGGAGTTGGATTTGGGTGGTGGAATAGTCGCGCTGGCGTGAGCATGGAAACAAAAGTTTACACCCTGAGCAGCCTGCGATGGCGGGAGTTGGCAGAGGGAGCAGAGGCGTGTGAAATAGAAAGTCCTTCTTAAACGTTTAGAGCGGTGCTCATCTCGCATCTTCGCAGACGGAAGTAGGATTCTGATCTCGCGAGGCATGTAGGGCAGGGTCGGCGAGGTTTTTTCAACTCTTGGGCAGGTGCTTTCTAGCTTCTAACGAAAATAGAAAATAGATAAATGATTAAGAAAGCCTTATGTATTGGGACTGCGCAGTATCCTGAAGCACCATTGAAAAATCCCGTTAATGACGCGACGGATCTGTCCCGGAGATTAGAGGCGCTTGGCTTCTCTTGCCAACTATGTCTGGACGGTTCTCATAGAAGCATGAATGAAGCCCTGAAAGATTTTGCTTCCGAGCTGTCCGGGGCGGAGGTGGGGCTTTTCTTCTTCGCAGGTCACGGGATGCAGATTTCCGGTGAGAATTACCTTACCGCAGTCGACACTGACTTTACCTCGGAGACTGAGGCTAAGTACTCATCGCTATCTTTGAACAAAGTTATCGAGGTGCTCGAAAAAGGTGATAACGCTACGAGCATTATCATCCTCGACGCTTGTCGCAATAATCCCTATGAACGTCGGTGGAGGGGAGGTGAGTTTCTCGGTCTCGCGCCTGTGTACGCTCCCAAAGGTACAATTATCGCTTACGCCACCTCGCCTGGTCAGACTGCGTCGGACGGCGATAATAAGAATGGTGCATTCACAAGCGCTTTGCTCAACCACATAGATAATCAGAATCTTACAATTGAAGATTTGTTTAAGCGGGTCCGTAATACTTTGAGTGCCATGACCTCGGGGAAACAGACCTCATGGGAACACACCTCGCTCATGGGGGACTTCCTTTTCAATCCGTCGGTACTTACGGACGAGTTCATCGCAGAATACTCTTCCCAGGCCAAAGCGGACGCGAATTTCCATGTTGCCGGCAGCCCTCTCAGGGGGATCATCGCCGGCCTTAAAAGCCATAACTATTATTTACAAAATCCCGCCGTGAGTGGCCTGGCGTCCTTGGAATGGTCTCGTGGAAACAAGGACGATCTTTTCGTTTTAGGGAGGAATCTGTACCAAGCCGCTTGTGGTGGCTCTAATGATGCCGAGGCTTATTTGATCCACCTTTCGCTGAAGCTCGGCGCGTTAGAGAAGGAGGTCGCCTTTCACATCCTGAATGGCATGCTATATGAGATCTATTTTGATTCCTCGGACAGGTTCCGAGAGGATAAAAAGGTCGATCACATAGCTGAGGTGTTTGCCCTTGAGGGCGATGAGCGTTTCCACCTCTCGTTTCAATTTATCCAGCAGTCGCTTAGGCCGTATAGCAAACAGCTATTTTATGTTCCGGGCAGCGAGAGGCGTGTGGTGATTGATGTGGTCGTGGCACTCAACAAGGAGAAGAAGTTCGAGGTCAGACGGATTATCTATGATACCCAAGAGGTCTTCTATGCCAATGACGGGGTGACGCTGGTTACTAACTTCGGCTTTACATCCTACATGCAAGAGTTGTCAGCAACAGAGTTCGAAATAAAGGTGGCCTCACTGATGGTGGTTCCTCGCAATCGCTTGGATATCATATTTTCAGACAATCGGGCAAAAGATGACGGCTTACTCTTTCCTTACAACTCAAAGATTCAGCGTCTAAGCAATTAATTGATCCGCCATGTCATCGGCTCGGGTGGGTGGGTATAGGCAAAGGTTGTAGCGAGGGCAAATGATCTTTGATATGTTCTGTCTCGCTCGGTTTTTAGATCGTCGACTATAGTCTCTCTGGCCGTTAGAGTCCCGATTATTTAGGAGCTTGTCACTGTCAGTGAGCAGAAGGAATGAAACGAGTTACGACGAGACGCAAAGTTTAATGCGCGCCATGAAGAATGATATCAATAGTGAAGATCAAGTGGATTTTCAACCAGCTATTCAAGCTTGTGTTGACAACGGCAAAAGGTTGATAAGGGACGCTGAACTGTTGCGCGATGATGCTAGCTACAGCACTGCGCTTGCAATTGCAATTCTTGCTGAAGAAGAATTTGCCAAGGCGTTTCTGCTGTTCTTGATTCAAGATCAAGCAGTTCCTTCTACGCCGGAAGTGTGGCGTGCTCTTCGGGATCATTACTGCAAGCATTTATTGCGGATCTGGATGGAGTATCTTGACGCGGACGTCGACGACTTTGTCGCGAGGGTGAGGATGCAGTACGAGGACGACGAACTCCCGCGTGCTGTGGCCGGTGCAGTTAATTTGTTTCGTCACGTGAAGGTGGCGAGCTGGGAGAGGCCTGATTCAGGTCAGCTTGATGGAGAACTTTACGACAATAGTCTGAAGCGGCTGCCTCTTAAGATTGATCGAATGAAACAAAACGCGATCTACGTTGACATTTCAGCGAATGGCGAAGTACTGAGCACGCCATCATCAGTTACTGAGGAGCAGGTTAAGCTAGAACTGGAGAGGTGTTCAAAGCTTCAGTACTTAGCGCGTCAGTTAGAAGATGGCAGTATTTTACTGCAAAGAGACTTTGACCGATTGAAGGAGGCGCTGAAGTGGGTATTTACACCACCTGTAAGGGAAGCTGAAGGCGCTTCGGGTGAGTTCATGCCAGGCGTACAAATTTATCGGGAAGAGTGGCGGGTTCTTACATTAAAGCAGGTTAACAACGATTGACTTTAGATGCCGTGCTCGCCGTTGCAGACAGTTGTAGATTTTGTACCTTCATCCCTGGATGGGTGATACCAAAGCGCGCCTTGTGTTATGAAGCGCAGGGAGACGACATGAACGTATCGTGTTTTGCGAGCAAGAGTTGGAAAGTATTCAAGCCTTGAGAATGTTGTAATTGCGGAGCGGGAAACATCGGTGGCGGTTTTTACCGGCTTAGATTGCTATCGTATTGACAGCTATTATCCAAGGAGCAGGAACGATTGAGCGGAAAACCATGCCGCAGTCAACGTGCAAGGCGCGAGATTGAAATCCTGGATAGGCTTGCCTATAGCTCCAGGCCTCCAAGAATTCACTGACGAGGTTTGGGACGTCCCCTTTGGCTCTGAGACCATCAATACCGAAATGCGGATGAGCGGCCTCCAATGCGTCAGATCCTGGAACAGCAACTTGGATAACGGTGGAGTGGCCGTCGCGGGCCAGGAGTTGCTTTCCCTGTTCCCCGAGGAGTGTGTGAGCGACGCGCTGATCAAATTCAGCCCCGTGGGTTAGGTAGTGATTAAAGCGACTTGTTAAACCAGCCCTCGAGAGCGTGAGATGTACCTGCCCCTCTCGACCGCCAGCGACGCCTCTTGGCCCATGATCGTTAATAGTTGCGTCGAGTTGATCTGCGACTTCGTTCCATTTGGGATGCAGTGACAGCGCTCTTAGAAGGCGATGACGGCGGGCCTCTGCTTTTAACGGAACCAGCCCTTGTGCTCGGACTGAAACTATCTCTTCATCACTGAGTCTTGAGCCATGATACCCCGCGATCGTTGTCGAGCGAATCCAAGTCAGCGTAGCGTCGATGATTACATCGCGATTAGCTAACTCAAAGAGAATATCCCGTGCATCCTCGATATACTCGGGCGCGGCTGTAGCTAGCTTTTGTCCAAAAGACTCCGGAAGCAGTGGGCGCAACGCAGCGAAAAGCCTCGGCTCCCAATCGTCTATTTCATCAAAGTCGACCAATCTAAGGGCAGATTTCGTGGTGGGTAGACTCAGCAGGATATTCCTCGTTTTAGAATCTAGCAATCACATTATTAAGCGCAAAGTAGGATACAAGTTGCAAGATAGATTGATTTCGTCATGAACCAATTTTGGCATCTTACTTAAAACGGAACGTTGTGTCCTGCTTGGGTGTGACGTTCTCGCCAGTCCAATCTGCAACGCGCAATTGTGGCAGGAGCAATCGGAGAATCTTATTCCGCGCCTTCCAGATAGCGCCGAGGGGAGGGGCGGAACCTTCACAAGGTTCATTGGCGTTGCAGTTAATGGATCCAGTTTTTCTCGTAGGTGATGATGTCGTCATCTGAGGGTGGTTGGGCGTTTTTGAGGGAGTGTCCGGTTGTTCCTGGAGGTAGTGTGAGTCCGGAGGCGATGGCCTTTAGGACTTCGGCGTCTAGTTCTGCGGTATTGATGAGGAAGCGATCGTTTTCGTCTGTGGCGGTCCAATTGGTGAAAAGTGGCATTACGTTTGTGTGGACGAGTTTGATTGGTGTCAACGAAGTTACAGTGTAATCAGGTGGTAGTACGACAAAATCACCGGCTGGCGGGAGGGTTGCAAGAGTGAATGCGGGTACGTAAAGAGCTGCGGGTTCGAAGCTGGAGATTCGGAAAGTAGTTGATGAGGCTGATGCGCGTAAAATGATTTCATTCATCAGTTCGAGGAGTTCAAGGGCGCGTTCGCGAGTCAGGTTAATGATGGCGATGATCTCCTGATGTGGAGAGCTGAGAGGTGGGATCTGTGTGGTGTGAAGAGCAATATTGGTTGACATGATCGTTGCTTGTGTTAGGGGGTTTGGGTTGCAAAAGATTAAGGGCGATTTCTAAAGCTGGTTGTCGTGTTTGAGGGAATGTTGGTTGATGCGTGGATGGGCGTCGTAGAAAATGCGCGGGTCTTGTTCTCGTTTGTAAGGCGCGCTAGTCGCGACGACTTGTAAGTGGGCTGGTGGTGTCGGAATTATCTGCTCCCAGCGTAATGCCAGCCGGCGCTATCGTCATCATCGAATCCGTGCAAGCGGTTATAACCTTCGGCGCGGGCGTGAGCGGCATCTGGGAATGGCTTGCCGCATTCGTTGCATTTAGCTTGACCGAACGGCGGAGCAAATAGCCATCCATGCGTACAAATTCCTTGGTCTGCCAGAGTTGCTGCGCGATCGCCCGCCGCAGTCAAGGCGGCCATTTCGATATCTGCATCCTGAAATCCGCCCGGTAGTTCGGGATCGTGGTACATGGTTCCTTATTCTCCTTTGGACGGGATTCTTGAAGTCGATCGTTGTTTAATTTGCGGACCCATCTGCAATCCACACGCGAACGCTTTGGCTACCGCGTACTTTGCGTGTCTTAATTCGCTTCTCTGCCGCCGCCCTGCGCCAGTTGTTGGCAGTGTTTTCCGAACCGGATCGTTTACCGTCTGAGTAAGCGTGATAGATTGCGTTCAATGCCCAGTAGCAGTCAGTCGAGTCAAGTTGGGCCAATACACTTTCCAGTGGGCCGGACAGGTGCAGTCGCTCATCCCCGGCGCCATGTCGAACCAGCAGCAACAACGAGGCGTGAGACTTAACTAAGCGGTAGTGATGACAATGGGAATCCAGGCCGCCGCATCGTCCCGGTTCATCGCGTAGCAGTTGGTCATTATCGTTCAATGAAGGCGGATCTACAGGTCGCACGCTGGGGTTATCGTCAAAGTTCCATTTGTAGCCCGGTTCTCCATTGACTACAGGTTTTCCACAGCAGCACATTAGTCTTTCTCCTCTGTGATTAGTTGTTGATTCGGCACAGTGTCGCTTCGATTGCCGCAACTCCGGGCGCAGGCGGTCGCTCCGAGTGTGGCTTAGAGGGTCTTTGGGCTGAGTTAGTATCGAAAGGTTTCCTGGATCAATCGGCTTTCTTGTTGGGTTGTAATGTAGACAGCAGGTGTTTCGACCCTGACGGTTTCTGCTTGCCAAACTGCAATGCTTTCATCAGAGACGCCAGGTAAATGGCAGATCAAATCTGGAACGGCTTGGGCCAGGCGGGCGGCTCGCAAATTTTCGTAAAAGAGATCGGCCCCGACAAAGGCTCGTCCGGTTTCGAGTGCGGCTTGTTGAGTGGTTCCTGATCCGGAAAAAACGTCGCAGACGAGATCACCGGGCATTGAGTAGAGAAGGATAGCGCGACGGGCTAAGGCGATAGGGAATGGAGCTGGATGCTTGGCGTGAGATTTGAGGTTCTTTAGATCGGTTGAATTGTTGCCGACATGTGGAATGGGCCATACATTGGAAGGGAAAGCTCCGAGAGGGTGTCCGCTTAGTCGTCCTTTGTTGGGACCTTTATAGGCTCGCTTGCCTGGTTCTTTTTGTGGGACCCGAATGGCGTTGGGATTAAAAGTCTGTTGTTCGCCTTTTGAGCAAACGAGAACAGTTTCATGTCGTTCTGCGAGTCGTCGTTTTGGAACTAAGCCGTGTGGCAAAACCCAAATGATACGTGATTGAAAAGTGAGTCCCGCCTGACGTAAATATTCGAACAAGACGATATCAAGTGGTATCAGGCGATCTTGCCAATCTCGGGTGGAGCCGAGATTTAGGAAGAGTGTGCCGCCTGGAGCGAGCGTGCGCGCGATCTCACTAATGATTTGTAGGGTCCATCCGAGGTAGAAAGTGAAGCGCATGTTGTCGGCGGTGGGGGAGTCGCCGTAGTGCTTTCCAAGATTGTAAGGGATCGAAGTAATGTGAGCGCTGACACTATTGCTTGGTAGTCCGTCAAGAAAATCAAGGACGTCGCACTTGGTAGTTGTGTTAAGAATTTCATTGAGAAATTCGGCTTGCCGTTGTCGGCGTTGTTCGTGACGTTCCTTGATGCGGGTCTCGTTCTTACGGGCGCCCACTCTGATGGCGAGATTGTAGATGCGGCCGCGAGACCATCCAGTTTGTTGGACTACTTCGTCGTAGGTGTGCTTGCCGAGTAATCGCAGGACACGACGTTCAACGAAGGTGAGGTCGGGAGTAGTTGAGGTAGTTTCCATGTGGAAAGGAAAATCAGAGGGGTTATTCAGTATGGAGAGTGTTGGTGACGAGGTTGGCGTATTGGAAGGTGGCGAGTTCCGAGCGGTTTTTGATATCCGCGTCGACGATTGTGATTATGAGGTCGGTTGAATTTGCACGTGCGAGTGCTTGTTCCTCGGTGGCGACTAGCCGGAAGTAGATCTTCTGATCGAAGGTCATTGGTTGTTCCATATGGTCTTCCTGAGAAAGTGTGCTGGTGTGGATCTCTCTGCTTAGGAACCGCCTTGTTTTGAGGGATTGCAGTGAGATGGGCAGGCGGGGCGTAAGAGACGTGTTGTAATTGAGAAGTAGCCATTGGGCGGAACCGGCGGCGGCATGACTTCTAGTGGTGAAGCGAAAATCTGGTTGCTAGACTCGCGGCATGGCGAAATGCTTTGTCTCCTACCTCGACATCAGTGGCATCAGGCATCAAGTTGAAGTGGATGCTGAGAGTATGTATGAAGCGGCTGCTCTGGCTGTAAAAACTTTTAAGGATCATGACTGTGAGCCTGGTGCGATGGCCCAACTAGAAGTAGAGATACGAACCTCGATTACTCACATCCTTACTGTTAAGAAATTGCATGACTGGATTAATGGTGGGGGTAAGAACCCAAAGGAAGTGATAACGAAAGAAAAGTTGAAAGCGTTAACGCAGTAAATATTTCCGCAATGTCTTCCCACTCAAATTGCCCTTGGAGGGATCGTATCTTCAACGAATTGTGGCCAGAGCTCTGCGGGATTCCGATTCACACATACATCGCTTCACACGCCTGACGGTGACATTCAATATCCGTGAGACCACTGGCCTTTAGCTCTCGATACTTCAATTGGAAACGTGCCCAGGCTTGGAAGTCTGAATATTGGTCAGGGAGCAATATGTCGAGGCAGAGTTGAGTAATATCAGGGGTCCATGCTGTTTGCGCTAAGCTCATCCTGATTGCTGCTAGCGCTTGGCTGCGCGAAGAATGGGAGGCACAGCCGTTGAGCCGTCCTGTTTGGATTTCATGTGTGTGGTAGTCAGTCAACAGCTTGGAGAACCATCCATAAGGCTCGCGCCACAACAGGGCCACGAAACCTCTGAAAGCAATGACCTCGGGAACATAATCGCCTTTGAGCATTGTTTCGATCTTCCGGCCTGCATCCAGCTTTGCCTCTTTAACGGTCCAACGTACGCGAACGAGGGAACAAATCGATGTCGCAGCCGGAAACACTGGCACGGTAGTGTTGAAGGCTATCTATCAGTTGGAGGCTCTCAGCAACCTTACGTACAGCGTCGCGAGGTGCTGCGGTGCGAACTGCTTGTAACACTGTCAGGAGTAACTGTTTGTACGAAGGAAGGCGTTGCATTTAAGGAGTATTGTGCCTTGGGATATAGGCGTGAGGGGGGAGAACAACGGAGCGGTGGAGGGACCAAGCATATTTCAGATTTCCTGGATGAGGTTGTGATGTAGTTAGTCGTGGCAGCCAATAGTCCACCCAGGCGCGAGTGTCTCTACCGGGTTTGTCTGCTCCATGTTTGATGAGAAGTTCGGATGCGTATTCCCATCCACTTTTTTTCTTGCGGAGTTTGGATATCGCACGAGGTTCGAAGCTTTGGCCGTTGGAAAATAAATGTAAGGTTTTTGGTGCTCCCCTGCCTAACAGCACTGCGACACTGGCTTGATATATCGTGCCCTGATGCCCAGGAAATAAAAGTGTGTTGTTTATGATGCGTGGCTGATCGTCGGAGAAGGCAATCATGCCTATGAGTCCTTCCTTCTTAAGTAGTTCGCGGCAACGCGCTAGAAAGTAGGTTTCGCCATTAGCAGGAACTGTATCTAACAAAATGAATCGGCCGAGGTCGGTACTATCGTCGGGACTTCCGGGAAAAACGTTTGTAAGTACTGCTGGGTGTTGTGGGATGGACATAACGGCGACACCGACAAGTTCGGGACGCAGGCCGTTATCTTGCCAATGTTGATTGGTCAGTCGATTGCTAAAGAGACCGTAGCGAAAGCGACAGGATGGGTAACTGTGCGCGTAATGGTGTCGAGTTACAAAAGCCTTTGCTTCGCTCATGGAGATAGGATGTATTTCGTAGTCGGCTGGTCGGATGGTTTCGCCAGCAGGGCGGTAGCAGGTGCGGCGATCGCGCCATCGTTGACAAGCAAAGGGAAAAGGTATTTGTGAAAGCTGGTGGTCCATTGTATGAGTCAACTAATTCACTAACGCGCCTGCAAGGGTGGCGAGACATCGGCCTGTTATCCATGTAGCGACTGGTGGGGTTACGGCATTCCCGAGTCCGAATGTCATTTGGGTTTTATTTCCGAGGAGTATGTATTTGTCATCGAACGCCATTGCGCGCCTTAGTTCGGGGTCTGGTTCAAACATCCGAAATCGGGTATTCATCAAGTCTTCTTCGGTGATTTGGTCCAGTGAGAGTTCCGGAGTGGTATCGAGCGTGTGACGAAGCTGAGACATGATTGTTGCGAGCTGTTTGGTGGCTGCGACGGGGTCGGCGCGGAATTGTTCCAGCCAGGGAAGCATGATGAGGCCGTGAGTGTCGCGTGGAGTGACGGTGTTGAAGGGATCAGAAACGGGGTGCCAGGCCGTGTCGTCCGGTCCGCCGTTAAACTTGGCGAAGAGTGCTGGCGATATCAGACGGCCCGGTCCGCCGTTCGCTCTTACAGTAAATGTTGGGTCGATGGCTGTTTGTACTGAGTCGTTCTCTTGACCGTTAAGCAGTAGTGGCGTGGACACCAGGCCGTGGTGAGAACCACCGGCTGTCACTGTATGTGCGGGTCCAATGACTGAGTGTTGCCCAGACTGGACGGATCCTCCTCCTCGCATTTCGATAACTGAAGGTGTGGAAGCGAAGCCGAACGCCTGGGTGGTGTGTTGTGTGTAGAGCTGCTCGGAGACGTGTCGCGCTCTGGTGTAGCCGGGAGCTTCATAGGTGTTGCCAGAGGCAGGGAGCAGAACGGACGCGAGTGTTAGATCGCTTTGTTGTGTTGTTATGGTGGGGATGTGTTCGTGAGCGCTGGTGGGATTACTGTTGAAACGTTGCGGTACGATCGCGGATGCCAAAGATTGGGTTGGGTTGGAGGTTAGGGCGCCAAAAGGTATGAGTGGCGATAGAGCGCGGTATTTAGCTTCGTCCTGTGCGCCATTGTTTTTGATGATGGCCGCGCTTACGAGGGCCTTGTCCTGTTGGGTGGTCTGGGTGGTGAATGGTTCTGTGACTGGTCGATCGGTTCCCCAGACACTCTTTGCCGGGATGATAATAGGTGGGGCTGCACCAAATTTAGCGAGAGCCCGGCGTATTCTTTCGACGGTTGCGGTTGCCAGGGGTTTCATGCCGAGTTCTACACGTTCGGCTAGAGATGGACCGAGGTTGGACCAGTTGATCGCTGTGTATGCTGGCCATGCTGCAGGTTCTACTTGGTTGTTGCAGTGTGGGCACGTATAGAGGTACTGGCGTTTATATTTTCCCCATTGCGGTAGAGGCCATGCTTTGGTTGCGCGCTTCCATGTTTGGATGGCGCTGATGTGGCGACCTCCGCAACGGTTGCTTGTGCAGTAGGCGATAGGTCGGTAATCGAGGTCTGGTCGAATATTGCCTTTGCGGGACCCAACGATGTAGATGCGATCACGGGATTGCGGGCATGGGGGGAAAAAGCATGAATTGAGGAACAGGCACTGGATTTCGTAGCCGATCTTTTCGAGGGTTCGTTTCCACCATGCGAATGTGGAACCGTCGCGTCCCGGTCCCCAGAGAGTGACTTCGACGACATTTTCGACTACGAGAATTTCGGGTTTGTGTTTCTCTGCGTACCGAAGTACGCAAGACATGGTGACTCGGCTGCGTTCACTGTTTGCGTACGCGACTTCATCGAAATCATCTTCGCCCTCGAAGATTGTTCTTTGCCTTCCTCGTTGGTAGAGCTTTTTGGCGTTGGCTGGGGAATGGTGAGTGCAGCCAGGTGAGAACCAAGCGAAACGCGCGCCGGGTAGGTCAGCCGGATCCATATAATCGGCGCTATCCGGATCAACTAAGTCAGCGCGATAGTGATCGACCTCGGGAAAATTTGCAGCGTGACAGTCAATGGCTAATTGATTGTGGTTGGCGGCTGCTCGTATTTCCGCTCCAGCGGCTTTGATGCCCTGGGCAGAACCGCCGTACCCGCAATAGAAATCGATCGCGTCGACTATAGTTCCTCGGTGTGAAATGGTGGCGGCCATTTGTGTGTTTTGGGAAGGCGAGTATTTGGTGTTTATGTAAGCGGAGTCGAAATCTTTTAGAGCGGTATGTTGGGGGCCGCATTGGATTTTGAGTAAGCGGTCTTAAGGGTGGTTAGGTGCGACTATGTAGGATGGTATTGAGGTGTTTGAAGGTCTTCGTATTAGTGAAGTTTTCAGGTTCCAGTGCTGCCGAATCCTTCTTTGTCTCGAGTTGAGTGTGGGAGTTCGGTGGTCCATTCAGGGGTTGGAGTGACGATCCGTTGAATTATTAGCTGCGCAATCGGGTCGCCCGGAGAGACTGAAAATGGTTCGCCGCCATGATTTATAAGAACGCAAATCAGTTCTCCGCGGTAGTCAGAATCGATGACGCCGGCGAGGACGTCGATCCCGTATTTGAAAGCCAAGTCGGAGCGAGGTGCAATTCTGCCGTAGGTGTTCCTGGGTATGGCTACTGACAGGCCGGTTTTTAGTGCCGCGCGTTTGTGAGGTTGTATTTGACGATGTTCAAGTGCGTGGAGATCAAGGCCTGCAGCTTCTTCGCCGGCTCTTACAGGCAATGTGGCTTCCGGGCTAAGTTTTAGGAATTTCAAAGGTTCCATTGTTTCTAAAGAGTTATCCGGCCAGGAGTGGCCTTTGTTCCTTTTGAAAAGCGTACAACTTTTGTGCCGCGAGTGTCTTTGTGTTTCTGGAATGTGCGGCGGGTTATTCCAGTGATGTCGTAGGAGGCTTGATTATTAACACGTGTACGTGGCCAGGCGTGATGTGGACTGTGTTCGATTATTTTGTAAATTGAACCAGGGATAGTGCCTGTTGGCGGATTGGTCCAGTCTGCGCATGTTGGATCATATTCCTGTTGGTTGATGGCGAAATTCCAGTGGCCTTCGCCAGCATAGTTGCGGCGTATGAGTCGCACTTGTTCGACATGGTGCCGACGTAGGTATTCAACGATGATGACAGAGGCCTCTAGACAATAGCCGTCAAGAGTGTTGGTTTGACAGAATCGCTTAACTATCTTGTGCGCGCGGATCAAAAGGAGCTGTAGCTCGGGGTCGCGTGGCAGTTCCATTAGTAGAGCTTGAGCCGAATCTTTTCGCCGGTGGAAGTCTTTACCGTGATTTCAGCGGGACTCATTGCGCCAACGCCTTTGCTATTTGGTTTGTATGCCTTGCGTGGGTTGACAAACTTGTTGCCAGTCTTGAAGTGGTATTTGATTTCGACGATAGGCGCTGAGGAGTCTTTGAGAAACCTGCTAATTTCGTAGAGCTTAAAGTCTCGTGGTACACACTTGCCGATGATTGAGCGGATGATGTAGTCAAGGGATTCCCGGTATTGGTCTTCTTGGGGATCGTGGTCGCTGTCGTCGTGAGGTGAAAAGCCTGCCCACGCTTCGTTAAGGTAAAAATCCACCGGGTCATTGGTTGTGCCGACTATAAAATCCACCTCGCAAGCGTCATAGCTACTGGTGTCGTTAAAGACGAATACAGGTGCTGTTGTTATTGGAACCCAAGTGATGGGAGGAGTTTCGGCTTCGTAGGAGATCCCGTAGTCGCCCGGCTGGTAGAAGCAATCGTGTTTGGGGTGGCCTTTCGGGCGCCACCAGAGTGTTCCAATTGTTACCCTGCTCTCATCGCCGTGTCGCAAAAAATAAGCAGGGCCGGTTTCGCGCAGGAAGGATTGTAGTCCGTGTTCCGCTTCGGAACGTTTGTCAGAGAGTTCGACGATTAGGTGCTCGTGAAGAAGTTGGGGCAGCTTGTCGTAAGTGAACAACTCCTCGAGGCTATGCTTACTGTAGTCGAAATCGGATGTGGAGTTGAAGTCGTCGAATGAATTTGGATTGTCGTTTGTTTTGACGCCCTCGGCGATAATGTATGGGCAGTGGGTTATTGAATAAGACGCGTCGATTTTGTAGCACGCTTCGATGTGGGCGGGCTTGATCCTGGATCGGTTTTCAGGATTGAAGATGAATTTGAAGAGTTCTTTTTTAATGAACTCAATCAGCTCTTTATATGCGGCGTCTTGAATTACGCCGGCGCGGGTTGGGGATAACGGGTTTATGGGGCGGCCGGACTTCACCTCGAGGTGGAAGTGAAAATCATTCAACATGCCGCGTTGCATGATGAGTTGTCCGTACCAGAGCACGGTGGAGCGCGACCGCGACGAATCGTAACCGATATCCAGTTTGCAGCCTTTGTAGGTAGTGGAGACGAAGAGTTCTCTTAGTTTTGTCCAGAGAGGCAGTGTGGTGCGGACTGGCTCTGCATTGAGCGTGATTGTCAGAATACCTTCGTAACCTTGTGCGGGACTGGAGCACTGCAACACTTTATCGTCATAGGGGCTAATTTGGTCCTTCGCAGCGAGGGTGGTATGGATGGCTTTGACGAGTTTAGGAGAGCAGGTGGCTAGTATGCGTAAACCAGTGGTCGGGTGATCAGGCGTAACGAGTCTCTCAAACCAGGTAGAGTAATAGCCGGGCTCATTCCACCAACGCTTGGTGTCGATAGTGAGTTCGAGCGAGCCAGAAGTGAATGTTACTTCATTGATTTGATCATGGGTGAGGAGACTAACGATCCCAACTCCCATCGGATCTTGGTCCTCGATCGTATCGTTGTCAAAGTTTGATTCGGCGAGTTTGAGCAACGTATGAAAGCCATCGATTCCGTTGAGGAGTCCGTGTCCGTTGTCTTGAATGGTGAAGCTATTCTCCTTGGTCGTGATGTCGACGGACGTTGAACCGCTTCTCTGCGAATTCTGAAGGATTTCAGAAAGTACTTCGTCGATGCGGTTATGAAAAAGGCGCTTAATGCTGGAGCGAATACGGTCGGCGTTTACGAGCGTACTGAGCTTACTCGCGTCTTCATCGCTAAATGGGGTTTGAGGTTGCATTTGTTTGTCGGTGTCGTGAACTGAGGGAATGTAGTGAGCTTGACCAGAAGTTGGTTTAACTCTCTTTAGGTTGTCGTCCGCTTGGTTTCTCCGCGTTTGTGTTGGGATAGGGTTACGGACGCCGTGGTGAAAGTACACGGTTGTGAGGATTAGCATTGACAGTGTGTCCTTGAGATTTTGGTAACGGCGTAAGAGATCGCATGTGAGCGGAGCTGCAGGGCGAGTGACGTGTTGAGTGGAGTTCTATATAAGGCTGCCATTGTTGTGGGCGGGCTTTGTGTTGTTCCACTGTGAGTTGTTAGTAGCTGGTTGTGAATAGAGTGTTCGATGTTGATGTCGGGAGCCGCGTTACTTCTTTTGGGGTTCTTTTAGAAAGTGCTGAAAGTCATTTGTGATGAGGTTGTTCGTGCGTGGACGGCTTCGTGTCCGGCGGGCATTCCGGTGCGTGCTGTTGCTGATGTCGTTTCTTGGATCGGGGTATATCGAGAGGAGTTTAATGTCATGAGGTAATAAGAAATGTAATGGCGGCGATCGTCGGGTTGTGGGGCGCGGACGTAAAAGATCTCCTTGGCGATGGGTTCGTCGTCGCAACCATGGCGGCACCAATACTTGTTTGTAGGAAAGGCGTTGAAGTCTACGTCGCAAGTGTCGCAACGCCAGGTACGGCGGGGTCCTGCTTCGTAATCGACAGACGGATTAAGTTGATAAAGCGGTGGTGTGGGTAAGACTTCCACGTGGGCGGGAGGATTGAATATGTCGAAGAAGTTGGTTGGTGTGACCGGTGCGAGTTGAGGCCTGGTGATGAAGAGTTCGTCGTTGTGCTCGGTGAACCAGCGTTCGTTTACTTGTCTGATGTTATTGATAAAGCCGCCATTGCCTTTTCGCTTGGCGTTGGGTGTCGAGAGTACTAGAGAGATTTCCGGATGGTCGAGAATAACGAGGTAGCCGATACCTGTGAAGTATGTGATAGGACCGTGAATCTGGTGAATGATGTACGGACCAGTGTTATATGACGTCGTCGTGATGATGTCGCCGGTTTGAATTCCGAGGGCACTTTGGATGTTGTCAGGATACAGGATGTTTTCGGGCATTGATGGGCTCAGGAAAGTAGTCGATCTTCGTGGGTGAGATGGTTTCCGAGTTTGTTGACGATATAGTTTGGTTCTGCCCAGAGTGTGAGTTGCAAGCTTTGCAGTTTTGCCTGCCGCTTTGATCTTCTGCTCGGTTGTGGAGATACGATCGTTGAGCGATTGAGTTTGTGCGTACCTTGTGAAAGGCTTTGCCTTAGAGCACTCTGATAGAAACTCGCAACTCACTTATCCCACAGGATGTGTTATGCAAAACTATTTTGAAGGAATGGCTGATGAATCGCGGCGACAACACCCATGGACCGTGTCGAGTAGAAATTCTGAACTTAAATATTATGACTTCAAGAAACAGCCTGAATTGGTCTCTGAAGTCCTCGAAGACTTTAAGGCTTGGGAACACTACGAAGCTGTGCAGCACTTTTACGAGATGATTCGGTGGCTCAATGGTCCAAATTCGAACCTTGAAACAAGCGACTGTGGTTTTCGTGGCCCCAGGGAGAATGACCAACGCGCACAATGGCCCAAAAAATTAGTCTGTAATGGTGGGTTGTTCGTGTTTTTCCGTAATGTCCAATTCAACTTATCGGACGAGAACAAAGAATGGAGCAAGGAATATCTCGCCGGTCAATCTCCGGAAACATTCAAACCAAGCAAGTATCTAACGTGGCTTATAGATTCTAGTTTAGAACTGATTACTCAAATCAATCGGCAGTACAAGTGGGCCTGTATCAGTGTCGGACTGATGAGTATCCTGTTCGTTGAAGCTCCCGTACCAGAAGATGAACAGCTTGGATACCAAATAGTCTATAGATTTTGGGCTTGGGGCGATTCTGAACAGGAAGTAATGGAAAACTTCAAGTATGTGGTTGACACGTTGCTTAGATGTTTCACTCAACTATCGGGAGAGGTGATGACGAGTAACTAAATTTCTTCCTGCTTAGCTAACACGTTCGAAATAAGCTCTTAAACTGACGTGAGTACGGAGAGGTGGTATGGCTCGAAGAGGAATGGAAGACGGAAGGGAACTTATCATTATTCTTGTGTGCGTCGGTTTTCTTGTTCTCGGGAATATCGAGCGGCTTCTTCCTCGTAACCCCAATTAAATGGTTGTCGTCCGGTGAAGCCATTTGAGAGTGTTGCTGTTTCTGTCGTCAGGGATCAAAAGCGTTGGATAAGTGCAACTGCGGAAGTTCCATGTAGAACACATGTTCGCAATGGAGTCCATAGCGGAGTGCTTGTGCAGGAATGTTTTCCGCAGGAATCGTTCTGGTAGGAATATGACACTCCGAGCATGTTAGCAATTCTGTTTGGAGTTCTGCCTCGATTTGAGAAACGGTAATTGTCATTATTGGATTAGTGGGCGGTTGATTTTGGAGTCGTGCTAGTTGCCGCTTCTTTTGGGTGCTCACGCCGCGTATAGGCGGTGCCAGGCGGCGACGCTTTCATCGCTTTTGGTTTGACGGCGGTAGTCGGCCCAGGGGATGAATCGGTAAAGACCCAGGTTGGTCCAGCGTTGAAAGCATTTCAGATCGGCACGTTGCTTTTGGTCACGTTGGTGGAACACCATTGGGTAGGGTTCTATTTCTCGCTCAACCATTCGTTTGAATCGATACCAGATGCGGTCCCAGGTTTCGTTCTTGTCGAAACCGATCAACATGTAAGCGCGGATGTTTGATGGTGGGATGCCGGCTTTCTCGAGCCTGTGGATCCCTTCGAAGAATACCTGTTCGTCTTTTAGGTTGTCCCAGGCGCAATAAAGGACTCGGCGGTCGAAAGCGGTGTTGCGGTACTGGATTGAGGCCAAAGCTTCTGCCGTTTCGTTGGTAATCATCCGGACGTTAATTCCTTGAGATAGGCAGACGCGGAAGTTTCCGTCGATGATTTCGCGGATGTGATCGCGCCAGGAGTCGTGTCCGAAAAAGTCGTTGTCGAGTAAGTGTAGTTTTCGAGGGTGCGGAGAGCCGCGCCAGATGTCGTAGATCGAGTTTAGAAAATAGGGCTTTCCCTCTTTTTGCGGAACTACACAGAACTTGCAACTTAGGCGGCAACCGCGTTTCGTGAATCCGATCGATTCTTTGAAGTGTGGGTAGTCCTGATAATCGTAGAATTCATAATCGTTGCCGATGATCGATTCGACAGTGTGCAGGTTGGTGGTTCCAGTGCCGCCGAAGATTGCGTTAGGCCAATCGCTTTTGATTTGAGGAAAAAGCCTTTCACTCTCACTGAAGATCGCAGAAACATAGACCTTGTCGTAGATAGGATCGAATAGATCGCGTCGGCGGCGTCTGATGAGTGTAACAGTGTGACCTTGCGACCTGTGCCAGTGCGCCAATTTCATGAGGGCAAGATTTGGGAGCTTGCCATCTACTTGGATAAGAAGTACGTGCATGTTTCTTAGGCGATGTTGGCCGCTCTTGGTTTTGATGGCGCTAGCGGAGTTGCTTCCAAGCCGAGGTCGTTCAATCGAATGAAGTTGGCGGAGCGGGTTGAGTCGTCAGTCGTTTTTCAAAGGCTTGCAAATTCGGAAGAGTCTTGCATTCCTGTGACCGACAAATTCCTTTAGTGATTAGCGAACCAGGACGGTTTCCATTTCATGGCAGTGGGTTGTGGTTTCTCGTACAACAGTCCTCAAGGGCGTTTCGCTTTGAAGTACGTTTTCGGGTTGTTTTTCTTTCTGGTCGCTTTCGATGTTGGTATGAATGAGTGTTTGCGTGGGTGGTTGTGGGCCGGTTGCGGGATCTTTGCGGACTCGTGAGCAGGGTCGGATACGTT
>Ga0126311_10000291_pt1 | contig 24147 bp, 27 predicted proteins | sample Plot61_FD_92539 | JGI IMG/M metagenome (GOLD analysis project Ga0126311, IMG submission 92539) | Serpentine soil microbial communities from UC McLaughlin Reserve, CA, USA - Plot61 | ecosystem: Environmental > Terrestrial > Soil > Grasslands | place: USA: UC McLaughlin Reserve, Lake County... | reverse complement strand
TGGATACCAGCGCGCATACTTCTGGTCAGATGCTTCTGAAGGTTGTGTGCTCTGCTGATCTCTTGGATCGCAGCCGGGATAAAACTGTGCACTCGGATTGCTCGCGAATAACTGCAAGCCAAACGGGTCTCTGGTCCAAGTCGATCTGGTGCACGGCTCGCGACGCTGAACCCATGTTTCAGTTTCAGGATCGAAAATGTTGACCTTGTATAGACCATTGTCACTTTGCATATCGTGACCACCGAAAACGTAGACTCGTCCATCCGCCAGGGTGACACGCGCATTGCAGTACGTGTTATAGAACATTCCTTTCGAGTATCCGTTTTCAGTGAAGGCTGCGCGGTTCAGGGCAAAGTCGTTCTCATCGAGCAACGCTGTGTGGAATTTTCCCGTGTTTTTGAAGGCGTCAGGATTGCCGATATCAAATAGCAATTGTCTTTCCATTGTGCGGTTCGCAACTATGCGAGTCGGTACGCTTTGACTTAAGCCTTGCCGCATCAGGTAACCACCATACGTAAGTCTCTGGAAGGAATCGTCTGCTGTCCGATTCATTCCGAGCCCCAGAAATGGATCGAAGCCGTGCAATACGTCTCTTAATGAGGAGTTGAACTGTAACCCTGGCGTGGTAAAGGCACCTCGGGCTATAGCCAGATCAATCAAAGCAGGATCTGCCATGTCATTTGGTATGTACTCGGGAAATCTAGCATGAAACAATATTTTCGGTGTAGCGGAATTTCTTTTCCAAACGAGACCCATGTGAACTGCCTCTGTACTCTGCATCGGAATAAATGGCGACACTTCGCCGCAGGTTGCATGCGGGCAAGTAGCATTTGGATCCGGAAATCCGCCTTGTGCACTCACAGAGTCATCAATGCCAATCAGACTCAGTACCAACAAGCACACGACTAAGATGGATGCGATTAAGTAAGCACATTTGTCGAGGAATATGCGTGCGGTTCGTCGGCTGTTGCTCATATTTGTCTCCCAGATTGAGTTCCTTCTCTTTGTTGAAAAGTGCTCGGAACGACAGTGCACAAACCAGCACACCACTACATGTGCGCCGAGGCTCTCATAGTGAGCTCGCTTACTGTCGTTCCAGCACGAGTCGTAAACCGGTTGAGGTTGTCGGGAACAGAAGTTATAGGGGACACTAAAGCTCGAAGTAGCGGAGGTCTGGGCTGCCTGCGCTGACTTTCTCAGTTTTGCGTTCTCGCGAACCAGAGAACGAAGGGGAAACACCTAAGCAACACAACTGTGCCGACGCAAAATAGTGGGAGCGTCGCTTCTGTCAGCGAGCAGCGGCTGTTGATAACTTGTCGGGAAAAGTAATCTGCAGGGGAAGTAGTTTTATCGGCAAACATAATGCCAGCATCTGCCTAAACCAGTAATCCTCGCCAGGACGCGCTTTTAATCACCTGAGAGAGCTTGCTGTCGAAAGAAATCGTTGCGACATTTGGATAGATGTTCAGGAATTTGGATTAACAATCGAGTACTCTTATCTTGATATTTCACGCCCGGACAATTACCAACAGTGTTAGCAAGCTTAGTTCTGCCATTGTCAGAATGACTCGTAAGCCTTGGTACCACCACCGAAGATCGTAATCAGTGTGGCTGCTATCGCACAGGCACTTGCAGCAATCAAGAGGTAAAAACTGGAACGATCATGTCGGGCCAGGAAGGTCGAGATGAAAACGAACAGGACTCCCAGGATCGCTACTGTATTTAATGGAATCGTAAACACCCGGATTGCATGTTGCATCTTCTCAGCATAAAAGTTTGGCGACAGACCGAAAGGGCTGGAGTCAAGCCAGACAGCAAAGGCCGCTCCCGAAGTTAGAGCGACGAAAAACAAGGCGAGAAATAGAACTGCCTTGCGCAGCATAAGCCCTCAACTCTCGGCCGATTCATTTAAGAAGAGTATCAGTCGCTTCCAATTCTGCTGCATTTAATCTCCTTAAATGTGTAGGAAGTCTTCTATTTCCGGCACGTGCTGGCCGCCTTGGTCTAGCTGCTGAAATCGATGCTATAGTTCACAAATCCGACCGTTAGCCAAAATTCATGTTTCGACCTGTTCACAATCGTAGAGTATTGTGGCCGCTATTGAGCGGGCTTATAATTCTCTCCATGTGGACCAGCGCGGTGGCTCGGGTATCGTGTTCGCACCTGAGCGGCGACGCGCATCGCTGTTTGGCGCAGGACCTTGCGTCGCATTCTCACAAGAGTGTTGAGAGTCAACCCACGGAAGAAGAGCACTGCACGAGTATGCAGATGTCAGGCGGCCACATGCACGATCGGGCGCCGGACACCGAATTGGCAGATGGTGCGACTTCTGTTTCCAGGACATATGACTTGCTGGAGAGTGAAATAATCAGCCAGGCTGCTATTGATCCCGTGAGCGCCGAAGCTATCACGCAATCGACAGAGCAATGCTCTTGCATAATGCATTCGCCATCTGATGCGAGCTCGGCATCGCAAGCAGTCGTGTTGAGTGGTTCTTACCTCCCAATCGTAGCGGCCAACGCGCGCGTTCCGCTGCTACTATCGCTTCCATCATTGATTGGTCCTGTTGACCTCCACGACCACGGCCCACCTGGAGCTGTCGCTCCGCGTTACGTACTGAACAGCACCTTCCGTATTTAGCTCCCACTAATTTGCAGAATTACTGCGCAGGCATATGCCTGTGCGTGCGACGGTATGTCTTGCCGTCTGTTTCCAGACCATGAACAAACAGGGGGAACTATGCGGTTTAGGAGTAACGTGAATTCATCCAGAATACTTGCAGTCGTGTCTTTAATACTTCTGCTCGTCAATATCGGCATCGGACAACATCAGGGCCACCAGATGCCGAAACCAGCGGCCAGTCCAACACCTGTTGCTACACCAAGTCCAGCTCCGTCGCCATCGGGCATACAAACTCATCGACATACGCCGGGAATGCCGATGCCTGCAGCTTCTCCTTCGCCAGACTCGAAGATGAATATACCGACGCCCGGTGCCAGTCCTTCGCCGAACGCGATGGGCCAAATGGAGGGAACGCACCTGCGCGCCATGGATATGGGGCCACTAATCGTCATGAACGGGGAGGACATGGGAATCCGCGTCGGCTCGAGCGATACAAACACGATGTCGATGGGTGCAATGGGATCCGGCACGGCGTGGCAACCATCATCAGGACCCATGCACATGCAGCATTGGACCAAAGGTGACTGGCTGCTGATGTTTCACTACAACCTATTTGCAGGCGTAAATCGGCAAGGTGGTCCGCGCGGTGTAACAAAGTTTGAATCAGCCAATTGGTTTATGCCGATGGCTTATCACAAGCTCGGGAAGGGCACGCTGCAACTGCGAGGCATGTTCAGTGCTGAACCGTTCACCTTCCCGCCGGGAGGTTCACCTCTGCTGTTTCAAACCGGCGAGACTTACAAAGGTCAACCGCTGATCGATCGTCAGCACCCGCACGATCTGTTTATGGAGCTATCGGCGCAGTACACGCTGCCGCTTGGCGAACGCGGTACCTGGTTCACTTACTTCGGATACCCGGGCGAGCCGGCGCTTGGACCAGTCGCATTCCCCCATCGCATGTCAGCTTCTGAGAATCCTTCGGCCACGCTTGCGCATCACTTGCAGGATTCAACGCACATCAGTTTTGGCGTGCTCACTACCGGCTTCACTTATCGCTGGTTCAAATTGGAAGGGTCGATCTTCAACGGTCGTGAGCCGGACGAGCATCGTTATGACTTCGATGCCCACAAATGGAACTCCAGATCAGCGCGGCTCTGGTTCATGCCAAACAGTAATTGGGCCTTTCAGATCAGTCATGGATTCCTGCGTAGTCCAGAGGGTCAGGAGCCTGATGCCGACATTCGACGCACTACTGCTTCTTTGCAGTACAACAGACCTTTCAATCGCGGGAACTGGGCCTCAGCCTTCGTGTGGGGACGAAATCACGTCAGCAAGCCCGGCGAGACTCGCAATCTCAACAGCTACACTGCCGAATCAACGGTTCAATTTCTAGACAAGAATTTTATCTACACGCGTCTCGAGCTCGTGGACAAAGACGAATTACTTCGTGCGGCAGACAGAGCATTGTTGGGGATTACAGAAGATCATCCCTCATTCCGAATCGGCGGTTATACATTTGGCGGCGTTCGAGATCTGTGGACCACAGATAAGGTGCAGTTTGGGATCGGCAGTGATCTGACGTTCTATTCCAAACCCGCAATACTCGACGCGATCTACCGTAACAATCCGGTGTCCTGGAAACTCTTTTTCCGCATTCGTCCGGGCAAGATGGACATGAGCATGCATGGAATGCATGGGACCAGCGGAAATATGAACGAGCCCTCAACTATGCCCAAGAAACATTAGAACGGAGACTTGAAATGAAAACCGTACTACTTGCGCTTTTGTTTGCGGTCTTATTAGTGGTCGTACTGTTTGGCGGTCTGTACGTATACGCGCGCGGTGAAGCGACTTCAAAGCGAAGGGCGAAAGGTTGCCATGGCGGGAGACGGCATCACGACGCGCCGGCACTGGCTCAGGCTGAGGTGGGAATCGCAATGGGCACAGGCACAGATGGGCGATGCAGAGTGCCGACGTCACACTAGTTAAAGGAGATTTGCGAGGCATCGTGCGCGCAATTCGTCTGAGCCGGGCTACGCTGTCGTGCTCTTTCTGATCGTTCATTTAATGGGTGGGGTTCCGGGCCATTAGAACTGAGCGCAATTCTTCACAGAGGCCGCGAGAAATTCCGCAGAAAGGGCGGCACGAAGCTGAAAAACTTAACAAGAGCTGGGGCCCGAATTTTGCGGACCGCAAAGATTGAGTACTTGGGCCAGTCCAGGCCAACGGACAGAGGTTGACTGCGATTATCAGTATTGAATAGAGTGTCGCAAAACATGAAGAAGCGGCTTGCATCCTTATTCCTCTTGCTAATGCTGGCAGGTAGCACGTTCGCCGGGGTGCCTCTACATTTCGGCGACGGCGAGTGCAGCATGCATGGCATGATGGATTGTTGCAAAGCCGCCTTGATGGCAAACGATAGTCCTGAAATTGCCGCTGCCAAACTGTTGCGCTGTGGACTGCCCAACAAATGGTTCCACTTCATCCAAGGTTGTACCTCTGAGAGCGCCTGCGTCGGTACGGGTTCCGACCTACATGGCGCCCCTTCGACCGTGGACGACTGCTGGCGGGTTGTTTTGGCGAAGTGAGTATGTACATGGTCCACCAGGCTCTCCACCACCAACTTACCTTCTGAATCTCGCATTTCTGATCTAATTCTCCGAAAGCCGTAGTGTGTCTGCCTGTTTAGGTCCAGTCACGCATTGAACTGAGAAACGGGTTGCGCAAACGTGTATCCGCGCACGGACGTGCCTTTTGGACTTCACTGCGCTGATGCTTCGTCAGGTTGGCTCTATAACCGCTTGGATCGGCGTTACAGACTGATCTTCGGAGAAAACTTTCGCCTTGTATACGGAGGAGATATGAAGAAGCTTGCTATCGCATTGACGATTTTGGCATTGGCCGCTCTGATCGCCGCCTGTAGTTCAACGCAACAGGGTACATTGACAGGGAAAGTTATCAAGAGCGCACCCGCCGGAAACGGTCTAACCGTTTCACTTTCAACTGACGATGGAGTGCTCAGGCAGGGAAACAGTCAATTCACGCTAACCTTTGCAGATTCATCGGGCAAGCCCGTGGATGTTGGTGCAGTGGCCCTTACGTTTCACATGCCGCAGATGGGAACGATGGCTGAGATGAACGACTCGGCCTCATTCACCACCACAGCGATGCCCGGCGTCTACAGTGGCAAAGCGCAAATTCAAGTCGCAGGCGAGTGGCAGGCAAAGATCACCTACGACGGACCGAAGGGACGTAGTTGAGGCGGTGCAGCGGTCCAACAATAACGTTGGCGGCAATGTTGTGGAGCAAGCTGGTCAATGGGCAGTGGTTCGTGGAGTTGGTCTGATTGAATCCACTGCCGACGTAGAGAACATTGTTATCGGAGCGCAGAACGGCATACCGATTTACGTGCGCAACATTGCCGACGTAAAACTCGGCAGCGCTTTCCGCACGGGTGTGCTCGACAAAAAACGGCAAAGAAGTGGTTGGCGGAGTAGTAATCGCGCGCTACGGCGTAAACACTCTCGAAGTGATCGACGCCGTTAAGGAGAAGATCGCAGCGCTGCAGGCCGGTTTGCCGCAGGGTGTACGCATTGTTCCTTTCTACGATCGAACACAACTTATTAATCGAGCTACATCAACTCTCAAACGAGCGCTGATTGAAGATCTGATTCTGGTCACGTTGGCCCACATTGTATTTCTCGCTCACTTTCGTTCGATCCTGATCGTCACAATTCCCTTGCCATTAGCCGTGCTGGTCTCATTCCTTTTCATGAAAGTAATAGGAATCAGCTCAAATCTGATGTCTCTCTCGGGCATTGCAATCGCCATGGGCGTGCTCGTTGATGCGGGAATCGTAGTGACCGAGAATGCTTTCCGTTTTCTCGAAAAACGCAAAGTCGATCCGAAGGACAGGCGGAAGGTGTGGGAGACCGTACTCGACTCGACGAAGCTGGTCGGCCGGCCTGTCTTCTTTTCGATGGCGATCATTATTCTCGCCCTCATTCCTCTTTTCGCCCTCACGGGACAGGAAGGAAAACTGTTTCATCCTCTGGCGTTCACAAAGACTTTCGCGATGGTCGGCGCCACGATCATCGCAGTTACACTCGTGCCTGTTCTCTGCACGTTGTTATTGGGCGGCAAGTTTCACTCGGAACAATCCAATCCAGTGATGCGATTCTTACAAGCGCTTTATCGTCCTGCTTTGCGGTTAGCGCTTAATCATCGCGCGATCACTATTTCCATTGCTGCACTTCTGTTTGCGGGTGCGATCGTGTTGACGCTCGGAATCGGCAAGGAGTTCATGCCGCCGTTGAATGAAGGCGACTTGATGTATATGCCGGTGACTGATCCCGCGATCTCGATTGATGAGGCGCTGCGAATAACGAGTAAGCAGGACGAAATCCTTCAGAGCTTTCCGGAGGTTGAGTGGGCCGTAGGCAAATCAGGTCGTGCCGAGACTTCAACCGATCCCGCGCCGGTAAACATGAATGAAACAATCGTCCATTTGGAGTCGCCCGAGCAGTGGCGTCCGGGAATGACCCGCGAACGGCTCATCTCCGAAATGGACGAGAAGCTGCGCATGCCCGGTATCACGAATATATGGACCCAACCCATCATCAATCGTATCGATATGCTGACCACCGGAATTCGGTCGCAGGTTGGTATCAAGATCTTTGGAAATGATCTGAAGACGCTGGAAGACCTCTCGCGCAAAGTAGCGCAAGTCGTGAAGGGCGTTCCGGGAGCTGTCGATGTGTATCCGGAACAGATAAGTGGTGCGCCTTACGTCGACATCAAGATCAACCGAACCGCTGCCGCTCGTTATGGCATCGATGTGGGAATGATCCACGAACGATTGAAAAAGGTATCGGCGAGACGAATCTCACGGTCACGATTGAAGGAAGACGACGCTTTCCAGTTCGTGTGCGATACGCACCGCAGTTCAGGGGCAGTCCTCAGGCCTTGGGCCAGATCCCGATCAGCTCGCCGACTGGCGCGCCCATTCCGTTGGCCCAGCTTGCTGACATTCGCACGGTGGAAGGGCCATCGATGATCTCGAGTGACAACGGGCTTCTGCGTGGAAGTGTTTATTGAATGTTCGTGGACGCGACGTCGGAAGTTTTGTGGATCAGGCTAGAGTCGCGCTCGCGCAGCAAGTGCAGCTTCCCACCGGTTATTACATCGCCTGGAGCGGTCAGTATGAAAACCAACAACGCGCACGGCAGCGCCTGCTGATCGTGATTCCGATTGTGCTGTTGGTCATATTCGGACTGCTTTACATCACGTATCACTCAGCTCTGGAAGCTGCACATGTTCTGATGGCGGTGCCGTTTGCGCTGACGGGCGGGATCTATTTGTTGTGGCTGCTTGGCTACAACTTTTCCGTGGCTGTTTGGGTCGGCTTTATTGCGTTGTTCGGAACCGCAGTGCAGACACGTGTCGTGATGGTTATCTATCTCAACGAAGCCGTCGAACGAAAGCACAGGGAAGCAGGGTCGCTGACGCGAGAGTCATTGAAGGAAGCAGTAATGGAGGGCGCGTTGTTGAGACTCCGTCCCAAAGTCATGACCGTATCGACAGTGTGGCCGGGCTGTTGCCAATTATGTGGAGCACGAGCGCGGGTTCTGAAGTGATGAAGCCGTTGGCGACACCGGTTCTCGGAGGAATGGTTTCAAGTCTGCTGCACGTTTTGATCGTGACGCCGGCGATTTTCTATTCGATTCACGCGCGCCGGTTAAGGAAGCACGGGCCTACCGACGCCACTGACGTGAGCCATAAAAGGTTGATCCATGAAAAGGCCGAAGCAGCTTCAAGTGAAGCCCAGGAAAAGGAGCCTGTGCTTAAAGAAAGTTAAGGGGGTTAGCAATGCTCAGACGATCCTTATTGGTAATTCTTGCATTTGCTCTTCAAACAATGTGGTTTGGATCAAGCGCTTTGGGTCAAGACACACTTCCGGTCACGAACCAGGCACCCGCACTTTCGCGCTATTTCGATCCAAAGAGTGGAATGACGGCAGACGAAGCTGTTGCGAACGGGTTAGCGCACAACGCTGATTTCTTGGCCACTCGCAAAGATGTGGACGCAGCGCGTGCCTTGGTGAAGCAAGCGGCTTTACGCGCGAATCCAATGATCGACGTTGAGCGCAAGGAACAACTCAACGGGTCGGACAACCAAACGATGGTTGGCGCCATGTTGCCGTTGGAGTTGGGTGGACGCAGGTCGGCACGAATACTGGTGGCGCAGCATGAACTTGAGATGAAAGAGCGGTTGTTAGCGGATCGCGAACGCCTTCTCGCTGCGGAAGTAAAGATGAAGTTCGGCCAGGCTCTCGGAGAGATGTTAAAGCTCGCGTTCACCGAAAACCTGTTGACGACAACGGATCGCGGCTATCGACTCGTCACCGCACGTGTCACTGAAGGCCGAACCGCACCGCTGGAGCAGAACATGGTTCTGGTAGAGGTAAACAGAATCAACTCGTTGCGCGAGACCGAAGAAGGAAAAGTTCAGATTGCACTGCTGGAATTGCGAAATCTAATTGGAATGACTCCTGAAGAACCTGTACGTCTGCGCGGAGACCTGAATCCTGCTGTCGAGCCGTTGCTTTCCGTCGCGCTGGTAACTCAGGCGGCGCTCAACCAGCGGCCGGACGTGCAGGCCGCTCGCGCAGCCGAGACACTCGCCGAAGCTCAGATCCAGCAGGCACGAAGCGAGGGTCGTTTCGATGCCAGCCTCAGCACGAAATATGAATTGATGAACTTTGGCTTTCCACAGAAAGCGCTCGATGACACTGGAGCGCTTGTGCCGATCAATGGCAGGTTTCATTCGCTAACCGTGGGCGTCAATCTCAACTTACCGGTCCGCAATCGAAATCAGGGAGCGGTCGAAGCAGCAGTCGCCGAAAAAGAGGCAGCGACCCGGCGACGAGAGTTTGCCGAATTAACTGTAAGACGTGAAATTGCGGCGAGCTTCGCCCGCTACGAACAGTCGATGAGGGCTGCTGAGATCTATCGAGTGGGCGTTAGAGATCAAGCGAATGCGAATCTTGAGGTAGTAAGACAGATCTATGAGCTGGGTTCCAAAACGTTACTGGACTTTATTGCAGAGCAGCGGCGCTTCATCGAAGTTGAGACCAGCTTCATTGATTCGTTTTTGGAGACATATCTCGCACGTGTCGATATTGAACGCGCAACCGCTTCGCCTAACTTGATAACCAAATGAGCGATGACACTGAAATAACGAAGGCTGAGATCTCTCGTCGAAGCGACATATTAACCGCACCGTTGTCGTCGCTGGTTGCCGGATTGGTTTTGATTATCGCTGTTGTTGTTGGCTGGATGATGTTTCGCCCGCAGTCAGGTGGAGGAGGTAGGCCAGTGCCTGCTCCTCGCGACACACCCAACGAACAAACATCCACGCCAAGCGCAGAAGATCAGACTATTACAGTCTCGCCAGAAGTAGTGCGGCGTGCAGGGATCAAGATTGAGTCGGTTGGTGAACAAGTGTCGACTGATACGGCAAGCTCAGTAGTGACGACGGGAATCGTGCAAGCCAACGCCTATCGGGCTACTCCGGTTGTGTCTCTTGTCGGCGGGATTGTCCGTCGAGTAAATGCCGAATTGGGTCAAACTGTAGCTCGGGACAAACCATGGCTGTTGTTTTCAGTGATGAATTGGCCCAAGTTCAATCGCGCTACTTAACGGCGCAGGCGGATCTTGAAGAGCATCATAAGCACCATGCTCGCACAACAAAGCTAGTCGAGATTGGGGCCGCAAGCAGAGAGGAATTAGAACAGGCCACTACGAAACTCCGATCTGCCGAATCTGAATTAGCATCGCAGCGACAGCGTTTGTTGTTGCTGGGTCTTTCACCACAGCGAATTAGTTCACTGCGAAGTTCGGAGCAAGTCAGTTCTGAAGTGAGTCTGCCCTCTCCTGTGAGTGGCACCGTAATCGCGCGCTCTGCAAATCCCGGCGAAGTGATTCAAGCAGATAAAGAGATACTGCGAGTTGCGGATCTTTCGAGTGTTTGGGTGATTGGCCAAGTTTACGAGAAGGATCTGGCGCGGATAAAGTTGGTAGTGGAGCAAGCATTACGTCAGAGGCTTATCCGGGAAGAGTCTTTCGCGGCCAAGTCGGTTATGTCGATCCTACGCTCGATCCGGCAACGAGAACAGCGCAAGTGCGAATCGAGCTCGCGAATCCAAGTCAGACGCTGAAGATTGGGATGTTCGTCAATGTAGCATTTGCGACTTTAGGTAGAGCAGAGTCGACCGTTGCGGTCGTACCGGCAAACGCAGTTCAGAACATCAACAACCAGCAGATCGTTTTTGTCGTGGTGAATGAAGCCAACGTATTTGCGATGCGACCAGTGCGGCTTGGCCCAGAAGCAAACGGCCGTTATCCCGTGTTGGAGGGAATATCGGTCCGAGATCGCATCGTCACAGACGGAAGCTTTCTGCTTCGAGCCGAATGGCTAAAGTCTCATCCGAGTCAATGATCGACAAGGCAAACGAGCGGTTTCGATATCGATCAGTCTGGGAGACATTTCGATGTTCCAATGCGTAGGCTGCCAAACGAAGCAATAGCCACAAGGCAGCACAAAGACACAAATGAAGGGAGCGCTTGCGGGAGGTATAATTCGGGTATCACAATAGATGGCATCGGATCAAATCTGGGACCAGTCAATTCTCCAAAAACCGAATAGCACGGGTATCGTTCTCTGTTGAACCTTACCCGATTAAGATCGGGGTTGACTCTATCCGCCGTGTTGGTGCCAGTGAGTCGACCACGGACTTGCATCTTTCCCTCGTTGAATATCTTTTGGTCGTCCCCGGCAAATTCGTTTCTCGATGATCTGAGTTTTAATGAGGAATAATCTGACGGGAGGAGCCCAACAGAGCTTTCGCTGCAGACCAGTCCTCCGCATTTACACACGAACGTAACAAACGCCGCGCGTTGAGGCATTTGCCGATCTAAAGTGAACAGAGCGAATTAGACGCCCGGCAAAAACGTAAGGCCTTGCCTTTTCCATAGTTGCAGCACCGAAGAAAAATCGAGGTTTTATCGTTCTTTCCCATTCCTTACCGTCGCGTATACGGCCTTTGCCGTTATTTTTTGGCAAAGTATCGGCGAGTTAGATCCCAAAACGTTAGGAGTTTGTTGCTTGTGACCTATTCCTAATTTCACGTTGACGGTAACGATCCACGACAATTGACAGACTTCAACGGCTCAAATATTCGCATTTGCCTAGTTCTCACGATGGCGGTCGGCTGGCGTTCTTGCGTGGTATCGAGAAAACGTATGCGCTTGAAATAACCAATTTAGTTGAGAGCGATTACGGGCGTCAGGGGACTTGGTTACTTGACTAGGTCACAAATCTGGTTTCATCTTTGCCGCCCGAAGCCCCTGTTCTTTGCGCTCGACTTAAGTTGACAGTGCCTGTTGTTGTAAAGTTGCTGTAATTCTAAATTCGACTAAATGGCTGTCAATAAAATATTTGGGGAACGACCTTGGGGTTAGAACTCCAGGGCCAACTTCTTAGCAGGCGTAAGTTATTGATGTATTGGTAGCGGGGGGGCGGGATCGAACCGCCGACCTTGGGGTTATGAATCACACGGGATGCGTAAACGTAACTAATTGATTTTGAATCGAGATGCAGCCACGAGCGAAATCAAAGGTTTTCACATCCGTTGACATCTTCTCTCACGCAGTTACGGCGGTGTTCTATTTATTCCTGCCACAATTCTGCCACAGCGGAATGGGGCAACTACGCTGCTCATTCCGATCCAAGAGCCGGTGGGCACCGTTACTGGTTTTTTGCTCCTGAACGTTAGTCAGCAGTCACAGTTTCCTCTTCCTCGACTTCAGCATGACTTTCCATTGAGAGCGGAACTCTCAACAGGTGATCCTTCAGGAGTTTGATTGTGTCTGGATCGATCGTTGATGCCTTTGATCTAGCCTGCCACTCTGCCACCGAATCATAAATGCATTGCCGCAAGTAATCACGCACACTTTCTGTTCCACTTAACTGAGTGTTCCAGTACGGATGATTCCTATTAACAACAACCGTAATCTCATTTGCCTTAGTTGAATCGCTCACCACGTACGGATCATTAGGTGACATACTCTCCAGGAAAATCTTCCAATTTATTGTCGGATTACTCGCAATCAATCCTTCTAAAGTGGCCTTTCGAGTCTCAACAACGGACGCAATAATTTTATCGTTGTTCGCTTCAATGGCTTCCTGTGACGGGATGATACTTATATTGATTTGATCGACCATCTCTGGCGAGCTCAATTCTTTTTCCAAGTCGTCTAGGGCTGCCTTGACGTCAACATCACTTGGGCCACGTTCCTCGTCACCACCTTTGCGCCTCTTCTTCGCAAACTCCCGGTAGTCGCCACACGTTTCTTTCAGTTTCTTCTCAATTTCATCCTCTTGATTGTTGCGCCATAGGATGTTGTCTTTCGTATGACTCACATCGAAATCATCCAAGTGGATCTCACCGACTAACCGTTGGTTAACAAGGTCGTTTGAGCCTTGGATCTGGCCATAAAGACTTGAAGGTCGCCATGCATCGGGCCAGCCTCTAACGACTCGGTCAGCCTGTAAAATCGAGAAACCCGCGTCGGCCCGACTACCTTTATCTAAAATTCCTACCCAGCCTTTTACCTTTTTCCCGTCGACCTCAAATTCGAAGTCCTTTTGGTATTTTGATCCGTCAGCTGCGCTTAAAATTCGTGACTCAAGGTTGTCCCAAATTAAAGTTTGATCGCGCCAACGGAGCTGAAGCTGGTTTTGTTGAAGGTCGACTCTGTACATAGAGCGAAGGAAATCCGCTATCTTGCCCAGAGTCCGGCCCTGAAAGGTACGGTGCAATTCGGTAATTTCAACGATCGTGTAGTGGAATTCGGAAGGTTTAGGTTTGTCGGTATAGGTAACTCCTCCACCCTGTCCTTTCGCTACTTCGTTAACATCCACACTAACGGAATGCTCTACTGTCTCCCCCAATTTCTTTGTCGTGATGGTCCAATTGTCACCAATCCAACAGGCGGCTGTTTTCATACCCATCCCGTATTTTGAGCGGCCTGCCGTATTTACGGGTGGACGAGCGACGTGCAAGGCTCGCTCCAATTCTTCAAACGACATTCCCATTGCGTTGTCAACAACACGCAATGTGTCGTTCGCTTTGTCATAAACTATTGATACGGTCAGAACCTTATCGTCTTCCTTTTGCATCTGCTCATCCAGAGATGCCTTATTATCAAAGTACGATTGGGTTGAGTTATCGACGAACTCAGCCAGAGCGTGCCACGGCGTGTAAGCAAGTCGTCGATATGAGGTAATCGCATCAGGTCCAATAATGAGTTGCATAGTAATTCGTCCTTTAGATTGTTCGCCTTGCTAGTCTAACGGCGAGCGTACCGTCACCTTGCTTGATAATCTCATAACGTTTTCCGACCCGTAGATTATGGTCTCTTAGCGCGTGAAGGTAAACCTGCCCAGCCGTATCTATTCGCTCCCACTCAGTTGCCTGACCTCCGTGATAAAGGAGTACGCGCCCATCTGAGTCGAGGGAGAGCTGAGTCGGTGCATGTACTTTCAAAAACCGGTGGATAAGGTGATCACACTCGCACGTCGTTATAACTTCTTCGTTTTCTGCTGGATACTCTCCATTAATACGCATCACGTATTTATTGAAACGTGAGCGGAAAATCTGGCATATCACTACTCTCGCCTCAAAAGGGCGCAACTGCTCAGCCCATCCTGGAACGATGGAATTTACAATTACCAAGACTTTAGGAGGGCTGCCCTTTAACATTTCAGTGACCTTATCTCGATCGAGGACAGAACTCTTACTGCACAGGTAGTCGACTTCGGCCAAGCCATAATACGCGCGTGTCAACGTGCGAACTTGGGGCAAAACATGACCATTAAATGAGTGATGGCCGAGCTCCACCTCAACCACCCACCAGCTTCGATAATTCCGATGGATAAGAGCGTAATCAGCCTCTCTGGAGTCTGCATCGACTTCAGAAAATACCGTAGTCTTAAACGGTACGAAGTGATAATCCGGGAAAAGCTGCGGAGCTTCTTGCCGCAAGACCCTTTCAAACTCTGCTTCGTAGTGCCCTCGGCTTGAGATCTCCTCGAACCACTCGTTATTGTGAAGAATTCTAGCCATTCTTGAGGTCGCTCTCCGATGATTTGCGCTTCGCAGCGGACCAAGTAACGCTCGCCACGCCGTCTAATTCGTTAGCCTCGGCGACTAATCTTCTTTTCTCGACCTCTGTGGCATAGAGCGTGTAAATTGTGGCTCTCTTCTTGTCGCGCGACGGTCTGAGGACACGCCCAAATCGTTGAATGCGCTGGCGATAACTTGCAGTAGAACTAGCAATTATAGCTAGCGAGGCTTCGGGAACATTCATTCCCTCATCAAGAGCTCTACATGCAACGAGAACATCGAAAACACCCCTACGGAAAAGCCGCAGGTTGTCGCGACGTACCTCAGGCGCCATCTGCGAATGATAGAGACAAACGCTATGCTTTCGTCTTTGAAGAACATCAAACAAGCCCCGCGCAGATTTTATACGCTCATGAAAAACAATGGTCCTAACACCACGCTGCTCCTCAACAATTTTGGCTGATACGGGTAGACGCATTCGTGCCGTCGCAGATATGCTGGCCCGCTGCTGAAGAATACGCTTGAGTTTGTCCTCATGGTCTATCGCACCTTTCGACCGTCGAAGTATTGCCGCAATGCGCTTAGTGAGTCGATCGTATTTGTTCTGTTCCTCTGGTAATAGGTCTACTTTGACATTTACCAGATTGAATGGCGCAACAACTCGCTCTCTCAGCGCCTCTGTATAATCATACTCAAAAATGATCGGGCCGAGGACAGGAACTACATATTCCTCAAAACCGGTATCGTATTCGCGTTGAGGTGTTGCGGATAGACCAAGCGTGGCAACGAACTTTCCGCGTAAGGCCTTCGCGTTTTCGGGGCTTCCAGCATGATGACACTCGTCAACAATTAAAAAGGTGCTGTCGTGCGACGCAATGGCCTGGACGAGTTTCCGGCCAGTATTGATCACAATGATATTTACTGCCTTCAAATTCTCATGTTTCTCTTGGCTCGAAAAGCAGGCTATTGACTCCTGCGGAACACCGAAATCTTCTTGAAAACTTACGTACCATTGATCTAGCAACGTAAGGGTGGGGACCAAGATAACGATTTGACCAGCGGGGTGTAGTTTGCGGAATTCGTTTATGCATAGGAACGCAAAAATGGTCTTTCCCCCTCCAGTCACTACGCTTACTACGCCCCGGCTGTTCCTCAGCCACTCTTTTAGAGCGCTCCGCTGCCATTCACGCGGGACAGTACGCAACGACCACGTTGGTCCAGTTGTCTTATTTGGGTGATCCAATGAAGCGGCCACGGGAGCCAAGCAAATACGACTCAGTAGGTTCTATCGCTAACCATCTTCGGCCCAAACTCTCTGCGGCCGCACCCGTCGTGTTACTACCTGCAAAGGGATCTAGCACGAGCATTTTTGGCCGCGTGAGGAACTTAATAAAAAACTCTGCGAGCGCCGGAGGCATTCGTGCAGGATGGGGCGAAAGGCTTCGATCTCGACAATACTTGAGATACGAGGAGCTCGCTTGAGTGTTCGCTATCGTTATCAAGTTAGACGGAATAGCACCATTATTATTCTTCAGAAAAGATTTTTTGCCGATATTATGTTGGGATGGTCGCTTTCCGTCGTTGTAACGCTGTGTCTTGAGCAATTTCAACATCGATTCACTATATTTTGTCAGCACCTGCCGATTGTCCGCGTAAGGCCGATCCGACAGCGCCATCCACCATAAATGCGTATATGAATCCTTGACGCGAATGCGCTCTATGTTCACCCATTGTGCAGGAGTCGGTAGGCGTGCAGGATTATACCAAACAAACTGTTGGCATAGCGTGAACCCACCTCGCTCAAGGAATGCCAGTAGTGCTTTGAGTGCCAAAGTCGACATGACTGGCTTACCTGGCTCCCAGGCGTTTCCCAATTCCAAAACAATAGAACCGTTAGGTGCCAACAACTTCTTGAAAAGTGGTGCGAAATCGGCCAACCAGTCAATATACGCGTCCCCCTGCTGGTTTCCATATCTCTTCTTAGTGTTTAGGGGAAATGGTGGGGACGTAAAAATAAGATCGACTTTATTGTTCAGTTTCTTCGCATACCGAGGAAGCTCTAGGACGATCTCCGCTTTACCTGAGATCGAACGACCGAGTAGCGTTTTGTGGGCGGTGCGAGGACGAACTTTCTCTCCAGTCTTCGGCCTCATTCAATACCTCTTGAATATAGAATTGCATACTCTCTGAGCGCGCAGAACTTGCGCGCAGTTTACCATCCGATCAGACAATCATCAATAATACAAAGTCGCTCTTCTGAAACACGTATTACTGTGAGAATTCTGTCCACAAATTCGCCAGACGTTCGCGTAGAACGTCCTAGTAGAGTTATTTCTGAATGCTATTGCTCTGGCTTGGTTTCATTGCCTTAAAACACGTTAGACCACAGTATGAACATTGAACCAATACGCGACCATCCAGAGGCAACATGTACGTGAACTTAGTCCAATCACTGTTACCGCAACGTTCGCAGATAATCCGACCCTTAAACTGTTGGCACATTTTATCGGGTGGTGCGGTGAGGGTGTTGCGTTTGTTAGTGCTCATTGTAATCTGCACTGCAAGGGCGGCGACGGAAAACGGGGTACTTCGTCAGCGTCATGTTGCTGCACGTTTCTTTTCAAAATAAGAGCGGCAGATCAACATCATCGTCTATAATCTGGTTCATTAAGACATTCGCAAGGCGAGCATAGGCATGTACAACTTCAATAAACGGGACGCTTTTGTCGCGTTCATACCTTGAGATATTTTTGTGAGTGATTTTGACTCCGGCCCGCTCTGAAAGCCGCTCTGCCATTTCCCGTTGAGACAAGCGAAGCGCCTCACGAATCTGTAGTAGCTTCTCTGCTAATCGTTTTGGTCTGTTTCTCGCGTGGCCCATGTGAGTAAAACAGGGCGCTACGGATACCCACCTATCACGTAGCGCCCTTCTTCAAGGGTCGCCTTTGCCCCCCGCCTCAACACGAGGCGGCGACGCCTTGTGCCCAACACTCTGGGCGATGTTTGGGCCATTGCCTAAAGCTCTTTCACGGCACAGAGCCTCGGCAACATGCGCGGCTTTATATCTGTCGCCTGTCGCACGTCGCAACCATTATCGAAATCGGCCTGATCGAGATTCAATGCAATCGAAGCTGCATATAGACCACCGTGCACACTTCAACCTTGCCGCCCGACGGACAGCGAGACTCAGTTGAGAGCGATCCTGGTTTAGCGACCGATCAGCGTAGTAATGATCGTGAGTACCACATTAGTTAGTAACGTGCTCGACGTTGCAGACTGTGCCGTTGTTGTTGGCGGTGGTGGCGTCTCTACCACGCCGTTGGTCGGGATATTGCCAGCTAAAACGGGCACGGATATTAGCCCCGTGAGTGCGACAGCCAATACAAAGCGTTTCATCTTGAGTCTCCTTTGCGATTGAGGATGCAACCGTAGTTGTATCAAAAATCGCAAAGGCTCAGAAACTATTGCGGATAGGCGGCAGCGAAGGTTAATATCCCGCCCGCAAGCTCTCTTACTACTCACCGCAAAAGGTCTATCTCTTGAAGTTAGCCTCACCAAGGCTGGAAGCGTCGCATCTGTCTCGGGATGAGGAAGCTCTGTCCAGATGCAAGATCGCACTAGAACAAAGAGACAATGAAACGCCACAGGGCGCTCTTGAGATCATGCGCCCGATATGGCGTGGAGTCGGCACACAGCCCGACACTCAAGGTCTGCAACCGGAGACTGCTGCCTATGTTTTCTTTTGTACTGGCACTCTCACTGGCTGGATCGGCAGTCGCCATCAAATCAAAGACGCACAAGAGACCGCACGAAATCTGATCACTAAAAGCATTAGTTATTACGAGACGCACAAACTCAAAAGGGAAGCTGCCGAAGCACAGTCAGAGATTGCGTATTGCTACTGGCGAGAAGGTCGGGTCAACGAAGCACGGATCATGCTTCTTGAATCGCTGGAAGGACTGCCACCTCTAGGAGAAAAAAGAGCACGGGCACTTCTCAAACTTGCTGATGTAGAACAATCGGCGGCGCGAAATTACGACGCGCTAAAACTTCTCACTGACAATACTGCTGTGTTTGAGAATATCAGGCATGTAGTGGTTAAAGGCTCATACCACAATGAACTCGCCATGACATTCGAGGAAATCGCAGTTGCGGATAGACGGCCCGATTACTTTCAACGCGCCCTCACTGAATACAAAGCGGCAGAGCATCATTTCAAGTTAGCAAAGAATCATATCAATCGTGCATCCGTCAAAAACAATGAAGCCGTTGTGCTCTCAAAGATCGGTCGCTTCAAAGAAGCCCACAAGCATTTAGACCAAGCGCGAGAAATAACCGTCCGTTTCAAGGATCGAACGAGAACGGCAATGATTGACAGCACTCGTGCTGACTTACTGATCGCAGAGGGAAGATTCAAGGACGCCGAAGCTGTTGCCCGCAGGGCAGCAACCGCATTAGAAAAAGCCGGACACAGATGTTGGCTCGCAGACGTACTTATCCTTCAGGCAACTGCTCTGGCCCGTTTGGAAAAGCAGGCCCGCGCACACGTCACCTTGCAGCGAGCGATAGAAATCGCGCACGAAGCAGACGCGCTCAATAAAGCAGGACTGGCGGCGCTCACTTTGATCGAGGAAGTAGATCGCCTGTCACCGGATACTTTGCAGGCGGCATATCAGCAAGCGCGTGAGTGGCTGGCAGACTCGCAAAGTCTGGACGTGCTATCACGATTGAATGCGGCGGCGGGAAAACTCGCTGCCAGTGTGCGGCGGGAATTGAGCAGAGACGAAGCGGTTGACCTTCTATTAACGAAGCCTTACGACATAGACCAAAAGCTATTGGAGTATGAGCACGATCTAATCAAACAGGCGCTCATACAATCGGACGGCAAAGTAAGTAACGCGGCGAAATTGGTCGGCAAAAGCTATCAGGGCTTAGCGAAGATGATCGCAACTAAGCACCCTGATCTAATACCGCTACGGACGCCGGTGCGCCGCCGATCACGAAGGACAGGCAAGCGAAACAACTAGTAGAATCCCGCTCACAATTCGGTTCACCTCCACTCTGTGTTTGTCCGGCCCGATAGTCCCCCACATAGAGCAGTTCCCCTCTGCGACTTCCACTATAAACGACAGCCCATCCGCACGACTCTACGCTACGTCTTAAGCGTTCCACTGCGTTGCACCCGCTGGTTTTCAGGAGTGACTGCAAGGGCGAAATTCGCTCAAAAAGTCACCCGAAAAGGAGCACGCGACAAATGGAAAATCACGTCAACCAATCACCCGCAATCCCTAAGTGGTCCGCCCTACTTATCGAAGCCGTCACTAAGCCAGGCCTGATCATGAAGGCATATAGCGCCTTCCACCCGTATTCCTGTGGCAATCAACTGTTGGCTCTTGTGCAAACTCAGTTGCGAGGATTACAGCCCGGTCCGATTAACACTTTCCCGAAGTGGAAAGACTTAGGCCGCTTTGTAAAACGTGGCGAACGGGCGCTGACTTTGTGCATGCCGATCACTTGCAAACGTCGTGAGGAAGACTCCGACGAGGAACACACCTTTACCAGCTTTGTTTATAAGGCCCGCTGGTTTGTTTTGTCGCAGACTGACGGGCAAGAACTTGAGCCGATTACAATCCCGAAATGGGATGCCGAGCGAGCAATCAAAGCTCTAAGTATTGAGCGCGTTCCATTCGATCACACGGACGGAAATGTTCAGGGCTTTGCCCGTGGCCGACAACTCGCTATCAATCCGCTTGCGCAATCCCCGCAGAAGACATTTTTCCACGAATGCGCTCACATTCTGTTGCACACGTCCGAGGGAGATTTCGCGGACGGAGAAACCACGCCACGCAGTCTGTGCGAAGTAGAGGCCGAAGCCGTGGCACTTCTTTGTTGCGAATCGTTGGACCTTGAAGGAGCCGATTACTGTCGCGGTTATATTCAAAATTGGATCAGCCGTGGCAGTGGTTCTAATGCGGAAGCGATACCGGAAAAGAGCGCCCAAAAAATCTTCCGCGCTGCCGATCAAATCATCCGCGCTGGACGCTCCGAAATCCATCCGGTCACGGCATAACAACCCCCTGAGAACGGCCCGCGCCAGCGGAGTGCAGTACCACTCGGCTGGCCTTTTTTTTTGGCCCGGACGCAACTGCGCCTGTGGCACAATTGCGTTGAAAATTTGGCGGTAAAACTAACCTAAAAACCGGACAGATTCTTTAGTGAACTCGCACTCAAATTGTCTACGATTGGCCCTTGTCGGTCGGCAATTCAAATGGCACTGCGTTTCCGTTTCGGGCTGCGCGAAGGTGTGATTCTAGACTGGACTAGCTCGCGTGACCGTGCGCTACAACATACTCTTTTGTTGGCGGCTTTTAAGTTGATTTCGGTGGTAAAGTTCGGCGGTAAAGTTGATTACTAAATCTCTCAAAAACGCATCTTTAGCACAGCTATAGGCCGTTAGCGTACCGACAGCATTAATAGTGCCAACTAAACTGAGAGACCGAAAAATCGAGCGAAGGGTGCGGGCTGGCTATTGTTGAGGCAAAGACAATAACTCAGCCCGCGTTGTTTATGATCTTCATTCCCTGCGAGAGCGAATGCAACCGCATATTCTTTACGCAGAAGATGACCAGGACACCCGCGAATTGGTCCAACTATTTTTGCGGCAGGCGGGCTTTCGTGTATCTGTGACAGGCGATTCATCCGAGGTCGTGAGCTTAGTAGCCACCGATCATATTGACGCTTTGTTATTGGACAACTGGATGCCCGAACTATCTGGGTTAGAACTCTGCCGCCAAATTCGCATCTTCGACAAAAACACTCCGATATTGTTTTGCTCCGGCGCAGTCACCGAAGCTGACAAGAAAGCCGCGTTTTCCGCTGGCGCTCAAGGCTATATTGGAAAGCCTTTTGACCCCGACGATCTCATCGCGATATTACGTGCTGCGCTGAACGTCCAAACTACTTAGTTTGCAGCGTGCGGCCAATAGTTAGTCGTATGCTACCTCCCGATAATCGTATGCGACTTAGTGGCTCACATACGACCCGCCAAGCCTCGCCTAGTCCCGCCTAGCCTCGCCTTCGCGAAAGAACACAAACAATCAAATCGACAAAAAAACAAGAAGGTGCTGCGCACCTGAAGAATTTAGACACGACACCCCCGCTTTGGGGCTGTCGCGTGCACGTTGTTGACGCTGCGCATTTTCGTTTGTGAACGTCAATTGCTAGAGGTATTTACGTCTTAGGAGTCTTAGGACAACAATTTTTTGAAATCGCGCGAGGAAAACACTTCATGAACGAACTTAAAAAAACGAAATTTGTCGGCTTTCGAGTAACTGTCGACGAATACACCAAGATCGAGAAGGCAGCTTTTGCCTCAGGTCATGATCCAAATGAGTGGTGCCGGGCTGCCGCTATCGGTTGTTCCCATCACCTGTTGACGCTCAACGATCGAATAATCTACACGGAGATCGCAGCTTTTCGCCATCTGCTTACGCATGGATTCAAACTGTTGCTCAAGGGCAACCCCACGACGGCAACCGCCTGGACCGAGCTTACTGAGGAAATCGATCAAAGATTACACGAGATCTTTATCGACTTGATGTCACGGCGCAGACCAGGTTAGAGATCACTTCCCGCTGTTCCAGAAGCGACTTCGAAATTTTCATGCTGTCGCTCCACGATCCGATGCCAGCTAAAACAGCAAACCTCAAAATTGGGTTGAAAACCCGCTTTGCTCCCTGCACCACTGGGTGGAAAACCATCATGTCTTTCGCCCTGCGCTTCCCCTTTAGCGGGATTGTCAGTCGGCAGCCCGCCCGCACAACTCTCCGCTTTCGCTCCGAGTCCGCCGCTGACGCTTCGGCCTCCGGTGTGCGGTCAGGCACCCAGCCGACTGTAATGGTGGCTAAGGGGAAATAGCTAATTGTCGCGTTTTACGCGCCATTTTGCAGACCGCAAGATTTCTTGGCGCTCGAAAATTACTGTTAAACGAGCCGGATCTCTGGACACCCGCAGGTTTACTTGACACTTTTAGACCCTCACTCGCTGGTCCATAACACTCGCGGATCAACTCCATACTTCCGAGCCACCGCCACAATATAGGGCTCGTACAACCTCGCCCTTTTTCCTCATCAGGTGTTAGCGCGAAAACGCCGGTGTTTGCGTTTGCTAACACCCCCCCCTTCGTTTCCTACCGCGATCGATGGTCCAACCACAAGCAAGCAAACCTGCACCGAATGAATTTCCTAGAGAGTTGCGAGGTTCCGCACGCGAACTCTCTAAAGAATATTCTTTGGCACAACTTTCGCTACGTATCAAACCGTTGAAAGTCGCGGCCTAAATCAGCCGCCCGATGCTTTTTGAAGAATCGATCATCAGTGGCCCATTATTGGACCACTCGATTCATCGGAAGTCGGAGTTCGTGTCGTAACCGTAACTCCGATAGACCACGCGAGAGTTTAGTCTTGCCCCTCTGAATTCCCACCCTCGCGTCACCACAAAACCATAGCTTGGAAGGAACCTCGTTCGAGGAACGCGAAAGAATTCTGTGCCTTGACGAAGGCAGGAATTCAACCCGGAATTACTACCGGAAACGATCCCGAAGCGAGGGCAAAACCTGAAACCAAAACCGAGGCCGACGAGCCTCGCTTATGACCTTAGGAGTTTGAAATTTTATGATGACCATGAGCAGAGCAATTTCCGCCGGGCAAGCGTCGAACTACTACAAAAAGGAGTTCACCAATTCCCAGGACAATTATTACCGCGAAGCAGGCGAAGTTCAGGGCCGCTGGTGCGGCACCCTGGCCGAGGAATGGAACCTGAAAGGCGAGGTAACTACCGAGCAATACGAGCGCCTAGTTGCGGGTCAAGATCCGCGCACCGGAGAGCAACTTATCCGCGTAGTTTCAGCCCGCGAAACAGTTAACAAGTTCGGCGACGAAATCACCACGAGCGAACACCGCGCCGGTTGGGACGCGACCTTTAGCGCCCCTAAATCCGTTTCCTTAGCAGCCCTCGTTGGAGACGATGAGCGCGTCAGGGAAGCCCACCGCGAGAGTGTCAATGAAGCCCTGAAAGAGTTGGAAAAATATCTGCAAGCGCGGGGCGGCGGCGACAAGCCAGCCATTACAACGGGCAAGATGATAGCCGCCCAATTTGAGCACACATCCTCACGTCCCGACCACGAAACCGGCTATGCCGCGCCGCAGCTTCACACGCACGTTGTGATCTTCAATATGACCCAAACCGAGGACGGAAAAGTGCGCTCCGTGCAGCCGCTTGAGTTGTACCGCAGCCAGCAATATGTGAGCGCTGTTTACCGCGCTCATTTCGCCGAAAAG
>Ga0126311_10000290_pt1 | contig 24198 bp, 25 predicted proteins | sample Plot61_FD_92539 | JGI IMG/M metagenome (GOLD analysis project Ga0126311, IMG submission 92539) | Serpentine soil microbial communities from UC McLaughlin Reserve, CA, USA - Plot61 | ecosystem: Environmental > Terrestrial > Soil > Grasslands | place: USA: UC McLaughlin Reserve, Lake County... | reverse complement strand
TCTTTACACTAGGGGATGTGTGATGCTCGCTATTTTTTCATTATCATGCCCTCAAACCACACTTGCGACGGGGGTGTAAGGCCGTTGCAGGGGGTCAAATTACTCGTGATGTGGAAGTGGCCGGTGCCGGTTGCGCCGGCGTACTGTCCCGTGCCGCCCGCGACGCGGAAGGGGACGCCGTGGGCGTTCGAGGCGGCGCAGATGGCCGGATTCGGGGCCAGGACGAAACGATCGCCTTCGATAAAGACTGAATCGCCAGAACCCGCGTATGTGTCGGTTGCTTTTAGATCGAAGACTTCGTTGGTTGTAGTATTCGTGCACGCCGAAAAGACTGCCGTATTAAAGCCGCCTTCCGTATCTATCCCCGAGCCCGTGAAACTCAATTCAACATTCTCCGGAAACGCTCCGCAACGAGCCACGTTCGGTGCAGCTCCGGCAAGATTAAACGATGAACCGCCTTTGTAATGCGGGTTGACGTTGTCATCCACGACGGGCGCTGCTGCAACATAACTTGCGAATATGATGAGTCCGGCGAGGGTTATCAGGGTCAGGGTGAGTTTAGTTTTCATTTGAGTAAGCTCCTTTGGCTAAGTGATTAATTGCTAACAATCACTAAGGCGCAAAGGTCGCCGGAAAACTATCATCATTTTTTGTCAACTCCGCGAGCAACGACAGCAGATTGTCGTAATCTACCGGCTTCACGAGGTGCCCGTCGAACCCCGCCTCCCTTGATTTGCGGCGGTCATCTTCCTGGCCCCAACCGGTGAGCGCGATGATGATGATGTCGCGACCCCACTGCTTTTCACGGACGTGCCGGCACACCTCATGACCATCGAGCTTCGGCAGGCCGATGTCGAGCAACACCACTTCCGGGCGATGCTTATCAATGGCTTCGAGCGCTTCAACACCGTCGTATGCGAGGAAGGTTTTGTTGCCCGTGATCTCCATGAGCATCGCGAGTGAATCGGCAGAGTCGTGGTTGTCGTCTACGATCAAAACACGACGTTGCGTCGACGACTCCGACGCAGTACCGGTACGAGCCGTCGAGACTGCCGGTTTACTGATAACCGGCAGACGCACTATGAACTCACTCCCTTGTCCCACACCCTCACTGCGCGCAACGATCGCTCCGCCGTGCATCTCGACCAGACGCTTCACTAACGTCAGCCCAATACCCAACCCCTCCTGAGATCGCTCCGAACTGCGATCGATTTGCATGAACATGTCGAAGATGCTGTCGATCTTGTCGCGTGGGATGCCGGCGCCGTTGTCCTTCACCGTCACCAACACCTCATCGTCCATTCGCTTCGCACTCAGCGTTATCGTTCCGTTCGGCCTGGTGTATTTGCAACTGTTGTTGAACAGGTTTCCAAACACTTGGACCAAACGCGCGCGATCGGCATTCATATGAATCGCCTCTTTAGGCAGGTCAACAATCAACTCCTGCCTGGCCGCATCGATTAACGGGCGCGCGACTTCAACAGCCTGTTGAATTACTGACGATAGCTCAACTTCACTCCGGCGCAACTCGAGTCGATCGTGTGTGATGCGATTCAGGTCGAGTAGATCATCGACGAGCCGGACCATCTGGTTCAACTGACGCTCGAAAGTTTCATGTGCTTGTTTCAGAATCTCGCCGTCAGCACCCGCGCGCTTCACAACTTCAAGCATGTTGCTCATCGGCGCAAGCGGGTTTCGGAGCTCGTGAGCAAGCGTGGCGAGAAACTCATTCTTGCGCCGGTCGGCGGCTGAAAGATCCGCGGCCAGCCGTTGCAGGTCGTCCGTCAGTCGCATCCGTTCGGTGACATCGCGCACGATCTTCGATGCCCCAACCACGTTTCCGGAGTCGTCTTTGATCGGCGAGATGGTGAGAGACACGACGATGCGCTTGCCGTCTTTCCGCACGCGCTCGGTTTCGAAGTGATCGATTCTCTTTCCGGCTTTCAGGCTGGCGATGATGTCATCTTCTTCGGCTATGCGATCGGGAGGAATCACGAGTGAGATGTGTTGGCCCACAGCTTCTTCGGCAGTGAAACCAAAGAGCCGTTCGGCAGCAGCGTTCCAGCTTTGGATGATGCCTTCGAGCGACTTGCCGATGATGGCGTCGTCTGACGACTCGACGATCGCTGCGAGCAGCCGCGCGGTGATCAGTTGATTGGCTTTCTCGCGCTCAATCAGACGCTGCGCAGTGACGTCGCGAAAGATCAAAACGCAGCCGGATACGTGTCCCTGTTCGTTAATGATCGGCGCCGCACTATCATCGATAGGACACTCCGAACCGTCCTTTTTGATAAGGACCGTGTGATTTGCAAGACCGACAATCACTCCTTCGCGCAAGGCCCTGGGAGCTGGATTCTCGACTGACCGGCGCGTGGCTTCATTAACAATATTGAAGACACGCTCGAGCGGCTGACCGAGTGCTTCGTTACGCGACCAGCCTGTTAATCTCTCGGCAACTTCGTTGAGATCCGTAACGCGTGCTTCAGTGTTGGTTGTGATTACAGCGTCGCCAATACTGCGCAACGTGACTCGGAAGAGTTCGTGCCGCACCTGCGCGCGTGACTCGGCGGTCCGCGCAGCTTCGCCGAAAACGATGATCAGAGCACACGTGAACAGATAAGCCACGAGCCCGACGAGGTTTGTGATAGACGTGAGATCGAAGTGGCCGCGCGGTGGAATGAACAACACGTGGCAAGCGACGTAACCGAGCAGCGCGATCGGAATTCCGACACGATATCCGCCGAGCCACATGCCGGCAGCGACCGCGCCGAAGACTGTGACGGGCGGCAGCGCGTCGCCCATGAGCGGGTCGAGCGCCCAGCGAAGTAATACAGCCAGGAGCAGGGCGACAAACCCTAACGCGTAAGCATTGCGCATGCTGCGCATGCGTGCTTCTTGAATCAGCGACATTCGGAGTTAAGAGAAATTGATTCTAATCGTTGAAGACTGGGGGCTTCAATACCATCCGCTAATTGTTTCCCGGTTGGAGGCGTTTGCGCTGGAGATTGCTGCGATAGCTCTCTTCGAGATACTCCGCGCCGTCCGCCGTGAGATACATGCGCGCGTCGTCAGTGCTGATTAATTTTTTCTGATTGAGAAACCAAATCGTGAACTCCAGATGCTCGCGCGGGCGGCCGACCATCCGCTCGAGCTCGCGTAAGTAGATGCCTGGATTCTGCGGCTCGATGCGGCGCTGTGTATACAAAGCTTCAAGCACCGTAAGACGCACGGCTTGCTCGAGTTCGAAATTGTTTTCAGATGCCGCGCCCTCCGATACAACACGCCAGCGATCGCGCCGCAGTTTTTCATTCGTGGCGTCGTATTGTGCGCGCTTCTCCGGACTGGAGAGCACGTGGTAAGCCTCGGTTATTTCCCGAAAACGAGCCTCGTTGCCCGTCTCACGATTATCAGGGTGATAACGCTGCGCGAAGATTCGATAGACTCGATTGATAGTCTCCGGTTCAGCGGTGTCACTTACCTGAAGCACTTCGTAATAATCGGCCTCTCCATTTGCTCCCATGGGCATTCACCCTCCGGCTACATCATAACCTAAAAATAAATCTTCAAACCCACCTAACTTTTCACTCGTAAAATGTCTCTATAACAATGATGACACGGTCTGAGTCGCCTGACGAACTGCTTGTAATCGAGGCGATTCTGGGCAATTTGGACGCGTTTGAGGAGTTGGTGGTGCGATACAGGCCCGCCGTCGTGCGGCTGGCGAGGACGATTGTCGGCGCCGGTGATGCCGAGGACGTGGCGCAAGACTCGCTGTTGCTGGCTTTCAAAGCACTGCCCGGCATCGAGGAGCCGCGCAAGTTTCCAGCGTGGTTGTCGGCGATAACACGCCATCGAGCACTGCGGTTCAGCAAGAGTGAAACGGCGTACTCGAGCAAGCGTGTGGCGCTGGACGAGGCGCTGCTCGAAAAGATCGAAGCACTCGCAAAGCCACTCGCCGAGAAGGAGCGAGATGACTCGATGATCAAGGCGCTCGACAGTCTGCCGGCTGATTACGCGATGCCGTTGCGTTTGCGTTTTCTTGACGAGATGCCGCTCGATCGCATCGCCGCGTTTATGGGAGTGCCATTATCGACAGTGAAGTGGCGCATTCATCATGGGAAGAAATTGTTGCGAGCGAAAGTTAAAGCAACAAGCTAAGAGGAGAACAAGATGGAACAAGAAACAGTGAAACTGCTTAACGTGCTGCGGCGAATAGCGCGCGCGGCGGGTTACGCTGGTTGGACCAAAGCGGGACCGGATGCGACACAGTTTTGTGTAGCGCAATACAATCGCGTGCTCACTCGGCTCGGCGAGCTCGAGCCGGCAATTAAACCGTTGTTCACGGCGTTGACTGAATCCACTTCGCCGGAAGTGACGCGCATGGCGGCGCGCGAGTTGCTCGCGTACTTTGAAGCTGACGAGCCGGAGTTTCCGTTCGCGCGTGGGTTCTATTTTCGCGGGCGTCGACCACGCAGATGGCGCGGCCGGTGTGTACCGTTAACAGTTGGTTGTAAATAGCGGGGAGAATTATGGAGCGAGAGAAAGAGTTAGTTAAGTTGATCAATGTGCTGCGACGAACGTCGCGCATGGCGTTGCAGTCGGAGTGGACGGGCGGTAAAGAAGATGCGGCTGCGTTTTGCACTGACCAGTACAATCGCGTGCTGACCCGTTTGAAGGAGATCGATCCCGGCGTCAGCGTGATCTTTGAGTCACTGCCGGCGGGAAGTTCGTTAACTGTTGTCGCGATGGCTTCACGTCAACTCGCAGCTTACTACGAAGACGAGCTTGGGCCGGCGAGAGGTTTTGGACGCGCGTATGGCTTTGGGTTTGACTCGAGCAAGTTTAAAGACTTTTGGGAGAAGTCGGCGCGCGAGTTTGAAGACATCGGCGAGTTTATTCGTGAAAGCATTGATGAATGGCTGCGCCAGAAGAAGGAAGCAGGCCACACAAAGAAAGACGCAACGCAGTAACCAGCTTGGAGGAGGTCAGTACCACCTGCGATAGCGGGTGGGTCCACACGGTTCCAGATCCAGAGTTGGGCACCGACCCACCCGCTATCGCAGGTGGTACTGACCTCCTCCAAGTCTGACTCAGAAATTGCAGGGGCTGTTCAAATTCTTCGACGGCACGGTGTCGCGGAATTTAACTGACTTTTTTCGCATCGCGGCCACTGCTGCTTCGACTTGTTCCGGCGTCAAGGCTGTGTTCGCCTGGAAATACACCCAGTCGATGTCTTCCTGATAATGGCGACGCTCGTTTGCTTTCAACATACCGTCGCGAATGAACCAGAGATTGAAGTTAATCGACATCATGTCTTCGGGATAATAGTTCCCACCGTGCTCCGCGAACAGTTTGCCATCGCGGAAATACTTCACCTTCTGATCGGAGACCTGGGTGATCAACGTGTGCCATCCGGCCTCACTGCCGTTCGTCGTCTGAAACACGTTGTCTTTCTTCCAATTCGGTTCCGGGCTAAACGTCTCCCACGTTGTCGAATAGAGTGTTGGACCATCGATACCCCAGCCGCCGTTCGGTAAGTATTCCCAATCCAACTCGCTGTAGTCCGGATCCATCGGCTCCTTCAGCGGGCTGATCGTGTAGAAACTTTGCACGACCTGATCTCCATCAGGGCCGGAACCGGGCGCATCATTGAAACGAACTCGCGCGGCATAAGTGCCCTCGAGGAATTTGCGTTGCTGACAAAGCTGAGCCTGGGTCGTATTCGCCGCGGTGCCGTCAGTCGTTGCAGTCATGCGCACGATCCAGTTGTTGTTGCCCTCCTTGAGAGTCCACACGTTCTGGTCCAGCCACGTCGCACCCGGAACTCCCGGCCAACCTGCTTCCGTGCGAATGATCCAGCCATTCTGTTTCATCTGTTGTTTGTCGGTGTAGCTGAAGTCGTCAAACAGCACCGTCTGCGGCGCCGCGGCTTGCAAACTGAGCAGCGAACTCGCAATCAGAAGTGTCAAAACAACTGCGGCGACTAACGTCTTTTTCATCAGCGGTCCAATCCTCTCTTTTGAGGTACGTCGGATAGTGTTTACTATAATTCCGATTCAGAGAACAGGGGACAGCAGATGACAGACACTTCTTCAACGCAAACCGCGTTTCTTTTCGATCTCGATGGAACACTCGTCGATAGCGTCTATCAACACGTACTCGCGTGGCGGGAGGCGCTCGAGGCCGGCGGGATTCATCTTGCTGTGTGGCGCATTCATCGCCAGATCGGCATGAGCGGCGGTCTTTTCGTCAACGCTCTGGCACGCGAGACCGGACGCAGCCTCTCCGCGGAAGAGGCCGAGCGAATTCATCAGGTACACGGCGAAGCGTTCAAACGTTATGCATCGCAAGTTAGACCACTGCCGGGTGCGGCGGAGTTGTTGTCGTATCTCACCGCGCAAAAAGTGCCCTGGGCCATCGCGACGAGTGGACGACTCGAAAGCGCGAGTCTCTCACTTCGTCTGCTGGGAATTGATACTAACGTTCCGATCATCACTCGCGACATGGTCCAACACGCGAAGCCCGATCCGGACCTCTTCCTCGCGGCGGCTGCAAAGCTCGGCGTTGATATTAGTGATTCGGTTGTAGTCGGCGACAGCATCTGGGATCTACTGGCGGCGCGGCGCGCTCGTGCGTTGGGTGTGGGACTACTTGCGGGCGGTTATGGACGCGAAGAGTTGGAGCGTGCCGGCGCGTACAGGGTCTACAATGATCCGGCGGATCTGTTGCGACATCTCGATGAGGTTGGGGTGCGCAGTGCTGAGTAAATCGAGGAGGCAAGCTGACGTTGCATATCGGGTTTGATGCGCACTCAATCGGAACCGGGTTGGGTGGGAATGAAACGTACGCCAGTAATCTGATCGAAGCACTGGCGGAAGTTGATACTCAAAATCGCTACACCCTTTATGTAACACGGCAAGAGGCGATCGATCGCTACGCTCATCGCTGGCCCAATGTGACGGTCAGGAAAACCCTCCCGCACACGCCGCTCATAAGAATCCCGCTGACGCTCGCGGCTGAGCTGCGTCGTCGACCGATCGATATTCTGCACGTTCAATATACTGCACCGCCGCTTGCCCCTTGCGATACGGTGGTGATGATTCACGATCTCTCATTTGAGCACATTCCCGAGACGTTCAAGCGTCGCAGTTGGATGCAGATGCGACTCACGGTGCGCCGCACGGCCCGTTCCGCTACTCATATCCTGACTGACTCGGAGTATTCGCGGCAGGACATTCTGCGCACGTATCGTTTGCCGCCTGAGCGAGTCACTACGACGCCGCTCGCTGCGTCGTCGCGGTTCAAGCCGATGAATGATCCTCAGGTGTTGGAGAAGTACGGAATTGCCGGTGATTACATCCTGGCAGTGGGGTCGATCCAGCCGCGCAAGAACATTGCGCGTTTGATTCGTGGCTACACGCGGATGCTGTCGCAACACAGCGACAACGCACCGCGGTTGGTGATAGTGGGGAAACGTGCCTGGCTCTTTGAAGACACGATCAGGGCCGCGGCGGTCAGTTCCGCGAATGACAAAATTCTGTTCACGGGTTATGTGCCGGAGAGTGATCTGGCTGCGTTGTACACGGGCGCGCTTTGCTTTGCGTATCCTTCGTACTTCGAAGGCTTCGGGATTCCGCTGCTCGAAGCGATGCGCTGCGGGACGCCTACGATCACTTCGGATCGCACGTGTTTTCCGGAGGTGGTCGGCGACGCCAGTTTGATAATCGATCCATTCGACGAAGAGTCAATCGCCGCCGGCTTGTGGCGAATGATCTCGGATGCCGCGCTGCGCGAACAACTACGAAGTCGCGGTTTTGTGCAGTCGAGTTTATTTGACTGGCGCGACACCGCGCGCCGCACGCTCGACGTGTACGAGCAAGTGTTTCACGCAAAGGCGCAAAGGAAGACGCTAAGGCGTTAAGTCTTTGCGTCCTGACTTTGCGCCTTTGCGTGAAATGCTTTACTTGAATGGATTGCGTCCCGGTGGTTCTTCGTGATCGTCGATTGTGTGTAGAAGGCCACGCACGATCAGATTCAACATGGGAATGCGGTGGCGAATCCAGATGCGCATCGGATCGGGACACGCGCCGAGACGTCCTTTGGGTTCGAGCGCTGTGCGGCCGAGCGAGAGTCGCAGGTTGCCGCAAACGAGCATCTTCTCTTCGAGCTGGTCCAGTCGACCTTGCCTGACGACCTCCTGCGCAGACGCGCGACTGACACGGTTACACTCTGCGCCGCGATCGCTGCCACTGGTGTTTTGTCCTGGAAGATGAGCGCATAACGCTGTCGTATGTTCTCGGGTCCGGCAGTTTCAAGTACTTGCAAGTAGCGGCGTGAAAGAAATAGTGAATCGTGAGCGGTGACTGCGCTCCAGTGTTTCTGGTCCAGATAGTCAATGCTGTCGGCCGAGTGCGAAGTCGAAGCCGCTTGGCGTGTGGCGTTCTCGGCGATGTTCGCGCAGGTCGCGTGCTTTGGTGACGAGTTTTCGCAGTGGTTTGATGTTTGGCATCGTGAGTAGAATTGTATCAGCCACGGATGAACACGGATGACACAAAGTTTCGCTGACTGGCGGCCGCCTGAACACTGGATGCGCATCACCACCATCGACATGCACACTGGTGGTGAGCCGCTGCGTGTTGTTGTTGATGGTCTACCGCCGATCGAGGGTCGCAACGTGCTCGAGAAGCGACGCTACTTTCGTGAGCATTACGATCACTTGCGCACCGGGCTCATGTGGGAGCCGCGCGGCCACGCGGATATGTATGGCGCAATCATCACACCTTCCGCTGATGCCGACTTCGACGTGTTCTTCATTCATAACGAAGGCTACAGCACCATGTGTGGCCACGCGATCATCGCGCTGGCCAAGTTGGTTAATAAAAAGGAAATCACGATCAATGTCCCGGCCGGCAGGATTTTGGCGAGGGCTACGATTGTGAACGGGGAAGTTGTTGAGACGTCGTTTCAGAACGTGCCTTCGTTCGTTTACCTTCGCAAGCAGCAGGTTGAGGTCGCCGGAGTTGGTTTGGTGGAGTTTGATGTTGCTTACGGTGGTGCGTTCTACGCGTTCGTCAATACCGGATTGAAACTCGAGCCCGCGAATTTCAGTCGCCTCATCGAACACGGCCGGTTGATCAAGCAGGCGGTGACGGCGAAGTTTCCGATCAAACATCCGTTTGAGGATGACTTGAGTTTCCTTTACGGAACGATCTTCATCGGCCCCGCGCATGGCCCGCTAAATCACAGTCGCAACGTCTGTATCTTCGCGGATGGCGAACTCGATCGTTCCGCAACTGGAAGCGGCGTGAGCGCCCGCGCCGCACTGCACTTCGCCGCCGGCGAACTCGGTTTGAACGAGCGCATCACCATTGAAAGCATCCTCGGCACCACAATGTCAGTTAAGGTAGCCGGCATCACAACCTTTGGCCCATACGACGCCATCATCCCGGAAGTCAGCGGAACCGCCTCAATCATCGGCCGCAACGAATTCTACTTCGACCCTGACGATCCACTGCGCACCGGTTTCATTTTTAGATAACGAATGCGGCTATGCCGCCTGATGGGAGGCAAGGCTATGCCTTGCCGTTAGATAAATAAAAAAGTATTTGGGGCTATGCCCCCGGTTCGGGCTCAGCCCTAGTTGGGCCAAAGGCCGAACCAGGGGCTTAGCCCAAAATATTTCGAGAGATTTACCGGCAGGGCGGAGCCCTGCCTCACATCGGGCGGCGTAGCCGGAGCGAATGGTCCAAGTTCACCTTCAAGAACTTTTCAGGTTAGTTTGTGAGTCTCAAGGAAGGCGCGGCCTGTTCATGATTTAGGCTGCTCTGGCTGCATTGCTCGGGCCTCCTGGATTGCTTCGAGTTCGGGCAGCGCTAGCAAGTCCTTTTGCCGGCCGGCTGCGCGCTTCGCAACAATTAACTTGCCGATATTGATCACCGCAAACCGATAATCAAACAACTCAACGGTTAGGGAACCAGCAAGCACGTCATCGTACTGACCGAGTCCGCGTACTTCACCGAGAAGATCCAGATCTCCAATGTCTGTGGTGAAAGTGAAGTTCAGTCCTCGCTTTAAGGTTTCATCATCGAGAATGAAAGGTAGTCCTTCCGGAGCATTTCGCAGTCGAGCGTTGACTGATTGTAATGCTTGCGCTAATCGCCTCAGGTTCGCAGGATCTCTGGAATAACAAACATCAAGATCATTCGTCACAAGCGAAGAACCATGAATCGCGGCCGCTACTCCTCCCACGATTACACAATTCACCTCGTATTCGCCTAACAGCCGCAGAGGTGCTTCAATGATCTTGTACGGCAATGGCATTGCTGGGACCGATTATGCGGATAGACTGTTTAAGCTTTGCTACACCTTCAATGAAGTTATCGAGTTTGCGGATTCGCTCCTCCGGGGTGAGTCGGAGGTTTTCCAGTGTGAGCGTCAGGTCTATACCAAACTCGGCCGCGCGTGCCGCTGCTGAGCCCGGTGGTGGATTGAGGAAATGATCTTCGATTTCGCGGCGCATGGCCCGATTAGTATACCACGCACGCCAGCTCGCGAAGCCTGCTATTATGGACCGGATGCAGTGTCCACGATGCAAGAGTGAACGGATTCAACGCGATTACGATGATGCCGTCTTTTTCCTGAGAGTGGTTGGGATGCATAAACTGCTGTGCAACAACTGCGGCCTCGTTTTCAAAGCTTTCGATCCGAAGGGAACGCACCGGCGCAGGCCTACTGACCAGGACAAACCCGCGCGGAATCGTCGTCGCGCGCCACGCTTCCACGCGCATCTTCCGACTGCCATCTCACTGATCGACAGCAACGTGCAGGTCGGCAAAGCTTCGTACTCCGCGCCATCGAGAGGTCACTGCGAAACCATAGGAAAATTTGGCATGAGCCTGTCGCTGGCCGGCACGCGTTTCCCCGAAGCCGAGTTGTCGCAGATCGGACGAATGCTGTTTGTGAAAATAGATTTGCCGGAGGGACCTGTCGAAGTCGTGGTGACCATCGTGGGCTCTGATCGCACAGGCGAGGGTGCGAAGCGGAAATGGCAACTCGGCGTCAAGATCCACCAGATGCCCGACCCGGATCGTGAGCGGCTCACGTCCTACCTCGAGAAACGCGGCGCCAGCGAGCCTGTAGCCATTTACGAGTAAGTGGCCTTTGTTTTTTCCGCGCCGCTCACGCAAAATGCCCTCATGTCACCCAAATCTACGAACCACCTCATTTTGGTGCTCGCCCTTGCCCTATCGTGTTTTCAGTGTGGCAATGGCGATGTGCCGCCGAAAGCCCCGGCAAACACAAACGGCCCGCCGGCAAAGTATGGCTATCAAATCGTCAATATCTGGCCGCACGACAGCAACGCTTTCACGCAGGGACTAATCCTAATGGACGGCAAACTGCTGGAAAGCACCGGCGAGGAAGGCAGATCCAGCCTGCGCCGGGTCGAGCTCGAAACGGGCAAAGTCCTGAAAAAAGTCGACGTGCCTTCGCCGTACTTCGCGGAAGGCATCGCTATGCTGAACGGGAAAGTCTACCAACTTACCTGGCAGCATCACGTCGGCTTTATCTACGATGCCCAGACGTTCGAGCGCACCGGGCAGTTTAATTATGAGGGCGAAGGTTGGGGACTTGCGACTGACGGGCAGTCGTTAATACTGAGCGACGGTTCGAGTCGCATCAAGTTTCTTAACCCGGCTGATTTTAAAGTGACGAAGACGATCACGGTGCGTGACGGCACACGGGAGATCGATCAGTTGAACGAACTCGAATACGTGAACGGCGAGATTTATGCGAACGTCTGGCACGACAACCGGATCGCCGTAATCGATCCGCAGACCGGCCATGTCAATTCGTGGATCGACTTGCACGGTTTGATTCCACAGGAAGAGTTACAGGATCCGGAAGCAGTGCTAAACGGCATCGCGTACGATCAGGCTAACAACAAGCTCTTCGTGACCGGCAAACTCTGGCCGCGACTGTTTGAGATCAGAATTAAGAAATAACTGGCGGATGAACTTTTTAACCTACTTCCGAGCATTTTCTTACGCCATGATTGCGGTGGCTATGCTGGCGCTCGTTCTCGCTGGAGGACTGAGTCCGCTGCTGGCCGTCGTGTTTCTCGGCGTCATGATCGGAAGCTGGCTGCTTGAAAATACTAAGTGGCAACTGCCCGAACGTTACGGACTCGGAATCGTTCTGCTCTCGATCCCGCTCTTTTATGCCGATTGGCATTATCAAAAGGCTATGGGTGAACCGGCCGAACGGCTTGGCGTCACTGCGTTGGCCCACCTGATCGTTTTTCTATCGGCAGTAAAACTTCTGCAAGTGAAGAAAGATCGCGATTGGGTTTTTCTCTACCTGATCTCGTTCTTCGAAATGCTGCTCGCTGCGGGCCTCAGTTTCAGCCCGGTGTTTCTCGGCACGCTCACGCTTTACCTGTTATGCGGTCTTTCAGCAGTCACCGCTTTTGAGATTCAGAAGGCGCGACGTTCGACGCCCTACGCTGAGACGCGCCTGCTCGTGCCTACCGATTCAAGAGTTTTCAGAAAGTCAGGGCGCTGGTCGTGGTGGAGCACTGAAGCCGCGCGACTGCCGTTCGTCGCGGTGGGATTGTTGTTACTGATCTTCGTACTCGCGTTGCCATTGTTTCTTATCGCGCCAAGATCAGGCGCTGCCGCACTCACGCGCAGTGGCGGCGGTTTGTCAAACTTCATCGGGTTCTCTGAGAACGTTACGCTCGGCCAGATCGGAACACTCAAGCGCGACGATGGCGTCGTGATGCGCGTGCGTATCGAAGACAATCAACCGCCACGCGATCCGCGCTGGCGCGGTGTCGCACTCGACGAATTCACCGGTGTCGGCTGGAAGAAATCGATGCAGGCGCGACAAATGGAGCCCGTAAACGAGCGCGGCGGTCTCTTTCAGTTTGGCACGACTGAAGCGCTGCATCGTCTCACGACACAAACATTTTTTCTCGAGCCGCTCGAGTCGCCGGTGTTGTTTGCCGCGGCGCGCATAGTTGCACTGCAGGGCGATTTGCCTTTCGTGCGCGTCGATACGGAAGGTTCCGTGCAATCACGCCGTCACGATTTTGAACGGCTCATCTACAAGGTAATTTCCGACACGAGCGAACCGCGCATGGACGTGTTGCGCAACGACAATCGTCCGTTATCGGTCTCTTATTACCGTTACCTGCAACTGCCCGAGAATCTCGATCCACGCATCGATCGGCTCGCAACGCAGATCATCCTCGAGGCAAACGCGAGCAATCGTTACGACGCCGCGAAAGCGATCGAGTCGTACCTGCAACGCCAGTTCGGCTATTCACTCGAGATGAAAGCGAGTGGTCCGGATCCGCTCGCAGATTTTCTTTTCAACGTGCGAAGCGGTCATTGCGAGTATTTCTCGACAGCGATGACGGTCTTGTTGCGCACTCACGGCGTTGCCGCGAGAGTGGTGAATGGATTTCTGCCGGGCGAGTACAACGAAACAGCGGGCGCGTACACAGTCAGACAAAGCGATGCGCATTCGTGGGTTGAAGTCTACTTTCCGGAAACGCGTTCGTGGGTGACGTTCGATCCGACACCTTCGGCGGGGCGCACCGAGCCGGTGCACACAGGCATCACGGCGCAGTTGCAAAAGTACGCAGAAGCGTTGGAGCTGCTGTGGTTTCAGTATGTGGTTGGTTACGACAAGCAGGAGCAACGTTCCCTCGCGACGTCGTTGCACAATCAGGTTTTTGACTACACGCGAACGATTTCCAACGTGCTGGCGACTCTGCAAAGGTATTTGACGGGCAACGTTGCCCTCGCTGCGCTCGGCGTACTTGCTCTCGCGCTGTTAGTGGTCCTGGTCATTTTTGGCAAACGAATCTTGCGTTGGACACGCAACGCGCGCGTTCGTTCAGAAGTAGAAGGACGAACTTATTCGCGTATCCAGTTTTACGAGCGGCTGGTCTCGTTGCTGGAGCAGCGCGGCCTCGAGCGCGATAAACACCTAACGCCGCTGGAGTTTGCAAACACACTGAATTCGAGTGAAGCGATGCTGATTACGCGTGCTTACAATCGCGTGCGGTATGGCAGCGAACGGCTAACGACCACAGAAAGAAAAGAGATAGAGAGAGCTCTCTCGATCCTCGAAGCGCCAGATAAACGCTGATCTGCGTTCATTCGCGTTTATCCGTGGCTAATATTTACGTATGAAGAAGGTTGGATTTATCAGTCTGGGATGTCCGAAGAACCTCGTCGATAGCGAGGTGATGATGGGCCAGCTCAAGCAAAATGGTTATCAGATCACTGCCGATGCCGCCGATGCGGACACAGTAGTGGTGAATACATGTGGCTTTATCGACTCGGCCAAACAGGAATCGATCGACACGATCCTCGAAGCCGTGCAACTCAAACTTAACGGCCACGCGAAACGACTCATCGTCGCCGGCTGTCTCGTCGAACGTTATCGCGATGAGTTGAAAGCGGAAATTCCGGAAGTGGATGCCTTCATCGGCACTAACCAGATCAATGACATCCTTGCCGTTTGCGACAGAGAAGTTAACACTCGATCGCTTCCGGTTGTGCCGATTGGAAATCAGAGTGCGACTTATCTCTATGATGAATCGACACCACGCGTCCTCGCGACGCCGTCGCACTACGCGTTCGTGAAGATCGCTGAAGGTTGTGATCGTCCGTGTGCTTTCTGTTTCATTCCGCAGATGCGTGGTCACTTCCGCAGCCGTCGTTTCGGTTCGATCATCGCTGAAGCTCACCAACTCGCTGAAGAAGGCGTTAAAGAACTCATTCTCGTGGCCCAGGATTCGTCTCGCTACGGTGAAGATCTCGGCAAACAGGATGCACTCGCGCGTCTGCTTCGTGAGCTCAGTCACGTCGATGGCATCGAATGGGTGCGTGTGATGTACACCTACCCGACGCACATCAGCGATGCGTTTCTCGACGTGCTTGCTGAAGAGCCAAAGGCAGTGAAGTATCTCGACATGCCTTTGCAGCATGCTTCTCAGAACGTTTTGAAACTGATGAAACGCGGCGGCAATCGCCAGAGTCTCGAGCGACTGATCGAACGTGTGAGGCGGCGTGTTCCGGGCATCGCGGTGCGCACGACGTTCATTTCAGGATTTCCGGGTGAAACTGAGGACGACTTCAATGAGTTGATGAGTTTCATCAGGAACGTTGAATTCGATCGCGTCGGTGTTTTCACTTACTCAGACGAAGAGGGCACACCCGCTTTCGAATTACCCGACAAAGTTCAACATCGCACGGCTGTGCGACGGCGCAATGCGTTGATGAAAGAGCAGGCGAAGATCTCGCGCCGTAAGAACAAGGCTCGTGTCGGCGACGTGGTCCAGGTGCTGTTTGAAGGTGAGTCGAAAGAGAGTGAACTGCTGTGGCAGGGACGAATGGAAACGCAGGCGCCAGATATCGATGGTTGCGTGCTGATTAATGATGTTCCGGATGGCGTTGTGCCAGACATTGGTGAGCTTGTGAATGTCGAGATCACTGAAGCACACGAGTACGATCTCATTGGAAGCATATGCAGCCGCGGATAGACGCCGGTAAACGCGGATTGGATTATCTTGCGCTGGCGATTGCAACTTGCGGAGTGGGTTACCTGCCACTCGCTCCGGGCACTTTTGGATCTTTGGTAGGTGTCGCGATCTTTTTAGCACTCACACGAGTCGCACCGCTAAGCATCCTGGTTGCAATTTTGTTTTTCACGTTCGCAGGCATCTGGGCCGGTACGCGCACCGAAGAGCTGTCAGGACGCAAAGATCCGGGCAAGATCGTCGTGGATGAAGTCGCGGGGCAGTTAATCGCGTTGTTTCCTCTGGTATTTGTAAAGTGGTCCATGCTCACGGTCATCGTTTCGTTTATTCTTTTCCGCTTTTTCGACATCGTTAAGCCTTATCCTGCAAACAGACTTCAGGAGCTGAAAGGCGGCGCTGGAGTTATGTTTGACGATCTTGTTGCGGGCGGGTATGCCGCGATCATCGTGGGGGTGCTAGTTTATGCAACGCAAAGAGTCAATTGGTAAAGACGCAACCAGCAAAGAGACAGTCGAAGATTTGGAAGAGAATGAAGCGACTGTCAGAGATGAGGCTGACGATACTAACCTGCCGAGTCCCGATGGTGAGCTTGATGAATCAGATGAGTTGGAGAACGCCGATCCAACTTAAGCTTTCGGAGTTTCCTCCTCACTGGATCGACCGATCCATCCGCGCCGTTTGAAGAACAACAACATCCCCACTGCTACGGAGATCATGATTGCCCAGGTAGCGTAATAGCCGTAGCGCGAATGAATCTCCGGCATGTTCTCGAAGTTCATGCCGTACACGCCGGCGATAAAAGTCAGCGGCAGCATGACCGCGGAGAAGATCGTCAACACCTTCATGATTTCATTCAGCCGGTTTGAAACGACCGACAAGTACGCTTCGAGCGAGCTACTGATCAAATCGCGATAACTCTCAGCCAGATCAACCACGCGCACGAGATGATCGTAAACGTCGCGATAAAACGGGCGCATGTCTTCGGGTATCAACCAAAACTCACCGCGACTCATGCGATGCAGAATGTCCATCTGTTTGCCGGAGATGCGACGCAGCCGCAACACACTGCGCTTCAGATCCATGATCTGCGAGAGGATTTCGTTATTGGGCCGCCTTAACGTGAAGATGTCGTCTTCAAGATTGTCGATGCGATCGTCGAAGCTGTCGAGCACCGGCGAATAGTAGTCAACTACCTGGTCCAGGATCTGGTGCAGCAGAAACGCAGTGCCGCGCTGGCAGGCGATGGGTGTGGTGCGCAGTTGTTGCTTGACGTTGTTGATGCTGCGAAACGTCTCGTGATGATAAGTGATGACGTAATTGCGCCCGAGAAATCCGTCGAGCTCGATGGTGTTGAATTTTTCCGGGCTGATGTCGGCGGTCACGCCGTGCACGATGAAGTAGAGATAATCCTCAAACTCCTCGACCTTCGGATAGTGTCGATTCTCGCGACAATCTTCGACCGTCAAGGGATGAAATTTAAACACATCAAGCAACACTCGTTCATCAGCTTCGGTCGGCTTATCCATATCAACCCAGATCACAGCAGACTCATCCTTCAGTAACTCGGGAAGATCTGCCGCCGTAAAGTTTTCTTGAATCTTCGGAATGCCTTTGCGATAGACGAGAATCTCCATGCGTGGCCCCTTTTTGTGCCTTTTTGCGGCACAACTGTTAACATACCGGGCTTTTACTGGCAAGCAACTATGACGACAAAAATTTTCGTGGCGGATGACGTTAGCGAGAGTGGTCTGGGACCATTGCGCTCGGCAGGTTTCAGCGTTGAAAAACGACCCGGACTCAAGCCGCCCGAACTGCTCGAAGCGCTCAACGGTTGCGAAGGACTGATCGTTCGCAGCGAAACGAAAGTAACTGCAGACATTCTCGACGCCGCCAACACGCTGCGCGTCATCGGGCGCGCGGGAGTCGGCGTCGACAACATCGACGTGCCGGCAGCGACCATTCGTGGCGTAGTCGTAATGAACGCGCCTGACGGCAACACGATCACGACTGCTGAACACACAGTCGCGATGCTTGTTTCACTCGCCCGCTCGATCCCGCAGGCGAGTAGCAGTCTGAAATCCGGAAGCTGGGATCGAAAGAAGTTTATTGGCGTTGAGTTGCAAGGCAAGACGCTCGGCATCGTCGGCTTGGGTCGCATCGGTCGTGTTGTTGCGTCGCGTGCGCGCGCGATGGGTATGTTGATTGTTGCGTACGATCCGTTTATCGCACCTGAACAGGCGCGCGATCTCGAAATCGAGCTCGCGCCACTCGACGAGGTCTTCTCGCGTGCTGACTTTCTCACGGTCCATACGCCCTTGACCTCGGAAACACGTGGTCTCATCAATCGCGACGCGCTCAGCAGGATGAAACAGGGCGCGCGGATCATCAACTGCGCGCGCGGTGGTCTAATCGACGAAGACGCACTCTACGAAGCGATCACAAATGGCTCGATTGCCGGCGCTGCGTTGGATGTGTTTAGCGAAGAGCCGCCGCCTGCCGATCACAAGTTGCTGCATCTCGATCAGGTGATCGTTACGCCGCACCTCGGTGCGTCAACCAAAGAAGCGCAGGAGGGCGTTGCGTTCACGGTAGCCGAGCAGATGCGTGATTTTCTCCTGACTGGTGCTTTGCGTGGCGCAGTGAATGTTCCTGCAATCAGCGTGAAAGAGTTCAACCTGATTCAGCCTTACGTCGCACTCGCGGAGAGTTTGGGTCGTTTTCAAGCGCAACTCGTTGATAAAGCGGTGAGTGAAGTCAGGATTCAATACGCGGGTGAGATTGTCGACATGGATGCAGCGCCGGTCACGCGTGCGTTTCTGGCGGGGCTGTTGCGCGACGTGAGCGCGCGTGTAAACGCGGTCAACGCATTTCTCATCGCCGATGAGCGCGGCATTAAAGTCACTACTACCTACATTCGCACCGCCGCAGATATGGCGCCTGCGATTCGCACTGAGATTAGTGCGAGCCAGTCGACGCAGAGTTTGGCCGGAACGCTCTTTGGCTACGGCGATCAGCGACGCGAAGGCCGCATCACCGAGATCGATGGTTTTTATCTCGAGGCGACGCCGCACGGCCATATGGTCGTGACGCGCAATCACGACGTGCCGGGTGTTATCGGTGGTATTGGAACGATCCTGGGGCAGGGTGGCGTGAACATAAGTCGCTTTCATCTCGGACGCCGCGAGCGTGGTGGTGAAGCGATGGCGGTGATTGAAGTTGATGCGCCGTTGAGTAAAGAGACGTTGCAGTCATTACGTTCACTTGAACAAGTGATTTCCGCACAGCCGATAGAACTGTAATACTCCCATGGCAACGAATTCCCGGCGCATTGATTCGATTGACCTGTTGCGCGGCATCGTCATGATTGTGATGATGTTGGACCATACGCGTGACTTCGTTCACAACGCGGCGCGCGAGTTTGATCCAACTGATCTGTCGCGCACCAACATTGCTCTCTTCTTCACGCGCTGGATCACACACTTCTGCGCGCCGACTTTTGTCTTCCTGGCCGGCACGAGTGCTTACTTACAGTTCGCACGCGGCAAGAGCAAGGCGGAGTTGTCGCGTTTTTTGGTGACGCGCGGGTTGTGGCTGATCGTGCTCGAGATCACCATCGTTCAGTGGTTTATCACGTTTCGTCCTGACTATCGCTTCCTCGGTTTTTTCCAGGTGATCTGGGTCATCGGCGTTTCGATGATCGTGCTCGCCGCTCTCATTCATCTTCCGAAGACGGTCATTGCGGCGTTCGGTTTGCTGATGATTGCGCTTCACAATCTCACGGATGGAATTCGTGTCGTCGGTTGGCGTGGACCAGGCACACCGAATCCCGGCATTGGCGCGAAGCTTTGGATACTGCTGCACCAGGCTTTCGATGGTTTTGCGATATTCGGCGAGCACAGCCCGGTGTTGTTTGTGATTTATCCGTTGATTCCCTGGATTGGCGTGATGGCGCTGGGTTACGTTCTCGGTGTGGTTTACCAGTTTGACGCCGCACGACGGCGGCGATTACTACTCATCATCGGCGGTTCAGCAACGCTGCTCTTCATTATCATCCGTGCCATCAATCGCTACGGCGATCCTTTTGTCTGGAAGCAGCAGAAGAATTTCGTTTTTACTGTGCTTTCGTTCATTAATACTGCGAAGTATCCGCCGTCGCTGCTGTTTCTGTTGATGACGCTTGGACCCGCGATTCTGTTCCTCGCGCTGTTCGAGACGCGATCGCCGAGTGGTCCAATACGAAATTTCTTCATCACCTTTGGTCGCGTGCCGCTCTTCTTCTACGTACTGCAATGGTTCGTCGCGCACGTCATCTCGCTCCTGCTACACCTCGCGTTTGGCAAGCCGGTGGCCTGGTTGTTTGGGTCGCCGTTAAACTTCGGTCCGCCGCCGCAGGGTATCGGCTTCAACCTCGGCATCGTCTACCTCTCATGGATCGCCGGCGTGCTGATTCTCTATCCACTCTGTCGATGGTTCGCGAGCGTGAAGCAGCGCAGACGAGATTGGTGGTTGTCGTACCTCTAAGGCTACAATCCCGTCATGCAAAACAAAGAAATCCGTCTGGCCAGCCGTCCGGCTGGTGTGCCCACACTCGAAAACTTTCAATTCGCAGATGCTGAAGTGCCGAAGCCGCAAGGCAATGAGGTGTTGGTGCGGATGCAATATATCTCCGTCGATCCGTACCTGCGCGGCAGGATGCGTGACAGAAAATCGTATATCGCGCCGTTCGAGGTCGGGCAGGTGATCAAGAGCTCGGCTGTTGGCGAAGTCGTTGAGTCTGCGTCGCCTAAGTTCCAGCAAGGTGATGTTGTGAGCGGCAACTTTGGTTGGCGCTTGTACGACGTTGCCGACGCGGATGCTTTGATGAAGGTGGTGCCGGGAGTTTCACCAACTACAGCGCTCGGCGTTCTTGGTCCAACTGGTTTGACTGCTTACTTCGGCTTGCTCGACATCGGACAACCAAAAGAAGGTGAGACTGTAGTCGTCTCCGGTGCAGCCGGCGCTGTCGGTATCGTCGTCTGCCAGATCGCGAAGCTCAAGGGTTGTCGTGTTGTCGGCACGGCGGGCAGCGACGAGAAGTGCGACTACCTGCGTCGTGAACTCGGCGTTGACGCAGCGGTCAACTACAAGACAGCCGGAAAGATGGTTGACGCATTCAAAGAAGCTTGCCCAACAGGCATTGACGTCTACTTCGATAACGTTGGCGGCGAAGTTTCGGAGGCGGTGTTGCCCTTAATCACGAAAGGCGCCCGGCTCGTCATCTGTGGCCAGATCTCGATCTACAACTCCGACAAGCCGAGCATCGGACTGCAACCGCAACCGTACCTGCTCGTCAACAGCGCGACGATGAAGGGTTTCATCATCACGCAGTACATGAGTCGATTCGGTGAAGGTATTGCGCAGTTGGCCCAGTGGTTTATGTCAGGTCAACTCAAACACGCGGAGACGATAGTTGAAGGTTTCGAGAATACGCCGCACGCGTTTATCGGATTGTTCTCCGGCGAGAACCTCGGGAAGCAGATAGTAAAAATCTGACCGCGTTAATCCGCGTCATCCGCGGCAGAATATTCTTTCAATTCACGAAACAAGCGAGCCAGATCCGCGCGCTGGTAGTTCGCATTCAAGCCACTCGGATTCGGCAACACCCAAAGCACAGTGTTGCCAATTTGATCTCCCTGCCGGCCCACTGCAGCCTTGGCCTTATTAAAGGCGGTGCGATAAGCGCCCAGTCCAAGCACCGCCAACACGCGCGGCCGGTAGCGCAGCACCTTCGCTCGTAAACGCTCCCCGCCCTCGATGATCTCTTCCTTCGTGAGCTGATCCGCCGCCGCCGTCGTCCGCGGCACGACATTCGTGATGCCGTAACCACTCTTCAGCAACTCACGTTCATCAAACGACGTCAACAAGCGCTCCGTAAATCCGGCGGCGTAGAGCGTGGGCCAGAAGCGATTACCGGGACGCGCAAAGTGGTGGCCCACCGCTGCCGTGTAAAGTCCCGGGTTGATACCGCAAAAGAGAACGTGCAGATCGGGAGCGATCACGTCGCGAACCGTTTTTTTAGTCGCCGCGAGAAGCTGTGCTTTAGTTGGTTTCCAGGGCTTGTGCACGATGAGGATCAATAGACATCGAAATGAGTTTGTCGTGAAGTACTCTCTTTGGAGACTCGATCGATCAAAGTGACTTGAAGTACATAACGTCCCGGCGTTAACTCAGCCAACGGAATCTCCGCGGCGTATGGAAGTCGCTCGAGATCCATCACACCTTCTACGGTTACTTTTCGCAATGCAGTAGTGAGCACTGGTTGATCATCGCGTATCACCTGCACTTGCACGGCGATGTCCGGCTTTTGATCAGCCGGTGATGGAACCGCGTTGTACGCGAAGATGAGAAAGCGCAAGGTGGATTCGCGTTTGAAATGATGGCTGGCGCTGAGTGCAACCGGATTCGCGTTCGGCTGGTTCGAAACGTTAGTCATCACTCCCTGCGTGCGTTCACCGAGCAGCAAACTACTCATCGCCAACTTCTTCTTCGTGAGATCGGGTACTTCGATCCACATGTGCGCGCTGCCTGCTTTGTCTCCCTTGTCATCGCGCGCTGCGACTCTGACCTGGTAGAGTCCGGGCGTCAGCTTCGCCGGGTAAGTAAACAAGATGTCGTTCTTGAAGCCTTTAGTCGACGCAAGATCCGGCGCGGTGGTCACGATCCGCTCGAGGAAACTCGCTTTGACAGCGCCCTTGTCGTCGAGAAACAGACCACTGAGATCGAGTACAGCCTGAATCTTTCCATCCGGCTGTTCGCCAAAGACGAGAAACTCGCCGGGCACCTGAATCGCGGTGTTGACTATGGATCCTTTACCAGGCACCTCGTAGTAGTCGGCACTCATCAAGATCGGCAACGCTCTCTCCGGATATGGCGCTTTGAGCGTCTCACGTATTTTGGCCGGAGCGCTTTGCGGACGCGGTGGCTCCTCCTTCTTTTTCGCGACCGTCGTCGGTTGAGCGGGATCGAGATCGAAGTAACCCTTGCGCACTCTGACGGTATAGTCTTTATGGCCGATCAACTTGACCTCGACGTTTCTAAATCGGCTTTGTTTTTGGGCTTCGGCATCGGGCTTCCACGCGATCAAGTAGTAATTCGAAGTTTCTTTGAGCGCGGGCGCCAATCCCGTTCGCAGATCGTTAGTGTTAAAAATTGCCTTGCCGCCGGTGTCGACTGCGAGTGCGTTCATTCCGTTTTGCGACTCGAAGAGCTCACCGTGTGTGGCTCGGTCGAGCCGCCCCGATGGATCGAAGATGCCCTCGGTGCTCGCGTCAGTTAGCGATGCCACGAGTCCACGCGTGTCCATCGAATAGATCACGACACCGCTTTTGGCGGCGTCGTAGGTGATGTCGCGCAACTCGCCAGTGAGATCGCTGCGCTGGTTGTGTATCTGAAATCCTCCGGAAAGTAAAAATACAACTTTGCGGCCCGGCAGCGCGCGTGCGGTTTTGATCAATGATTTGAGACCGAGCAGCGAGTTTTTAGTTAAGCTCGCGGTATATGCGAGCAGTGACGCCGCGCGTGCCTGGACCATGGCTTCAGCCGAATCACGGGTGATGCCCGGATTTTGCCGCATCGTTTCCGCGATGAAGATCTCGAGCACATCGGGATCGCGCCGGTCGATCAACATCGCCTGGTATTCGTTCATGGCTGGTCGCGCGGAATCGCGTGTGAAAAAGGTTTTTGGTTTGAGACGATCGAGCGCCGTTCGTAGCACCCGGCGATCGTCTGTCAGTTGTTGCAGAAAGCCGATCTGGCCGCTGGCGGATGTAATCGCGGCCTGATCGTTTTGGCCCATGTCTTTTTCGATGAATGAGGTGATCGTTTTCTTTGCAGCCTGGATACCCGTGAGGTCCATGTGAATGTCGTCGATGTAGAAGAAGATGATGCGGCCGCGATCGAGTGGCACCGGTCGTTTTAGATTTACTGTGGTCGCGCCGCGCGCTGCTGCAAGCTGGCTCTCTTCGTCACTGCCGGCGGTGATCTGTTCGAAGGCCTGGATGGGTCGGGGTTTGCCGTCGACACGCAACTCGAAGTTTTCGGCTTTCAGGCCGTTAACGAATTTTCCACTCTTGTCAAAAACCATGACGTCGGTCTGGACGAGTTCGGTGTAAACGCGTACGACGTCATCCTGTGGCTTTTGCGTAGTTTGGGCGGGCGCGTTTATCGAGACGAGCAGCACTAGCAGCAGCGACAGGTAGCGGGAAGAATTGCGCAGAACACACATAACGGTTCGAAAACGAGTTTCGAGGTGAACTTAGTTTAAAGCCTGCGGGGTGACGTGGTTTAAATATGTATCAGATGTGCGTCTTCTGGCAATGCAAAACCGTCATCTGTTAGGCTGGGTGGGAAGATCTCTCGCGCAAAGGCGCAAAGGCGCAAGGAAAAAGAATCACTGAATACTTAGCATGAGTCTTTGCGTCTTTGCGCCTTTGCGCGAGAAATCCTGAGGGAACAAAATGGCAGCGAGTGAGACGACGGTAAAACTTGACCGGGTGAGCAAGAGTTTTGGCGAGTTCACGGCGGTCAGCGAGCTTAGCCTCGACGTGCGTGCGGGACGTGTGTTCGGACTGCTCGGTCCGAATGGCGCCGGCAAGACCACGACCATT
>Ga0126311_10000287_pt1 | contig 24433 bp, 29 predicted proteins | sample Plot61_FD_92539 | JGI IMG/M metagenome (GOLD analysis project Ga0126311, IMG submission 92539) | Serpentine soil microbial communities from UC McLaughlin Reserve, CA, USA - Plot61 | ecosystem: Environmental > Terrestrial > Soil > Grasslands | place: USA: UC McLaughlin Reserve, Lake County... | reverse complement strand
TTTGATGTACTGTATAGAATTAATAGAAAGTCAAGGACCATTTTCTCTACAAACCTTCATAAAAAGAATGGAATCAAGCGAAGGAAAAGCACATTCTTTAATTCTGAAAGATCCTCGAATGAAGGATATTTTTAAACTATTAGAAAACATTACTGAACATCCTAAACTTATTTATCTTATTGATCTATTTAAAAAAGGAAAATTAATAAATGCTGCAAATCATAGCTTAAATGTATTATTAAATGATAGCTTGAATTCTCAAATTTTAGTATTTTCACACTATAGAGATACTGCAACTCATATTGTAGATGAATTGAATAAAACTGGAATTAAATCATTTAGATTTGTAGGCCAAGCTAGTAGAAATAATGACATTGGAATGAATCAAAATGAGCAATCGGTTATTTTAGATTCATTTAGAAAAAAAGAATTTAATGTACTTGTTGCAACTTCAATAGCAGAAGAAGGTTTAGATATTCCTGAAGTTAATTTAGTTATATTTTATGAACCAGTATCTAGTGAAATTAGACACATACAAAGAAAAGGTAGAACTGGAAGAAAATCAAGTGGAAGCGTAATAATTCTAGCATCAAAAGATACTGTAGACATGCGTATATTATATGCAAGTAAAAGACGAATAGAAAAAATGAAAACAATTTTTAACTCAATGAAAACAATTTTAAAACCAATTCCACGAATCGCTCCGACACGATATGATACTCTGACTGAATTAGAATTAGCAGATCTTGAGTATAATCTAAAAAATACCGAACAAAAAGAATTGAATAAAAAAGAATCAAAATCACAAGTTGATGATAAGGATGTATTTGAAAAAATTAAAAATATGAATGAAAAAAAAGAAGTCCCAAAGTTCCAATCTGGATTCATAACAAAAAATGAGAATACATTAATAGAGAGGGCATATAGGCGTATTTATGATATTTTAATAGAAGAAAGAGATAATAAAAATTCATTTGATTTATCCTATTTATATGAAAAATTTTCATTTGATTCTCGTATTATATTACAAGCCTTAAAGAAATTAGAAAAACAACATATAATCAAATTAAAAAATAATAGATTAATAACTTTAAATCGACTACCAAATAACTCAACAGGAACAAAATACGATATCTATGTTGAAAAAGTTTTACCTGGCAAAGCATATGTTCTAGTAAATGAAAAATGGTATGCATTGCTAAACTATTATGACTATGATGGACCGAGAAACCTCTTAAAAAAGGGATCAGAATTTAAAGCTATTGCAGAATTATATTCTAATGGAAGTGAGTTTTGTATAAGAATAAAAGAAATAATATTTTAGACTACTATTAATTTATCCATTCATGGATACTAATTGAGAAAAAGAAAATATGTTGTAAATGCTCTGTTAACTTCAATACGGATGTGAAATAATTAAAAGGAAGAATTACCATGCAAATAATATGATTATTGATCTGAGTCAATCTATAAATTCAAATATCAAACTTTTTCCTGGATCTCCAAGTGTTTACTTTTTAAAATGGACTAAATACAGTATTGATGGTTATGATTCCGAAGCAATTTTTTTAAGCACACATACTGGAACTCATATGGATGCTCCATCTCATTTTATTCGAGAAGCTGAGTTTATAGATAATCTAGACGTAAATAGATTTTTCATGGAGAATGTTCATTTGTTAAAAATTTTAAAAACGGCTAATCAGCTTATTTCAGTAGAAGATATAGTTAACAGTGGTATAGATATTAAAAAAAATGACTCTATTGTTTTTGCAACAGGATGGGAATATAATTATAACTCCGATAATTATATATATACCAATCCTGGCCTCTCGTTAGATGCAGCTAATTACTTGTCTAGTAAAAAAATTAATGCTGTAGCAATTGATGGTCCAAGTATTGATTCAGGAATAGATTCAAATTTTTCTGTTCATAAATTACTTTTAAAAAATAATATAATAATAATAGAAAATCTCTGTAATTTGTCTCAAATAAACAAAAAAAATTTTAAGTTAATAGCAATTCCACTCAAATTGCATAGAGCATCAGGATCTCCTATTAGAGCCCTAGCTATAATCTAATATCTAAAACAATGTAATTATATTATAATTTTCCTATTAATTAATAATAAAAAAAGTTAAGATAAAAAATATCTAATGCTTTATAAAATATTAAATTTTAACTTGTTAATGTGATATGCGAATTTGCCTAGTAATTGGCTTACATGGGCTCGTGTTAACGATAAATTAATCCTTGGCTCTTTAGAAAAACAAGGATCTATTTTAGTTGAAGCAACATCATTACTCGTAGAATTATTGTCAGATTATGAAAAATCTCTTTCTGAAAATAAAGATAAGATAAAAGAACTTGAAGTTAAAGGGGATAATATTACTCATGAATTCTTTACAACTTTATCACAGACTTTTGTTACTCCGCTGGATAGAGAAGATTTATCTGGATTAACTAGTACAATAGATCAAGTTCTAGATTATGTAGATGGTACTGCTGATCGATTTATACTATTTAAAATTAAAAAACCAATGTCCTATATGTTAGAGCTTGCTAATCTTTTACAATTATCTTCAAAAGAAATACATGATGCATTAATAAAAATACATACACCAAAAAAAAATGGAGATTTAATAGAACATTGTCGTAAAATTAAAAAATATGAACGTGAAGCTGATCATATATATAGAAAAGCTATAGCAGAATTATTTGAAATTAATGATGCTGTACAAATACTTAAGAATTATGAAATTTATCAAAATTTAGAATCTTCTATAGATCGTTGTATGGATGTGGCAGATATAGTTGAAGATATTGTTCTTAAATATGGGTAATAGTCATTTTTTGTTAGGATGTCATTAAAGTGGAACCAGTTTCACTAATTATAGCAGGAATAATAGCCGCTCTTTTCTTTGATTTTGTAAATGGTTTTCATGATGCAGCTAATGCAATAGCAACTGTTGTAGGAACTAGAGTTTTAAAACCTCTTCAAGCAGTAAGTATGGCAGCTTTATCTAATTTTATTGGCCCATTTGTTTTTGGTACTGCTATTGCCGCAACTGTAGGTAAAGGAATTATACAACCTAATTTTTCAACTGCTGAAGTTATCTTAGCTGGATTAGTGGGAGCAATTGTATGGGATTTAATTACATGGTATTTTGGTTTACCATCGTCTAGTAGTCATGCACTTATCGGCGGATTAATTGGTTCAGCATTAATTTTCGGTGGTTTTGAAGCACTAGTTTTTGGAGGTATACAAAAAGTATTAACATTTCTTGTAGTCTCTCCTGTTCTTGGATTTAGTGTAGCTTTGGCATTTGGAATAATATTAATATATTTTTTAAGAAAATCCAATTCAGGGAAAGTAAACCGAGTTTTTGGTAAATTACAGATAGCATCGGCTGCCTTTTTCTCTCTAACACATGGAGCCAATGATGGACAAAAAACTATGGGAGTAATTACAGCTTTACTAATATCTGGGGGATTTTTGGATGCAAAAAGTTTTGAAGTGCCAATTTGGGTAATTCTTTCAGCTGCTATAGCAATAGCTATGGGAACTTTTTTGGGAGGATGGCGAATAGTAAAAACAATGGCTTTTCGTATTACTGAATTAAAACCATATCAGGGATTTTGTGCAGAGACCGGTGGTGGAGTAATATTATCTACCATGGCGTGGTTAGGAATTCCTGTTAGTACAACACATGCCATATCAGGAGCAATAATGGGTGTAGGAACGACAAGACGACTTTCGGCAGTACGATGGGGTATTGGGAGAAAAATAATATATGGTTGGATTATTACAATTCCTGCTAGTGCTGGAATAGGTGCATTGGTTTTGTTATTATTCCAATTTGTAAAATTTTAATTTGACTTAAATATTGTATTAATACTTCTGTTTATATTATGTTGATTACAGTAGTATTTTTCTTATCTAAATATTATTCATACATCTGACACAATTTTTATTGTAAATATTAATAAACCTCTAATACAAAGAATAAAAATTTTCTAATTCCAATTATTAAATATACTGTTATAATCAATAGACGGGGAAAACAGAAATAAGACTGTTAGGTGAAAATGGAGAGAATTGTATCTTTTTTGAAGAAAGCCTATTGTGATGAAATGCAAATATTCCATTATTTCTGGTATGTTGGAATAAATTTAGAAGGCATTGGTCTTGTTACATATGCTAATGAGTTAAAGACACAAGCTACAGGTGAGCTTACACATGCCCAATTATTAGCAGATAGGATCGCTGAACTAAGTGACAAAGCATCTAGTGATCCTACAGAATGGAAAAATTATAGTACTATTGGTTCACTAGATCCTGTAAAACGTTTGACATTAAGATCGGTACTTGAAAGAGCAGTAGAATTTGAAAGAAAAGCTGTGTAAAATTATAGTACTTTAGTAAAAGAAGCAACTAATGTGAATGATTTTGTTACACGTAGGTTAGCAGAAACCATATTAGCAGATGAAGTAAAAGATGAACAACATACTGAAGATATACTTCAACACCTAGAAGTAAAATAAGAGTTAGTTAAAATGAACTTAAATTATTTTTTTGTTAAGTGATATTTATAAGACTATTTTAGTAAGTTAGAATGTTTATTTAAAGTAGCAGTCATTACATTTATTGGAAGAATAAATAGCTCCATTTCTTCCGCATACGATACATTTTTTTTCAATGTCAACTGTTAAATCAATCGATTTTATTTTCTGTAAGCAACTTCCACAAATCGGGGCTTCCATTGGATAATTAGAAATAAATCCTTCCTTGCATTGATTACATGTTAAACTATAAATTTTTCCTTTTGGCTTCCATGTCTTTTTTCTAATCCAATTTATAATCAATTTTTTTACAAATTATACATAAATTTAAGATAATTAAATTTTTGCCTATTTGATATTTTATATAATATTCAAAATATTGTAAAATTTATATAAATAAATCTAAACCAAAGAATTTAAATATAAATTTAATAAGATTTATAAAATAAACTGTATGTTTTACGTTATTAGTTATTTATAATAATTACTTTATAAGTAATATTATCATTATTAGCTATATATTCTAAATTTAAAGTGTCGTAATAGAAGTTTATGTATAATTCCATAAATTTAAATCTATACTAAGAAGTGTCTTCATTAGATTATGATATATCTTTTACTCTCACTTTGGCAAATATCGAGCTGCCACGTATAATGGAATGTGAATAGTAAATTTATCTAATTCTGAATCATAAATTGTGTAAGTAGAACTTAAATCAATATTATCATAATTTAGATCAAATATTTGATTATTTACCTTGACATTCTTTGCTTGCATAATGGGAAATTCAATTCTTAATTTATTTTTATCATTTTCATAAATCTTCTTCGATTCTGTTTTTACTTTTATATCTGTTGCAAATATTTCAAAACCTAATAGATTATATTCTAGAATAGGAATTAAATATTCTACTTGCTGATTTTTAGTTAATACACTGTTTTTGATAGTATCATTCGGAAAGATTTGATTGGCATTAATATCTATAGTATATTCCAAACTCTTAGTTATATTAATAAATTTATCTTTTAAATTCGTAAATAAATTATCAAAAATGTTAGTATCGGTATTGTTAAAGTTTTGGGTATATACAATGGATATGTTATTTGTAGCTATTATTAATACAAATAAAAGAATTAAAATTATAATCTTCATATGTAATTGATATAATATTTAATTTATCATATATTCTTTAGATTTTAGTATTTTATAAAAATTTAATCTTCTTCTATCCATAATATTCACAATTCTTAATTATAAATTCTTTTAGTTTGAGTAAGAGCATAAAAGGCATAATCATGATCTTTTAAATAATTATCAATTGTTTTTGCAACTTTCCTATGTCAAATAACAAACATTATGGAAAATATCGATTATTAAATAATCTTTATTCAAAAGTTGAGTATGATAATAGCCAAATATGCATGACATCTGCTAATTATCTTCTATTGTTAACTCATTATTTTATAAACCATCTTTTTATATCACTTCTAAAGAAAAAAATTTTCTATAATCTTAAAATGAATCTTCAATATATGTTATTTATATTATTAAGTGAAATATAATAGTGAACTAAATTGATTCTTGATGCACAGTCTATTGCAAAAAAGTTTTTTTCTAACCAAAATGCATCTAGCTATGATCGAATAGTAAAATATACTACCTTTGGAAGAGATTCGTTATGGAAACAAAATATTGCTAATCGTATAACTCCAACTCATAAATATATACTAGATATTGCATGTGGTACAGGAATTTTTTCATCATTTATTTCTAATATTTCATATAAAGATCTTATTGGAGTTGATTTAACATATAGTTATATATATAATGCTAAAGCAAAAAGAAGATATTCTTTTTTGGCTAATTCCATAGCAGAGTTTTTACCATTTAAATCAGAAAGTTTTGATTGTATAGTATCTTGTTATTTGGCTAAATATGCAAATATTTCTCTTATGGTGGATGAAATATGGCGTATACTTAAAAAAGGCGGATTAGTTATTTTTAGTGATTTTGTATATCCGTTGAATAAAATAATGAGATTTCTGTGGAATTCATATTTTCATATTCTAAAATTAGCTGGACAAATTATTGAATCATGGAAATATGTTTTTTATAATTTAGACGTAGTAATAAAACATAGTACATGGACTCAAGATCTTAAAATGGCACTAGAGAAGAAAGGATTTCAATCTATAGATGTTAAATATTATACAGGTGGGACTGCTGCAATAATCTCTGCTTTTAAAATATGAAAGATCGTAACTTTAAATCCATTCGCATTAATGAATGGTTCGTTCCAACGTTTGGCCCATTGAAATTTAGGGCTTTCATTGGAATGTTATTTCTTCCATATACTGGAATGTGTATCTCTTTTACAATAATAGGTTCAATGCTTTCAGAATCTATACTGTGGGATAGAGTTCTGTCCATCTTTGTCATTTATTTTTTAGCTCTTGGAGTTTCAGCTCATGCTGCAGATAATCTAGGTTCAAAAAAAATTAAACCTTGGGGTAATTTTTTTACTACCTTTGAATTGAAATTGATGGTAATAGGAGGACTATCTGTGTCCTATGCTTTAGGCATTTATTATATTATTACATTTACTCCATTATTATTAATTATTGCAATTATTGAAGGATTTTTTTTATTTGCATATAATTTTGAATTATTTAATGGATTCTTTCATAATAATTTTTGGTTTGCAGTATCATGGGGCAGCCTGCCTTTATTAGCAGGATTTGTTATTCAAACAAATTCCATTTCCTTATTATCGTTATTTTCGTCTATTATTGCATTCTTGGTTGCATATTCAGAAATAAGAATTTCTCGAATATATAAAGAACTTAAAAGGCGTCCGCAACATATTGTTGATTGTAATATAAAGAGATTAGAACTTTACCTTAAAATTCTCAGTTTAACAACTATATCATTTGCAATAATATTAACTATATATAAATATTTTATACAATAATATAATATATTTTAGGTTTAACGCTAGTTAATTAAATATATATGTTAATTATCAATGTTAGATCTAATTCTACTATTTTAAAAGATATTTTAAAACTTGAGAAGACGAGTAATATTAAATTAAATTCTTTTGAGAAAATTCTTTTAATTAATACTGGTACAACAGAACAAATGTTACAAGTTCTCTCTAATTCATTAACGAAAATAGTAATTTTACAACAAACTGAAAAAAATAATATTATAACTAGAAAAATCAATATAATATCTAATAAGAGAAAAAAAATTCTGGTCTCTGCAAGTTGTATTATTTATTTAAAAAACCTACCAAATAAAATAATAGATGAAATAAGAAAAGGTGAGAAAGGAATAGGTATGATTTTACTAGAAAATAAAGTAGAAAATTATAAAAGAATTATGGAAATTGGGTATAACTCAAGAGATTCTTTTATTTACAGAAAATATGTATTATTATCAAGAAAACATATTATAAGTAAGATAGTTGAAAATTTTTCAATAGGAGTGTATAGATAGATAAAGTCGATAACAATATATAGATTATCAAAAACTAATTTAAAAAAACTTTATTAATTCTTTTATCTTTCAACTAATATAAGATTATTATTAAATTCAAATGCGAGACTCTTTTGTTTTAAATTAATTCTTATTTTATTTGCAAATTCCATCATTTTTTCTTGGTTTACTCCATTAGTATGTATTTCTACTCTTATGTATTTAGTAGGTTCAAATTTTCCTTCAAAATAACCATCAAATTCAAAAATTGACAATGCTCCATATTTTAACGTTATATCTTTTATTATGTCGTTATAACCTTCAACTCTAGGTAAATAAAATTTTATCGAGTCATTGAAAGTCTTTATTTTATAATTTTTTTCATTTTTAGTATAATTTTTTGTTGGTGAATGATCAAAGGTATTCATTTTAGATATTAATACTAATCTCATTAAATATTTTATTTTATCTATTATATACAGTTTTTAAATACCATATCTAAAATATATTTTTAGATAATTATAAAAAAAGGACTTAAATACTCATTTACGATATTTTATTTATATTTGATAAATGAATCTTCAAAAAAAAACACCAAAACATATTCTAATAATTATAAAAATAAAGCCAAAGAAGTAGTAGAGAAAAATGAACTAGATCCATTAGAAGAGTTAAATATTAGAATTGATACATTGGTAGAATTATTGTCTAATAAAGACATTATAAATAAAAAGGAGTATATAAACAACGTTATGATGCGCATACATGAATCATCTAAGGCAAAATCTTTTGATAACCTAGAAGAAATATAATGTAAATCAATGTTAAAAATGAGTTTTTGCATTTATTATTCTAATATGTCTACCCTATCAATGTGCTACTTATTATGCATGAATCGCAAATAATTAAGATATGCAATTTTTAATATTATTATTTTTGATATTAGTTTCAGATATTATGATCTAAATGTTTATGTAATGTAAAAATTATTTTCTATTTGTTATTAACAATATTTTTAATAATATTTCAAACCGTAAAAGAATTATAAGATATTATATCTATTAAAATAAATGAAGAACATATTTTTTGTTTCAATATTGAAACTTCACAATATGAGAACATACTCGTTATGTATGGTCTTAGTTATTTTTCCAAGAAAATATAATACAAATATTAATAAGTTTGATAACGCATCTTTATTTATGAATCTATAAAATCATTTACTATTAAGGTATCATAATCTGTCCAAATATTAGGACCAGTAAATATAAAAATTTGAAAATGTAAATGTGGAATAAATGTATAACCGGTCATTCCTACATCCGCAATTTTTTGTCCTTGTTTGACGAATTGTCCTACTTTTACATTAGAACTTTTAAATGCTAAATGATCATATCTTGAAAATTCATTATTCTTATGCATAATTGAAATAAAATTAGAAAAGTTCCAATAAGTTGGGCTAGGACCACCTATTTTTGAATCATCTTTAACAAATGTTATTATTCCATCGGTTGCAGCTAATACTGGAGTATTTTCTGGAACTATGAAGTCTATTGCATTTCTTAATTTTCCTGTATGAGCTGGGGATGTGGTTCTATCAATTTTTTGTATTGATTGCTTTGGTATAGGAAGATAATATCTATTTAAAGCAGTTTTGTTCTCAAAATTATTATTATTATTCTTCATTTAGTTATTAAATGAAAATTATTATTTAATGATTCAATAGTACATGTTTTCTATTCTAATTAAAAATGGGTTCCATACCTTATATAGACTCATGATTCACTTATGATATTTAGTTTTTATCAAATTTAAAAAAGTATAATTTCGTAAAAGAATGTTTTAATATAAGGATAGGTTTTTTTAAGAATGTAATTACCTATAGATAGGATATTTTAATTATTATATTACAGTAAATTAGGTTACTTTTTTAACCTAAATTTATAGAAATATTTTTATAATATCTGGTTAAATGTTACTTAAAAAGCAAATATGATCTTTGCCGTAATCTACATATCCATTATTGCATTAGTATCAAATTATGAAGATGTATATTTAGATTTCCTTTAAATATCCTGCATTTTTATACAACATTCTTACACATTCAGTATATGTCCTATATCTAAATTTTATTTCTTTAATGGGCATATCTTTGCTTAAACGTTCTTTTGATGTATCAATAGCATATTTTTTAGCAATATCATCTAGAATTGTATTTACGGTTGAATTTTGATATGATTCAACTATCAGATTTGTCACATTATATTAAGCACTCTATAGTATATAATTACTGTATTTATTTTTGTATTTCTACAAAAATAAAATTAATTATTTTATTTTTATCTATTTATTCATTGTGATAGTGTTAAGCCTCCATCTACATAAATTGTCGTTCCTGTAATGTAACTTGCATCATTTGAAGTTAAAAAGAAAGCTACTTTGGCAATTTCTTCTGGTCGTCCTATCCTTTTCATAGGAATTTTTTCTTCTTCTTGTTTTTTCTTTTGTGGATCCTCCATAATATCTTTATTCATAACTGTATCTATGGCACCCGGTGCAATGCCGTTTATTCGTATCCCTTTGTCAGCTACTTCTAATGCTATATTTTTAGTAAGCATTTCCATTCCTCCCTTTGATGCAGCATATGGCGAAGAATATGGTTGAGGTATAGATTCATGTACTGATGAAATATTAATTATAGAAAAATTTGTATTAGAATCATGATTTTTATTATTACTATTTATATTGCTATTATTAGCATTATTATAACTATTTAGCATATATTTCAATGCTTCTCTTGTACAAAGAAATGCCCCTCTCAAATTAACTCCTATAACATAATCCCAGTCTACGGATGTTATTTTATTTGTTCTCTCTGATGGTCCACTTATACCTGCATTGTTAATCAAAATATTAATTCTTCCAAATCTTTTTATAGCTTCTTCCATTAATGAAATACAAATTTTCTCATCTGAAATATCTCCAATTAGATATGCAACTTGATTAGGATCATTAACTTCATTTCTTATTTCTTGTACGGCTTCTATTATCTCATTTTCATCTCTTGCATTCAACAAAACAGAATAATTATTTTTTGCAAATTCCTTAGCAATTGATTTTCCTATTCCTCTACTAGAACCTGTAATAACGGCTACTCTCTTTAAATTATTATTAGACATATGCAAATATTAAACTACAAAATATTTCACAGTTAAATAATTAATAACTAATCGTATTCCCACTAGTATATATATTAATTGATCTATCTATTTATTAATAGTTAGAAAACAATATAATAGAATTTGTAAAACGATATAGCATATTATTGATAACTGTAATTGATTTTTTAAATAATAGCAAGATATGAGGTTATCAAAAGAAGTTTAACATATAGTATTCAGAATACAATATCTGCATATTCAATTTCTAATGAAGAACCAATATTTATTAATTCGAATGACAATATTATACAAGGAGATATAAAAATAAACCAAAAAGTTTTAGAAATACAAAACAATAAAAATAAGTTAAATAAACTGGAAGATTTTAATGAAATATTTGAATTTGTAAAATCTTGTATATCCACAGTATTTAAAATGAACAGAACAGGACTAAACTTAATTCTACAAGGAATGCCAAGTAGTCTAGGCGCATATCATATTCTAGGCTCAAATATTATAGTTGCTAATAGATATATATTAGAATATATAAAAAATACAAAATCTAAAGAGGAATACAATTCTTATGTTTTTGCAGTTTTGGCTCATGAATATTTGCATAGTTTAGGAATAATAGACGAAAGTAAAGTTAGGAAAATGACTTATAAGTTATGTTTGGATATTTTTGGGCAAGATCATACAACAACCGAATTTGCAAATAATCCTCTAAGTGCCTTTCCACAATTACAATTGATCTCTAATAATAAATTTGAAACAAGTTTTATGCAAATTAAAAAGTTTGATGACAAAAACCTTTCATATATAGGATAAATAGGAAGTAAGATATAGAATTTTCCTATTTCTATATAATTCATCTTATTTGAAAGCAAATTTAAACCTACAAATAGGCTTAATTATATTGGTAGAATATGCATAGTAAAATTAGAGGCAAACAAGAAATAGAGCCTGAGGATTTAAAAAAGAAAATAGATAATGATGAAAATATTTTTCTTTTAGATGTTCGAACCCCTCAAGAGTATGAAGCATGGAGAATTTCTTATGATAAATATGTTAATCCTAAATTAATTCCTGTTGATCGGTTATTTGTGAGTGATCCTGTTTTGTTGAAAGAAATTCCCAAAGATAAAGAAATTGTTACAGTTTGCGCACATGGAAATAGGTCATTGATTGCTGCAGATATACTAAATCAATTAGGGTATAATGTAAAAAGTGTAAAAGGAGGAATGGCCGGATGGAATAAAGTCTATGATGCTGCAGAAATTCCTGTTCCAAAAGAAGCTCCATTTAAAATATGGCAGATTAGAAGGATATCCAAAGGATGTATGGGTTATATTATATCTTCCAAAGAAGATAAACTAGCGGCAGTTATAGATCCAAGTCGTGAAATTTACGAAGCTTTTTTAAAAACTGCAAAGGACAATGAATTACAAATAACAAAGTTACTTGATACACATCAGCATGCAGATCATGTCTCAGGAATTGTAAAATTAATCAAAACTATAACAACAACAGAAACAAATGTGGAACAAACATTTGCATATTTTAGTTCTCTTGAAGAATATGATGCTAATATTAGTCCACTAAAAAATATAGAATATGTCAAAGATGGAGATAGAATAGATATAGGCAATAAAGTTACATTAAGAGCAATTTATACACCTGGACATACGAATGGTAGTATGTCTTTTCTTATTGAGTATACTCTTAGTGGTAATAATAAGAATAATATAAATGACAAAAAACTAACATATTCATATTTATTTACTGGAGATACGTTATTTGTTGATGGTGTAGGACGACCTGATTTAAGAGATCAATCTGTAAAATTTGCTGAATTATTATACGATACTTACCATAAAAAGATCCTTCAATTACATGATGATACGGTGATTCTTCCAGCACATTTTAATGGAACATCAATTGCTTTAAAACATACTGTTCCAATATTAGAAACACTTGGTACACTAAAGAAAAAAATAAAATTTCTTTCGATGGATAAGAAAGAATTTATTCAATACATAAATGACACAGTACCACCTAGACCGATGAACTATAGAACAATAATATCAATCAACAAACAAATGCTTCCCTATGATGAAATAGAAATGCCAGATTTAGAGGCTGGGCCTAATTCGTGTATGATATCTTCAGAATAATCGTAATAACTTTTTCCTCTTTTAATGTAATTTTTAGACATTATTGTAAATTCATCATTCATTTTTCTTTTAGTCAATAAAGCTTATATTATATTATTTTAGCTATGTTAATCTGTTAGTCTGATAATAGTCATATCTTTTAAAAACAGAGATGCTTTAAATAATATTAATTGTTTTCCTAGTTCTTATATTATTGCTAAAATAAGTGACATGTAATAATCTAGTAAACTAATTCAATCGAGATTTAATAGAAAATTATTTATTTACTAGTAACCTAGTCAAAAAATGCTTTTTTGTAACATAACCTTAAATTAAATAATAGTAATAAGAAAATTGATGGTTATTATTATTTATTATTTAATATAAATCTATTATACCAATCAATACTATTAAATTAAAACCTACATCATAATATTCAACATATATCAAATAAATTAAAATAGTAGAATGTTCTAATAGATAAGAATGGGTTGTGAGTTATTTATTATAGGAACTGTGGCCGGTCTAACTTTAACAGCAACAGCCTTAGTATTTCAATTCTTTAGTGATAGAAAGAAAGAATATAAAAATTTAATAACAGAATTAAAAGTAAATAAATAAACTCTCAAATTGTTTTTCTAAAATCTATATAATTTAATATTCTAAAAGAAATAATACAGCATGATAAATAAAAGATTTTTAAACAATAATTACAATGATAAAAAACAATTAGGAAATGATGGTGTTATTCTTCAATGGCTAGCTTTTCAAAAACAAGAAAATGAAGATAAGATAAATTATTCAAATACCCAGATTGTAAATAAATACTATAAAATTTCTATTAACTGTATCGATTCATGTACTGATTTAATTGAGGATCATCAAAATCTTCAAAAAGTTTATGAAGAAATTAGTAAAAAACTGGGAATATTAGAAAAAAAACATAGAGAGACAAAGGTAAGATTAGAAAAAGAAATACTATTCTTAAATATAGAAAATTGGAAAACTATTAGAAAAAAAATTAAAGCAGAACTTGATAGATCTATATAAATTCAATTACTATGTATATTAGATTATTGCTTTTTGTCACATTCTAATTAATTATTTGAATGAGATGTAACATCAGATCTTATCTTTAGATTCTCTATTTGAAATTTTATTGATGAAAATTATTGTCTAATAATAAAAGTTAATTATTTTAATTTCATTTCACTAATCTCTTCAATATTAATGTTAAAATTTGTAGTACTAATTTAGGAATTAGTTTCTATTTTCTACAACAGTCTGCACATGATAAGAAATGATTCAATTTTAAGATAAAAGATCTTACTCTATTATTCAAGCTAAATAATTAAACTTATATAATTTATGCTTATTAAATTCTAAAAGTTCCAATAAATATTGCTTTATAACTGTAGTTCTCTTTACTAAAAATATTTGTAGCAGTTGTATATTGTTTATATCAAAAATAATTTTATAATTTATATTTATATTGTTATTAACGGTAGATGAATTGTTATAAGTATTAGAAAAAAAATCAACTTCCATAAAATTAAGAAATTTTGAATAATAGGATAAATAATCAATGGGTCTTACTTGAAAGAGGAGTCTCTATGTCTTTATCTACTTTTTATCATTCTTTGTTTGACTTCTATTACATTTTTACTTTCAATTGAAGAACCTACATAATATTTCACACTTCTATTTTATTATACATCATCTATAGTATCTTAATTATTGGCATTTTATTGATAGTCTTAGGTTAAACAATTTTTACTATGGGAATTTATCATAGATGTCAAAGTACTATTATAATATATCAAATATTTTGAAAAAAATGCACTATTTTAAAATATTTCGGATAACATTTGTCTTTTCTTTATATTATGTTTCTATAAATTGCTTTTTCATCAATAATGTTTTGAGCTTATGGATACCATAACCTGTCTTAGCTGATATGGATATTACATCATTACTTATTCTTAGATTTCCTACAATTTCATCGATCATTCTTGTATCAATTTTATCTACTTTAGTTAATACTGTAAACAATTTGGATTTATCAACATTTAATTCTTCTAAAATCTGTAAACAATTTGAATATTTTATTCTTATATCTTCAATTTCTTCTGATGAATCTATTAAAAGTAATATTAGATCAGCAACAAGTGACTCTTCTAAAGTCGATTTAAATGCATCAATCATGTAAGTTGGAAGTCTACTGATAAAACCTACTGTATCTATAATTAATATTCCTTCTTCTCCTGTCTTATTTTTGTTATTATGAGAAATTTTAAATGATCTTGTAGTAGTTGAAAGAGTAGTAAACAAATTTGATGATGTCTCTTTAGATTCATTTGTAAGTAGATTAAATAACGTTGTTTTTCCTGAACTAGTATAACCAACTAGAGAAACAACAGGCATTCTTGTTTTCTGTCTTTGGTGCTGATAGATATTGCGTTTTATTTTAGCATCATTTATCTTTTCTTTAATAAATGACATTTGTCGTTTAAGATCACGAAAATGTACATCTACTATGTATTCTCCCATTCCACCTTTTCCTGCTCTTTCCTTACTATTAGTCAATAATTTTGCATTTTCCCGTACACGTGGCATCTCATATTCAATTTCAGCTAATTGAATCTGTAATTTTGCTTCAACTGTGGTAGCTCGTGTGTAAAAGATATCTAAAATTAGTCTTTCACGATCTTTGACAGAAATTCCTATCAATTTCTCAAGGTTGTAGATCTGTTTTGAGCTCAAATGGTCATCAACAATTATTTCTTCTATTTCTTTGGTTTCTTTTACAAATTTTTCTATTTCTTCTGCTTTACCTGAACCCATTCCATATTTTGAATGATTAAGATATTTTTGTGTAAAAACCTTTACGATTTCATATTCTGGAATTGATAGTATGAGTTGCTTTGCTTCATGTAATATAAAATCGTCAGGATATGTTACCAATACTACCTTAGTTAATTTCAATTTTCAATCAGTCCTTATTATCTTTTATACTATATTCACACTTATGTATTCTGGAACAAATATGTCTCATATTACTTTTTGCAATAGATGATTTGAATTCATCATTGGTGCATTCTTTGACAATATGGATCACAGGAAAAACTTCAATATACTTTTTATATTTTAACATAAGTATTATCATTAGTTTATTATCATTCTTCTATATAACAATACGGTGTTATTATACTATCTTCTCTTTAATTTTAAAAATACCATATAATAATATTGATTTGATATATGATTACGCAATTTCATGGATAGTCTTGCCTTCTAAATGTAATTCTATCACTCTTTGCTTCTTTTTCCAATTTATTTAAAGAATTTAAGATAATTTTATAAAATCTCAAAATTAGTAAATATATAGATATTTCTTTTTCAGAGATTTAAATTGATAAATCTGAAAAGAATTGCTTATATCCTTAAATTATTAAGTAGTTCAAAAAACTATAAATTGTATAATTTTATCTCTTACCAATTCATCAAATTTGATAAATCATAATTATTTAAATAATCAAATTGAAAATATATAGATGAATCTAGAATACTGTATTGTTGTTCGAAATAAAAAAATAACATCGTTGTCTTTGCTTCTATTTATACTACAATCCGCAACTATAATAACTATCTTTTAATCTGATATGCAAAATGAGTGATCATGAAATAATTGTAATAAATTTCTTAACGAGAATAGAAAATATGGAATTCATACCAGTGCCAATAAGTAATCAGGAATACCTTTCTAATTTCATTGGTGAAAAAGTACTGGTAACTGTTCGTAAAAGAAATATAAAAGATACTATCCTTGAAGACGGAAAAAATGAAAATCAAAAATAATTAAACTTGATAAAAACCTTAAAAAGTGCTTCTTTAAGAAAGGAATTGAATCTAGGAATGTGCAAAAATAGAGATACTTCAATGGAAATAGAATAAATACTACAACTATTTTAGGTCAGTTTAAACAACAAAAAAAGTCTTGATTATATAATAACTATTATGCATATCTTTAAACCATTTATTTGATTTTTTGTGTGTATTTTACTCTTTTTGATAATAATAAGTTTATCTGAAAATTTACTGCAATAACATCTTTTTTATTAGTATTAAATTTTAAATTGAATTCGAAGCATATCTTTCAACCAAATGAGTCTATAATATTCACAAGTTGTTTAATAGACTCTACTTTTATATTGGATACAAAAATGATCTTTTGCAAAAGACTGCATTAATTATCTTATTACCTGTAATAACTATTTATCTTCTAACACATTAATAGTCACGAGTATTATAGGAGTATAAGTTAATTCAATTCTAATTCTGCCACAAGGGAAAAGTTATTTTATTATAGATATAAATAGCAAAAACTGAAAAATTGTAGAGGACTATTACAGATCAAAATTTACAATTATTAGCAATTTTTTTATAGTTAAAGAAAAAAATATTTAGATCAATAAAAATGAATTTCTATTTGAAAATATTAAATGTATAAATAAAATACCTTAATCACTTTTTATAAAAATTAAAATAAAGTTTATTTTTTTATTAATTTATAAATTTACATATCATTCTTGTTTACATTTTCTCATCTATTATAATAGATGTATTAATTATATTGAATTCGTATTAAAAAGTATAAATACAAGAACTAAAATACAATACGCTTGTATTCTATTTCTTTCAAATCTAATTGTTTTCATAGTGGAAATATGACTTTTACATCTCCTCTATTCCTTAACTTAGAACGCTATTTCTAATGTTTATATCTGTGTTTAATTGCTATATTTAATGGAGCAATTGCCAACCAAAAATATTGAGTAATATCCAAATTAATAAATGAAATAATTATTGATATTATAAAAACTATAGGAATAGACATAAGATTTGCCATAATACCTTTTATAAAAAAATGATGCAAATTTTTGTCTATTAGATGTTTATTTTTTGTAGCATGCCACCATATTAGTGCAAGTAAAGAGGTTGTCATAGTTACAATAAAACTATAGATAACATAAGGAATTTGATATGTATCATAATTTATTACAATTGAAGTAGAAAGCGATAAAAGAGTTATCAATAAGAGAAATAGCAAATTTAGATACACCATAATAATATGTAACCCTTTAATATGATTAAAGGCTTGATGATAAGATATCCAGAATATTGCTATTACAACAAAACTTATAACATAACTTTCAAATTGTGGATTTAAATCATACAATTTATCTAATAATTCAGATGGTGTCAGATCAGTTGGTAAATCTGGTATATCTACAGATAAAGCCATAAGAGTTATTGCAAATGCGAATACTGCATCACTAAAAGATATTATATGTTCTACTTTTATAAATGGAGTGAATGATCCGAAAGATATAATCCAATAGGGAAAATGAGATTATAATTATTTCTTATATTTTATTATTGATTTTATATTAATATTTATAAAATAACTTAACTAATATTTTTAAAATTTTATCCTGATATTATTATATAATTTATTGTTTATACCATTTTAATGAATGCAACAATCTTATTTATCATCACATTTGTGACAACAATAAGCACTATAGTGGCAACTATTCCTTTAGTTAGTACATTTGCTCAAAATGAAAATACGAATACTGGTGACGGTAGTGGTACTTTAGGTGGCATAAAAGACAAAATCGGAGGTCTACTTGGTGGCGGAGGAAATGATCAATCAACAACTGGACAGAATTCTGGACAAGATTCAGGAGGTAACACAACAGGTGGAGGTGGACAGCAGGAAGGTTCAGGAGGTACTTTAGGTGGCATAAAAGACAAAATCGGAGGTCTACTTGGTGGCGGAGAAGGAGGAAATCAATAATAGTTAGAATGAAGCAATATATCTTCATTTTTTATGTAGAAATTAAAAATTACAATTTGTAGTACGGATTATAATTTCAATAAAAAAATTACTAATTAAATATAATTAATTAAAAACAAAAATCCATATACTTGTTTTAGTTAAAAAAATTAATTGAGAAAGGTCATAATTTTTGGAACAGGTAATTTTGCACAAATTATATATATATATCTAAAACAATCTTCTGAATTTGAAGTTGTAGCATTTACAGTTAATGAATGGGCCATAAAAGATAATAACGTATTTTGTAACTTACCTGTAGTTCCATTTGAAAAAGTTCAAGAGATTTTTCCTCCTAATAATTATAATATGTTTATAGCGATAGGATATACTAATATGAATAAGAAAAGAGCGAAGATATTTGATGAAGCAAAATCAAAAGGCTATATAATGATAAGTTATGTACATCCTACTACTTCTATTAATGAAGAATTTCATATGGGTGAAAATTGTTTTATATTTGAAAAAAATGTAATTCAGCCTTTTGTTTCGCTAGGAAATAATATAATAATTTGGACTGGTAATGTAATAAGTCATCATACCACAATAAAAGACCATTGTTTTATTGTATCGCATTCTGCAATAGCAGGAAATGTGACTATCAACTCATTTTGTTTCATTGGAATGAATGCTACTATAAGAAATGGTATAAAAATTGCTCCAGAAAGTGTAATTGGAGCAGGTGCTATTATACTAAATGATACTGAAGAAAAAGGGGTTTATACAAATAAATCTACAATTAAATTAGATATTACAAGCGATAAGTTGAAATCATTATAGTTTTTTAAACCGATGATAATGATGATATTATATATTTTTTTATCTCATGATGTTGATTGGAGAAAACAAGGACCATCAAAAGAACATATTCTTGCCAGAAGCAATCGATTTGAAAATTTAGAATTAGAAAAAATACATAGTGAAAATTTATATTATAATTTTCCAGAAATAATGGATATAGAAGACCGATTTGGCATTAGGTCTACTTTTTTTTTCCGGACACATTATGAAAATGGAAATTATCTAGATTATGAAGATGAAATTACATCTCTTATGAATGGAAATTGGGAAATAGGATTACATACAGATGGTAATTCAATAAAGAACTTGGACTTAATTAATAAAGAGAAATCTGATTTAGAAATTCTTACTAAAAAACCAATTTTTGGAAATAGAGTACATTATCTTAATTTTGATGATAAATTGTTATCAAAACTCTATCACTCTGGATTCACTTATGATTCAACTATGAAAAAATACAAAGACCGTATTAGTATTGATGATATGAATTATAAAAAAATTAATGGTATAATAGAATTTCCAATAACCATAATGGATACATATTTATTTACATATTTAGGCGCAACTGAGAAAAATATTTTAGATTTTTTTAAAGAAACTATATCTACTGCAATGAGTCCAAATAATTCAGAAGATACAAGAATCATAACTCTACTTTGGCATGATAATGTTTTAAAAATGAGAGGAGGAAGAAAGTATAAAGACATACTCGAATTTTTAACATCAGAAAACAATATCAAAATTAAACGAGGTATTGATATTGTTAACATCATCAATAGGTTTAATAAAAAAATTTAATATTAATATAAGCAGAATAAAGTGAATATATTTTTTTCCACAGATAAGTTAGAATATATAATCTATATTTTATAACAAAATTTTCTAGTTCTTGTTTAAAATGAATTAGAGAACGTATCATGAAATGGTGGAACCTCTTCTATTTTTAACAATTCTACAAATACTTTTCAGTTATCTTAACCTTGCCTAAACTCCTGATTAATTCTCCAATATTCCAATATTTATATAAATTTCAATCATTGTATTCTTTTCCTATTTGAGGTTAACTTTTCAAATTACTCTTCATTAGTTCTCTTATGTATCTTAATAGGTCATATTTCTCACTTTTTTCATCAATAAAAAATTATAAACGTCAGAGACTTTGTTATAAAGTATAACTATTTTCAAAATTAGTCTTGTTTTTATCCATTATTAATGAAACTACTCTAAATTAAACAAAAAATATGGATACTGATGAAAATATTTATAATGGGTTTAAGGATGCCGTCTGTGACCTATGACTTATTGTTGAATATAAATATCTCAATCTATATAATTAATAAGGAATTAGAGAAGGTGACTTAATCCTGAATGAGAAGAATTCTTTCAATAATAAAATAGAAATAATTCATGGATCAGGAAATTTTTTTGGAAAAATAAATCAAATAATAAAGAGTGCAAATAATGTTGTAAATATTTGTATAAATCCTACTTTTGTAAAAAATTGTTCATATAGCTATGAAATATGGAATGTTTATAAAAATGCCCAAAGCCGAGGTATAAAACTTAGGTATGTTACAGAAATTACTGAAAAGAATATAGCCCACTGTAAGCACTTAATGTCAATTGCAGAGGTTAGACATTTACCAAAAATTAATGGTATTCTATTAGTAACCGATAATGAATTTATTAGTGATATAGACCCCTTACCATTTTCTTCTTCTTCTTCTTCTCAATTACTGTATAGCAATTTTGAAGATGTAGTAAAACAAGAATTGCACATATTTGATAGGTTATGGGATGAAGGCATAACTGTAGAAGAAAGAATTAAACAAATACAAAAAAGAAAAGATCAAATAGAAACAAGAATTATTGAAACTTCTGCACAATTCCATAATTTTATGATATGTAGCTTGAAAGATACTGTTGGGCGGAATTGGTATTTTGAAGATAAAATATTAAAGATAATTTATGAAAACTATTTTGATTTATTTAAAAAGAATATGAAGGAAATATTATTACACAAAAGAGTAAATCAAAACAATAAGACAAAACCTGTTAGAGCCAAAAAAGATAATACTATTATTGGTTTAAGATGCATCGTAAAAATAACTCGAGAAAATGTGAAATTAGTTTCAAAGTTTCTTGAAACAGAAGGTGTTTGTATAAGGCATACTAGTAATCCTTTACCATTAAATTTTGAAGTATCTGATAATAAATTTAATCTTTCTATGCGTAGATCCAATAAAATAAATAACGATACCCCATTTATATTTTCTACCCAAAATCCCTTGCTTATAAAATATTATAAATTTGTATTCAAAGATCTATGGAACCAAAGTTTAGATGCTAGAATAAGAATAAATGATATAAGAAATCTTACAACACAAGAAGGATTTACTGAACTTATTGAAAATCCTTATAAAATTCAACAACTTTTGATCAACAATCTAAAAGCAGCAATTACGGAAATCTTGATAATTCTCCCATCAATAAATGCTTTCTTTAGATATCAGAAAATAGGTCTATTTAAAATTTTAGAAAAAAAAATATTATATAACAATAAAGATGAAGATGACCAGAACAAATTAATAGTTAAAATATTAACTCCTACTAACAATGACTTAAATAAATCTATAATTAGTATTTACAATAGAATAAAAAAAATAAATTCACAAAAAGAAAACATTGAATTTAGAAGAATAGAGTCATTATCAGAAATTAATACTGCATGTATAATAGTAGATAAAAAAAAATTATTGATTATTGAATTAAAAGATGATTCCAAAGATAATTTTTTGGAGGCAATTGGTTCATCAACATATTCTAATATTCGATCTACTGTTTTTTCCTATGTTTCAATTTTTGAAACTCTTTGGACACAAACAGAATTATATGAAAGTATTAGAACGACAAATAATGATCTACAGAGTACAACAGAAGAATTGAAAGAATCGCTACAAATATTAGCAAAGGTAAATCAAGAACTTACAGTAACCAATGAACAGTTAAGTAAACATGATAGAATTCAAAAAGAATTTATCAATATTGCTGCTCATGAATTAAGAACACCCACTCAATCTATTGTTGGATATTGTGAAATGATAGATGCTTTTCCTGAAAATACACAAAAATATTTAGAACCAGTAAAAAGAAATGCTGAAAAATTGTATAGATTAACGGAAGACATCTTGGATGTATCAAGGATTGAAAGTGGTACTTTAAAACTTGAAAAAACCAAGTTTGATTTAAGAGAAATAATAGTAAGTTTAATTGAAGATCTAACAACTAAGAAGAAAAAAGATGCCATAAATTCAGATAAAAGGCATAAAATAGATAAAAATACCCATATTCAGCTGGTTTATCCAGAATTACCTGTGCAACCAATATTTATTTATGCAGATAAAAACAGAATACAGCAAGTAATTTCTAATTTGTTAAGTAATGCTCTGAAATTCACTGAAAATGGAATAATTACAATCACTATGGAAAAATTCAAAGATAACAATAATAACAATAGTAATGATAATTATGACGGTGATGATGAAAAAAAAGAATTTGTATGTATTAAAATAAAAGATACAGGGAAAGGAATAGATCCTGAAGTATTGCCACGACTATTTGAGAAATTTGCAACAAAATCTGATAGGGGAACAGGACTTGGTCTGTACATTTCAAAAAATATTGTGGAAGCTCACGAAGGAAAGATATGGGGAATGAATAATAATAATAGATATGGCGAGAATGGTGCAGAATTTAGTTTTACTTTACCATTATACAATGTAAATATTTGAATTATCTATTTACTTTAATAACTGTTGATCTAATTAGAAAAATATACTAAGATATTTGTCATTATAATAAAATTTTATATAGTAATAGTTGATCCATTGGAATTGATGAACTTAGGCTTTATGAATATTCTGCTCATTTAAATAGCTAAAATTCAGTAAATTAAAAAAACTAAAAAACAGAAGTTTTGTATGGATATAAATTCTATGAATTATTTATATACTATATTACACTAAAAATTTTAATGGATTCAAAAATTCATGCAGTGATAATCTCATCAATTCTTGCATTTGCTTTAATTGCAGGAATACCAGCAGCATTTGTTAATGTGCTAGCACAAGGCGAAGGAGGCGGCGACGACGGTGGAATGACCGGAGGCGGCGAAGGTGGAATGACCGGAGGCGGCGAAGGTGGAATGACCGGAGGCAGCGAAGGTGGAATGACCGGAGGCGGCAACACCACAGGTGGAATGACCGGAGGCGGCGGCGATGGCGGCGATGGCGGCGATGGCGGCGATGAAAAGTGCGCGCCGTGACTTCCGGTCCGCGTCAATGCTGGTAGGGTGCGCGACCGTTCGACCCTC
>Ga0126311_10000286_pt1 | contig 24434 bp, 17 predicted proteins | sample Plot61_FD_92539 | JGI IMG/M metagenome (GOLD analysis project Ga0126311, IMG submission 92539) | Serpentine soil microbial communities from UC McLaughlin Reserve, CA, USA - Plot61 | ecosystem: Environmental > Terrestrial > Soil > Grasslands | place: USA: UC McLaughlin Reserve, Lake County... | reverse complement strand
GTTGATGGACCGGATGAAGAATGGCGAGTCGATGCTGGTGATGCCGTTCGACATCCGCGTGAAATAGATCCACGTTAATCCGCGGCCTGGATTCGCTCCAGGCCGCCCATGTACGGCCGGAGAATCTCTGGCACGATCACTGATCCATCTTCCTGCTGATAGTTCTCCAGGATTGCGATCCACGTTCTTCCAATCGCGAGGCCGGAGCCGTTGAGCGTGTGCACAAACTCAGGTTTGGCACCACCACCACGCCGGAAACGGATTTGCGCGCGCCGTGCCTGAAACGATTCGTAGTTCGAACAAGACGAGATCTCACGAAACGCATTCTGCGACGGCAGCCATACCTCAATGTCGTAAGTCTTCGCCGATCCAAATCCGATATCGCCTGTCGACAACGTCATGACGCGATAGTGCAGTCCCAACTTTTGCAGGATCGTCTCCGCGTCTCGCGTTAGCGACTCGAGCTCCTCGTAAGAGTTCTCGGGCAACGCATATTTCACGAGCTCGACTTTCTCAAACTGGTGTTGCCTGATCACGCCGCGTGTATCACGCCCGTAGCTGCCCGCTTCCGATCGAAAGCATGGCGTATATGCCGCCCACTTCAACGGTAGTTGTGAAGCGTCGAGTATCTCCTCGCGATAATAGTTTGTGACCGGCACTTCTGCCGTCGGGATCAAATAGAGCTCACGAGGATCCTGGAGCTTGAAAAGATCCGCTTCGAACTTCGGCAACTGCGCCGTGCCGAAAAGCGAGTTGCGATTGACGATGAATGGCGGCAACGTCTCCAGGTAACCGTGCTCGCGTGTGTGCACGTCGAGCATGAAATTGATGAGTGCACGTTCGAGTCGCGCGCCGGCGCCGTTCAGAATCGCGAAGCGCGCGGATGCGATCTTTGTCGCGCGCTCGAGATCGAGGATGTCGAGCGTGGTACCGAGATCGACGTGATCCTTCGGCTCAAAAGAAAACTCGGGCCGTGTTCCCCAGCGGCGAACTTCAGTGTTCGCAGATTCGTCTGTGCCGACCGGAACTGACGAGTGTGGAACATTCGGGAGAGTCGAGAGCAACTCATGCATGCGCGCTTCGGTTTGGGTGCGCAGTTGATCGAGCTCGCCGATGCGTTCCTTCAACCCGCTAACTTCTGCACGTCGGGCCTCGGCCTCGTCCTTCTTACCCTCTTTCATCAACGCGCCGATCTCACGACTTGACGCATTGCGTTGTGCGTTCAGTTGATCGGACTCCGCAATCGTGCGGCGTCGCTCTTCGTCAGCGCGGGCAAAGTCGTCGAGCGCGGTCGTATCTGCGCGGCGCGCGTTGAGCGCCTCGCGCACCTTGTTGATGTTTTCCCTAACGTAATTGAGATCCAACATGTTGAAACGTATGTAGCCACAAAGGCACAAAAAGCACAAATGATCTTTATGCCTGTGTGGCTAATTCAATGTTGTGCTTCTTCGCGGGATATCTCGAAGCGGCACCGCGGGCGCCCTTCGCGGTCGCAGCGTTCCTCGACCGGGACCTTGACGATTTCTGCGACGAGTGTCTCAGCTAACCGACAGACTTCCGGATGAACTGATACGGACGCAGCTAGCGGACAACTGCTGCTGGCGATCACGATCTTGTCACCATGCTGCTCGATTTGGGCCGCTCCACCAATCGCTTCGAGAACTCTCAACGCAGTCTGCACGCGACTCTCCAGGCTTGCAGCGTTTGCTGGCGGTGCATCGGCGGCGAGCGCGCGCCCAACTTCACGCAGAACATCTTCAATCTCCGCCGGCTCCAAACGGGTCTTAAGCACCGCGATGAGTTGATTGAGTAGTGCGTCGTAAGCCTTCGGGAAGAGCCGGTCGGCTGCTTCAGTGAGTACGTAGGTAAAGTGCGGCTTCCGAGGGCCGCGGCGCAGCCCGCTTTGTTTGACAAGTCCGTCGCGTTCGAGCGTTGCAAGGTGGGCGCGGACGCCGTTGTCGGTAAGGTTGAGTTTCGCTGCCAGCTCCTCGACGGTGCAAGCAGAGCGACGGAGCATCGTAACGATCTGCCCCCGAGTGCTTTCGAAGAAGCGACGGTCAATATTCATAGCTTCAGTTTAGCGGTTTCCGCCCGAAAATACAAAAAATCAAATAAGCTCTTGACTTATTAACTAAGAGGAGTATGTTCTTAGCCACTAAGGGAGGGGACACATCATGCAGGGCAAATTGTTCAAAGTAGCGTTAGCGCTTTTCTTCGTCGCAGTGGCGATGGTGCTCATTGGCGCGAATCGAAGCGAAGCGAGTTGGGTCGACACGGATGGGCAGACAGACGCCAATGCGCAGCGGATGCTCGCGGAAGGCAAGCAGACTTTTCGTTTTGATACCTTTGGCGACGAGGCGTTTTGGAGTGATGCGCTGCAACTCCACCGTGCGATTGCCGGTGCGAATCTCGGGGGTGTCGGGCCAGGCGTCAGTCCGAAAACGGCACTCACCGTCGGCTTGAAAGTTGACTCCGACGCGTTGCCGCAAACTCTCATCTCCCAGCTCAAACGCGGGCGCGTAAATCTTGACGATCCAGCCACGACGCTCGCACTGCTCAAACTCAACGCAGTCGTCGGCGTGAAAGGTACCTTCAACGCTAATGGCGGTCTTCAGGCAGTCGGAATCACTTGTGCGCTCTGCCACTCGACTGTCGATAACTCGCTCACGGCCGGCGTGGGACGGCGACTCGACGGCTGGGCCAATCGCGATCTCAACGTCGGTGCGATCGTGGCGCTGAGTCCAAACCTCGCACCGGTTGCAAATCTGCTCGGCGTTGACGAAGCGACAGTGCGAACCGTCTTGCAGAGTTGGGGACCTGGAAAGTTCGACGCTGAGTTGTTTCTCGACGGCAAGGCTTTCAGGCCGGACGGCAAGTCAGCGGCGACATTGCTCCCGCCCGCGTTTGGACTGGCCGGCGTCAACCTTCACACCTGGACCGGGTGGGGTTCGGTAACGCATTGGAACGCGTTCGTAGCCAATTTGGAAATGCACGGGCAGGGCACGTTTTATGATCCGCGTCTTAACGATCCGGTGAAGTTTCCGATCGCAGCGCGCGAAGGTTTTGGTAACGTGCGCAGCAATCCCGACCTGACCACGGCCAAGCTTCCGGCACTGCAGTTTTATCAACTCGCAATTCCAGCACCTGCGGCGCCTGCGGGAAGTTTTGATCCTGCGGCAGCAGCACGCGGTGCGACAGTGTTCAATGGGCAGGCGAAGTGCTCGACGTGTCACGTGCCGCCAATCTTCACAGAGCCTGGCTGGAACATGCATACGCCGGAAGAGATCGGCATCGACGACTTCCAGGCGAAACGCTCGCCCGACGAACGCTATCGAACCGCGCCACTCAAAGGACTCTGGACGCACCAGAAGGGCGGCTTCTATCACGACGGACGTTTCGCAACGTTGCGCGACGTGATCGAGCATTACAACGGTTTCTTCGGCACGAACTTGAGCGAGCAGCAGAAACTCGATCTCGTTGAGTATCTGAAGTCACTCTAAGCGCTTTTTGTGGCTTGAGCCTTTATGTGTTATTTAGAGGCTCATGTCGGAGCAAAAACAATTTGCAGGCCGCGCGGCTATCGTTACCGGTGGAACGCGCGGCATTGGGCGGGCCATCGCGCTCGAGCTGGGCAGGCGCGGTGCTGACGTCGCTTTCAACTACGCGAAGAGCGCTGAGGCGGCGGAGACTTTGAAAGCCGAGCTCGACGCGTTGGGCGTGCGCAGCTTGTCGGTGCAGTGTGATGTGGCCAGCACTGAAGCAGCGGCGGCGATGGTCCAACAGGTCAAGGAGGCTTTCGGACGCATCGATTTTCTCGTCAACAACGCGGGCGTCACCCGCGACAATCTCATCCTGCGCATGAAAGAACAAGACTGGGATGAAGTGCTCAACACAAACCTGAAAGGCTCCTGGAACTTCGCGAAGGCAGCGTTGCGAACAATGTTGCGCCAGGACACAGGCGGTTCGATCCTTAACATCTCTTCGATCAGTGGCGAAGTTGGTATGCCTGGACAGTCAAACTATTCCGCGTCGAAGGCGGGCATGGTTGGACTAACAAAAGCATTGGCGAAAGAGGTCGCGAGCAGAAAGGTCACCGTCAACGCGCTCGCACTCGGCATGGTTGCGACTGAGATGGCCGGCAAGTTGGATGAAGCTTACCAGGCAAAGATTCGCGAGCAGATTCCGCTTGGCCGTTTCGCGGAGCCGGATGAAGTCGCACGCATCGCGGCTTTCCTGCTCTCAGATGATGCTCGTTATATAACCGGGCAGGTGATCCAGGTGGATGGCGGGTTGGCAATGTAAATTACTTGATACTCTTCACGTCCGCCGGCTTACTGAACACGTTATCCGGAAACCTCTGGTTGTACTGCACTGACTCGTACCCAATCCGCGAAATCTGTTTCCCGTTGATGAAGTGGTCCACCACCCACGGCGCCGTGACGCCGTCGACGGTGATGAATTTGAAAAGGTGATCCTCTTCAGTCATCTCTACCATGTCGCCCGAATCTGGATCTTTTCGTTCGCGCTTATAGATGATCTTCGCCGGAACGCCGTCTCGCGCCCCGAACTCATATTCGATCCACCATTCGTCAGGAAACACTAGCCGGATTGTCTCATTGCGCTTACCGACACCCGCTTCACGCCGGCCCACGTAAGTGATCTTGCCGCCATCTTTTTTCCAGTAGCCGCGCAGTAGATACTCGAGGCTCGTGCGAATCGCCTGCTTAAAATCCGCGACCTGCGTCGGCGTTTGATCTGAAATCTTCTTCACGGCGCCATCAAACATCCAGCCCGTGTCGCCGGTGTTTGTCTGGATCGTGCGAATGCCCGCGCCGGTAAACTCGGTGCGCTCTCGATCGGGGTAGGCAATGTAATCGAGAAAACGAGCGGGAATTTGAGATATGCCGTCTTTAAAGGTGGTGTAAAAGCCCTTGCCGATCACTGTTTGGACGTCGAGATACTTCTGCCCGCCGAGCGTTTCGATAGCGCGGTTGATGATCTGTTGAGACTTCTCGTCGACTGATGTCGATGGGGCAGGGGATTGCGAAAAAATCAGTGAGAGGACTAAAAAGAGAATCATTTGTTGGACAGGATTTCAGGATTTGCAGGATTCATCCGCCTGAATCCTGCAAATCTGCTAATCCGTGTTAATTGAACTCGGGCTTGGGGCCGTCGTCCGGTTTCACGACAACTTCACCATTCTCCACATCAACGCGGAAACGTGACGCCGTCTTCCACAACCCCGTAATCGGCAGTTTCACCTTCTCATCGATGTGTCGCTTCAGGAAGCGTGCACCGTAAGCGGTGTTGTAACCGGCCTCAGTAAGCGTGTTCACCGCCGCTTCGGTTATCTCCACATACTTGCCTTGTCGCTCCATCTGCCGTCGCAGCTTTTCAAGATAGAGTTTCGCGATCTGGCGAACCTCATCCATCGTCAACGGTGAGAACACGACAATCTCGTCTATTCGGTTCCGGAATTCCGGTGAGAAACGTTGTTCCGAAGCCTTCATCACTTCGTTCTTCACGGCGCGGAAGTCAGAAGCCGTCTTGGTGCCGAAGCCCAATGGCTTCTCAAACTTCTTGAAATTCTCCGAGCCGAGGTTCGAAGTCATGATGATGATTGCGTCTGAAAGGTAAACTTTCTTGCCGCGCCCATCCGTCAGCCAGCCTTCGTCGAAAGCCTGAAGGAACAGGTTCATCAAGTAAGGCGACGCTTTCTCAACCTCGTCGAGCAGAAGCACCGTGTACGGATTCTCGCGCAGTTGTTCGGTAAGGATTCCCCCTCGCTCCGAGCCGACGATGCCGCGCGGCATTCCAATCAGTTTCTCGATGCTGACGGTGCCATCGCTATACTCGGACATGTCGATGCGAACCATCTTTTCTTCGTCACCAAACATGAACTCCGCAACCGCTTTGGCGAGCTCGGTCTTGCCGACGCCCGTTGGACCAAGAAACAGCAGCACACCGTCGGGTTTGTAGTGCGACTCTTTCAGCGGACCTTTGTTCAAGCGCAGCCGCTGTGCAACTGCCTTGATCGCATCCTTCTGACCGATAACACGACGACCCAACATTGCCTCAGTGGTCGCAAAGCGATCAGTGGTGTCGCGGAAGATCATGTCTTTCGGAATGCGCGACTCCTGCGAGATCACGTCGATGACATGCTCAGGCCGGACCACCATCTTCTGCGGCTCGTTGATCTCAACCTTCACCGCTGCGGTGTCGAGCCAGCCAATGGCCTTGTCGGGCAGGTGAAGATTGCGGATGTACTTCGGCGCCATTTCCAACGCCGTGTTGATGGCGTCATCCGAAATTTTGACGGAGTAGTTTTTCTCGAGTCGTGGCCGCAGACCGAGCAGGATTTCTCTCGTCTCGGTAATCGACGGCTCGACCACTTTCACCATGCGGAAGCGACGTGCGAGTGCTTCGTCGTCGGAGATGTATTCCTTGTACTCCGAAAGCGTAGTCGCGCCGATGATACGCATCTCGCCGCGCGCCAACGCTGATTTGAACATGTTGGCTGCGTCCGAAGAGGTGCCGAGGGCTGCGCCTGCGCCGATGATGGTGTGTGCTTCGTCGATGAAGAGAATCAGATTGTCGCGTTCTTTGACTTCGTCAATGATTCCCTTGATGCGTTCTTCAAACATGCCTCGCAGCATTGTTCCTGCGACGATGCCACCCATTTGAAGTTGCACTATGTGAGACCCACGCAGACGCGACGGAACCTTTTCGGGTTCCAACTCGATCAAACGCGCCAATCCCTCGATCACCGCAGTCTTGCCCACACCCGGCTCACCGACGAGCATTGGCGAATTCGCACGCTCGCGATGGCACAGGATCTCGATGATCTGTTGAATTTCTTTTTCTCGTCCGATTGTGGGCGCAATCTTATCCGCTCGAGCAAGCCTGTTGAGTGAAACGCCGAAGTGTTTCAGATAAGGCGGCAGCTCAAACTTCTTCCTGTTCAGCTCTTCTTCCTGTTCTCGTTTTTGCACTTGGGCACGCACGTTTTCCTGTACAGCTTCAGGGCTAGCGCCCATGTTTCGCAGTACGTCAACGAACAGACTATCGTGATTGCTCAACGCTTCAAAGATGTCTGTTGCTTCAATCGTCTTGCGGCCCTGCAGTCGCGCTCGCTCCATTGCGCGTTTAAACAGGTCAGTCGTATCAGGGCCGATGCGAAATCCCTTTCCGACATGTTGCTGCCGGCTGTTGCTGAGGCGTTTCTCAATCGCCATTTTCACCACGACCGGGTCAAGCGATAATTCACGCATCGTGGAGTTGAACATGTCAGGCTCCTCAACAGTCAAAGCCTGAAGGATGTGCTCCACGGATACGAAATTCTGGTCACGCCGGCGCGATTCATTTAACGCATTTTCGAGAATGCGCTGACCGCTGTCGGCAAATTTGTCTTTATATGAACCTAAATCAAGCATATTTTTTTTCCGACGTCGCGCTCGTCTGATCAGCATTAAAGTGCGACGACACACTCAACTTTCAAACAACTCGGCCCATCCAAGTTGCTGCACTTGGATGTTGCCAGCATAAGGGCCGTTGCGTTTCAATGCAATAAGAATCCCGGCGAGCCGTCTCCTGCAAATTTGCTGCCGTTGTTATCGCAAAAAAAGGCATGATTGAAACAAACTGCATCATTCAATGCGCTCGTTTCGCCACCGATGATTAATAATCGTAGTCGTCACCGCCAGGCGTTGGCGGCCCGGCCTTTTTCTTCTCGGGCAACTCTGTTATGGCCGCCTCAGTGGTAAGCAATAATCCCGAGATGGACGCCGCGTTCTGTAACGCCGTGCGTACAACTTTCGTCGGATCGATAATTCCCGCCGCGGCGAGATCTTCGAACGCGCCAGTGACGGCATTAAACCCTCTGTTTCCTTTCAGACGTTCGAGTTCTCCGATCACGACAGAGCCTTCGATTCCCGCGTTTTCAGCAATCCTGCGGATCGGCTCCTGCAATGCACGCTGCACGATTTTCACACCCGTGCGAACGTCTGGATCTTCGTGGTCGTGATTCTCAAGCACCTTCGAAGCTCGCAGCAGTGCGACCCCGCCCCCGACGACGATTCCTTCCTGCGCGGCCGCTTTGGTGGCATTCAACGCGTCTTCAACACGCATCTTGATCTCTTTCATCGCGGTCTCGGTTGGCGCTCCGACTTTGACGACCGCAACACCACCGGCAAGCTTTGCCAGTCGCTCCTGAAGCTTTTCACGATCGTAATCAGACGTAGTCTCTTCGATCTGTTTGCGAATCGTGCCCACGCGGCCTTGAATTCCTTTGGTGTCACCGCCGCCCTCGACAATCGTCGTGGTTTCCTTGTCGACAATCACACGTTTGGCAGTTCCGAGATCCTCGAGTGTGACGTTCTCCAGCTTGATGCCGAGATCTTCAGTGATGACTCGCCCGCCGGTCAGGATCGCGAGATCTTCCAGGATCGCCTTTCGCCGGTCGCCAAATGCCGGGGCCTTAACTGCGCACACTTTGATCGTTCCGCGCAGGCGATTCACAACGAGGGTAGCCAGCGCATCACCTTCGATATCTTCAGCAATGATCAGTAGTGCACGGCCTGCGCCTACGGTCTGTTCCAGCAGCGGCAGCAGATCGCGCATTGCGGAAATCTTCTTGTCGTAAAGCAGAATGAACGGCTCGTCGAGAATCGCTTCCATGCGATCCGCATTCGTCACGAAATACGGCGACAAGAAACCACGATCGAATTGCATTCCCTCGACTATCTCGAGCTCGGTTTGCAAAGTCTTTGATTCTTCGACTGTGACCACGCCGTCTTTCCCAACTTTGTCCATCGCTTCCGAGATCAGCTCTCCGATGTGACGATCGTTGTTGGCTGAAACGGTGGCGACGTTCGTCAGCTCGTCCTTGCTCTTGATCTTCTTCGACATGCGCTCCAGCTCCGCAACTACTTGTTCGGTCGCCAGCTGAATACCGCGCTGCAAAGCCATCGGGTTCGCGCCGGCGGCGACGTTCTTCACGCCCTCACGAAAGATCGACTGGGCCAGGACTGTCGCGGTCGTGGTGCCGTCGCCTGCTTTGTCGTTGGTTTTAACGGCGACTTCGCGAACCATCTGCGCGCCCATGTTTTCATACTTGTTCCTGAGCTCGATCTCTTTGGCTACGGTGACGCCGTCTTTGGTGATCACAGGCGAGCCAAACTTCTTCCCCAGAACAACGTTGCGACCCTTTGGTCCAAGTGTCACGCGCACCACGTTCGCAAGCACGTCCACGCCCTGGAGCATCGCATTGCGCGCTTCTTCTCTAAACTTCAAATCTTTTGCCGGCACTCTTCTGTCTCCTTATTAGGATCGTTGATAGATTTTTACTGCTCAGTTGCTTCGCGTGCCTGCTCACGTGCGCGCCCGACCTTGACCCGCGCGGGCCGCAGCAGGCGATCGCCCATTCGAAAACCGCGACTATATTCCTCGATGACTCTTCCGTCCATCTCAGCGTCAGTTTCTTCAGTGTCCACCGCTTCGTGCAGCTCGGGATTAAACTCTTCGCCAACAGATTGGAGCGGCTCGACACCCGCGCTCGTCAATGCAGCTTCGAAGGTGGATGCAATACTGCGAATGCCTTCAAGAATCGCTTCACGAGGCGCGTCTCCGGCCGCTGCCGCCCTGTTCAAGTTGTCGAGAGCGGGTAGTAACGAAGCGATAAACTTTGCCTTCTCTCCCGCGGCGCGCTCGTCCGCCGAACGATTCAAGCGCTGGCGTGTTTCGTCAGTCTCGCGTTGCAGTTGCTGCCGCAACTGCTCAAAACGTGCCTGGACTTCCTGCACCTGCTTCTCCGCCGCCTTCGTGCGTGCCTCGAGCTCTTCGACGTAACTCGGTTTGAGGCTCGGCTGCTCCGTCTCAGTGTTTACGCGTTCCGCTCCTTCGTCGTCGAGATAGACCCGGCGGCGATCCGTCACCCTTAGCTCGTTCTGTTCGTTGTCCATCGTCTTTTCCAATCCGCTTCCCGTGTTACGAAACCTTGATGTCAATCTTCTTCGACTTCTGCTCAGTTCGCTTCGGCAGGCTGATTTGCAAAACACCATCCTTGTACTCCGCCGCGATCCTGCCCTGCTCCACCGCCGCCGGAACACTGTAAGTGCGCAAAAACTTTCCTCTCGGTCTTTCGCTGCGATGTTGCCGCGACTCCGCAATTGGGCGTATGCCTTTCACGACCAGCCGGTTCTCATTGATGTCGATCTCCAACGCCTCGCGATCGATGCCCGGCAAGTCGATGGCGATCAGGTAGGCCGACTCAGTTTCGTAGATGTCGGAAGCAGGCGTCCAATCGGCTCGCTCAAACTCATCGCCTGCACCTGCATCCGCCTGGTTGCGTCTTTGTGTCGCATCTTCAAAAAGCCTGTTCATTCGATCTTGCAGGACCATCAAGTCCTGCAATGGGTTCCACTGTTGTGACATGGTTCAAACTCCTCAAGCGGTTGCAAACGCCGCCTCAGTTCTAAACTCCATCGCATCGCCATTCGCCCCCACTCTCACGGTCTGGCCCGGCAGGATCTCTCCCTGCAAGAGTTTCACCGCGAGCGGATTCTGAATCAGCGACTGAATGGCACGCTTCAACGGTCGAGCACCGTAAGTAGGGTCGTAGCCTTCGCGCATCAGCAGCTCTCGGGCCGACGGCTCCAACACGAGCGTGACGTTTCGTTCGTTCAACATTGCTGTCAGGCGCTCCAGTTGAACGTCAATGATCTTGCCGATCTGTTCGCGCGAGAGCTGGTGGAAGACGACGATGTCGTCGATACGATTCAGAAACTCCGGCTTGAAATGCAACCGCAGCTCCTGGAGCACAGCTTCACGCACCTGCTTTTCATCACCTTCGGCAGCCTGGATCTCACGCGATCCGAGATTCGAAGTCATGATCAGGACGGTGTTCTTGAAATCAACCGTTCGACCTTTCGAATCCGTCAGCCTGCCGTCGTCGAGAATCTGAAGCAGCACGTTGAAAACATCCGAGTGGGCCTTCTCGATCTCGTCGAAAAGAATCACTGAATACGGCCGGCGGCGAACTGCTTCGGTGAGCTGTCCGCCTTCTTCATAACCAACGTATCCGGGCGGAGCTCCGATCATACGCGCGACCGCGTGCTTCTCCATGTACTCTGACATGTCGAGTCGCACCATCGCTCGCTCGTCGTCAAACATGAATTCCGCGAGCGCGCGAGCAGTCTCAGTTTTGCCAACCCCGGTTGGACCAAGAAAGATAAACGAGCCGATCGGGCGATTCGGATCCTGCAAGCCCGCGCGTGCGCGCCTGACGGCGTTGGCAACCGCAGCGAGTGCCTCTTCCTGCCCGATCACGCGATTAGCGAGGCGGCCTTCCATCGTCACCAGTTTCTGCATCTCGCCTTCAAGCATTCGCGAAACCGGAATGCCCGTCCACTTGGCGACAACTTCAGCGACGTCTTCTTCGTCAACCTCCTCTTTGAGCATCACGCCGTCCTGCTGGAACGTTGCGAGCTTGTCCTGTTCGATTTTGAGCTTCTGCTCGAGCTCCGGAATCTTCCCGTACTGAATCTCAGAAGCACGCGCCAATTCGCCGGCGTTGCGAGCCTGATCGAGTTGGAAGCGAAGCTGTTCGAGCTCGGCCTTCGATGTGCGAATGTGATCGATGGCTTCTTTTTCAGACTGCCACTTCGCCTTCATTCCCGCCGAGGTCTCTTTCAAGTCGGCAATGCGCTGCTCGATCTCCCGCAAACGTGCTTTCGACTTCTCATCTTCTTCTCGTTGCAGCGCCTGGCGCTCGATCTCGAGCTGGATAATCTCGCGCTCGAGTTGATCAAGCTCCTGCGGCAGTGAATCGATCTCGATGCGGAGTCGCGACGCAGCCTCGTCTATCAGGTCGATTGCCTTGTCAGGCAGAAATCGATCTGTGATGTAACGGTTTGAAAGGGTGGCTGCGGCGACGATGGCGGAGTCCTTGATGCGAACACCGTGATGAACTTCGTAGCGCTCTTTCAAGCCACGCAGGATCGCGATCGTGTCTTCGACAGTCGGCTCACCGACGTAAACCTGCTGGAAGCGACGCTCGAGCGCTGCATCTTTCTCGATGTGTTTCTGGTATTCGCTGAGCGTCGTAGCGCCCACGCAGCGCAGCTCACCACGAGCGAGCGCGGGCTTCAACATGTTTGACGCGTCGATTGCGCCTTCAGCAGCGCCCGCGCCGACGAGTGTGTGTAGCTCGTCGATGAACAGAATGATATGGCCCTGGGCGTTCTCAATCTCTTTCAGGACTGCTTTTAAGCGATCTTCAAACTCGCCGCGATACTTCGCGCCGGCGAGCATCGAGCCGAGATCGAGTGCGACGAGTCGCTTGTTGCGTAACGTCTCAGGAATGTCGCCGGAGATGATTCGCTGCGCCAGACCTTCGACGATCGCTGTCTTACCGACGCCAGGCTCACCGATCAGCACCGGATTGTTTTTCGTCCTGCGAGAGAGAACCTGGATTGTGCGACGAATCTCATCGTCACGGCCGATAACCGGGTCGAGTTTTCCTTTTCGGGCGGCCTCAGTCAGGTCGCGCGCGTATTTCGAAAGAGCCTGGTAGTTCTGTTCGGCGTTCTGGTCCGTGATCCGTGAGCCCCCTCGCATCTGCTCGATCACCTTGAACAGATCGTCTCGTTTTACGCCGTGCTGGCGGAGGATCTTGCCCGCGTCGCCGTCCTTTTCTTCAACGATTGCAAGCAGCAGGTGCTCAGTCGACATGAACTCGTCCTGCATCTGGTCCGCTTGCTTCTGTGAAGTCGTAAAGATCTGGCTCAACCGCGAGCTGAAATATTGCTGCCCGCCTTGTACACGTGGAAAACGGGCCACTGCCGCCTGCGTGTCGTTGAGAATGACAGCGACGTTGGCGCCGAGCTTGCCAAGGATTGGTCTAACAATACCTTCAGGCTGCTCAAGCATCGCGACGAGCAGATGCTCCGGCTCAACCTGCTGGTGCTGGTTGCGCTCGGAGAGCTCAATCGCGGATTGAATTGCTTCCTGTCCCCGTAGTGTGAACTTATCTAAACGCATCGTAAATTACTTTTATGCTTTTTGTGCCTTAACAAGGAAATCGAACGGGCTCGAAACTCGCATCCCAAACTGCGACGAGCCCGCTCGCGTTTTTACTAATCCCTCAAAGCTTTAGCGCCCGCCACTCGCTTCTTTCGCTTTTCCGGTTTCGGCGGTTGTTTCGATCGTCTTCTGCGTGGCGCCGGTACCTTGTCCGGTCACCTGGATGCGACGGGCCTTGGTCTCTTCTCGCTTCGGCAACGTCACGCGCAACACACCGTTGTTATATTCAGCGTTTGCTCCCTCGGCGGAAACTGTTTGCGGCAAAGTGAAAGAACGTGTGAAGCCGCCATACGAGCGCTCGACTCGATGGTAGTTATCAGTCTCATCCGTCTTTTCAAACTTACGCTCACCGCGAAGGGTAATGACATTGTTCTCGATCGAGAGATCGAAGTCTTCCTGTTTCATTCCAGGGAGCTCGGCCTCGAGCACGATGTGGTCCTTGTTCTCGTAGATGTCGACGCTGGGTGCCCAGGCCCCACGCCCAATGCCCTCATCGCCGAAGGCACGGGTCAGGTTGGTCGAGAACAACCGATTCACTTCTTCCTGTAAGCTCCGCAGGTCGCGGAATGGGTCGTAGCGAACAACAGTCATGGCTCTTACTCCTCCTAATGCTCCTTTATTATTATTGGTAATCCCGACTCAGTAGCTGAGCGTGGCGTAATAATAAAGGTTGAGTCCCGAACTGTCAAGTCATGAATTTAGCCGCAAAAAGCCACAAAAAGCACAAAAGAAGCTTATTCAGGGGAGGCAGCCTTGCTCCGTCACGAAATTCTTTGTGCCTTTTTGCGGCTAGATTTTGAAGAAGCGTTTGATGGCGGAGAGTATGCCAGCGGAGGAGTTTGTGCTGGTGGCGGCGTCGTCCGCGTGGGACGCGAGGCCCTGGCGGCGTTCGGCCATAATAAAACTGAGGGATTCGACGAGGCCCGGGTTCGTGTCGAACACTCTCTTCATCGCTGCGTGGCCGATTTCGAGAACCTCAGTCTCTTCGAGCGCGAGAACATTGGCCGTTCTTGGCTCCCCTGTAAACAGTGCCATTTCCCCGAAGAAGTCGCCCTCATTAAGAGTTGCTACCGTTCGCGGGCGACCGTTTTCGTTAACCTGAACCTGAACCTTTCCCTTATGAACGACAAACATGGAGGATCCAGGGTCGCCCGCGCGGATGACTGTCTCGCCGGGCGCAAAAACGTGCCTGACCGCGGCCTGTGCCAGCATTGAGGTCTCGTCAGTAGACAGGGGCGCAAAGATATCGACGGCCGATAGTCGCTCGACGATTGCGCCGCCGTCCCCGTCTAGCGGAGCGAGGCTGCCTCGCCGCTCGACGTGGAGGGTGCGCGTGGGAAACGCGAAGTTTAAGCCGGCGCGACGGAAGGCGTACCAGATTCTTTGCCTGATTAACGCGTCGGTATCGTTGTACTTGGCGTAATCGTCAAGCCAGTACTTCACTTCGTAATCGACGCCGTTGTCGCCGAGGTTCCTGATCCGCACTATGGGCGCAACCTTCTGTGAAACGTTATCCGCTTCGCGCACTGCTTCGCGCACCACGTGGATCGTCCTGGCGGGCGAATCGGTGTAAAGAGTATTAAAGAAGACAACCCGCGCGTTCAGGTTTCCACGCGGGGAGACTTCAATCGGTTCGCGCGCCGCAGTGCTATTGGCGATCAGGACGACGTGATTCGTGAATGTCCGGATCTTTATCGCGCGCCAGCTGATCTCCTCGACGACGCCGGTGTGACGATGGGCGCCAACAGTTATCACGTCGCCCACCTGAAACGGGCGGTCAGCCTGCAACGAGATTCCGGCGAAGAAGTTGCCGAGCGTGTCCTGTAGGGCGAGACCGAGAATCACGCCGAAGATTGCGGAAGTGGTGAAGAGCGCTCCGAGGTTCACGTCCGGAAACAGAAACGTGAACGCGATCAGAAAAAGGATCGTGAAGGTCACGATCGTGAAGATGTTTCGAATGAGAGTGGGCGCGTCGAGTCGCTTCAGCTGGAATGCGAGTCCGAAAAACAGTGAGTTGAGCGCCCGAACAAAAAGGTAGCCGATGATCCCGATCAGGAACAGCTTGATCGTTTTGACTATCGTGTCGGCCGAAGGTGAGGGGTTTGCGCCCATCCGGTGCTCAAGCAGCGCTCTGACCTGGGCATCGAAGGACCAGAACAAGTACGCCGCGAGCAGCGCTGCTGCCGTTGCAGCGAGGAAGAGAATGATTTTGTTAGTAGAACGAGGACGAATCATCCGTGTTCATCTTTGGCCCAAAGCCGTTGGAAAAACACTGATCAGTATAAAGAGCAGCGACAGAATCGTCACGACAATTGCGGTCACCCAGGCGGCAATATTATAAAACGGGCCATTTACATGCGCCCCCATCACCTCGCGATTGTTCACGAGACGTAACACAGCGAACAGCACGATCGGCAGCAACAGGCCATTGATCACCTGCGTCACCAGCAACACTCTGATCAGCGGCAAGTTCGGCACGATTGCGATCGCCGCGCCGACAGCCACGAGAAAAGTAAACGTGCCGAGGAAGATCGGCGCCTCACGAAAACTTCGGGAAACGCCTTTTTCAAAGCCGAGCGCCTCGCTGATTGAATAAGCCGTAGCCAACGGCAAAACGCCTGCTGCCAGCATCGAGGCCCCGAACAGTCCCAACCCAAACAACGTTTGCGCATATCGTCCCGCGAGGGGGCGCAAAGCTTGCGCAGCCTCCGTCGCGCTGGATACCTGAATACCGGCTTTATGAAGTGTTGCTGCGGTCGACACGATAATGAAGAACACGATCAGCATCGCAAAGATCGTCCCAACCCACACGTCCAGCTTTGTCTTCGCATAGTCGTCTGGCGTGACTCCCTTGTCGACCACTGACGACTGCACGTACACCTGCATGTAGGGCGAGATCGTCGTACCGATGACCGCAACAAACGTGAACAGAAAGGCGTGTTCGAGTTTGAACTCCGGCTTGACGAAGCCGACCGCCACTGCGCCCCAGTCCGGTCGCGAGAGAAAAGCAGAGACGATGTAACCGAGAAACACGAGCGACATCAGAAGAAAAACGCGCTCGACTCTTTTATAAGAACCCTTGACTATCAGAAACCAAACGAGGATCGCCGCGAACGGCACCGAGATGTAGTGCGAAACGCCAAACAGCTCCGACGCCGCCGCGATGCCGACGAACTCCGAAACCGTCACGCCCGCATTAGCCACGAGCAGTGCCAGCATGATGAGCGCCGTCCACCGCACGCCGAAACGCTCGCGGATCAGATCGGCCAATCCCTTGCCGGTGACGGCGCCCATGCGCGCGCACATTTCCTGCACGATACCGAGACTGATGGTGATAGGAATGAGGATCCAGAGAAGTGAGTAACCGAAGTCAGCGCCGACTGTGGCGAAGGTTGCGATCCCGCCGGCATCATTGCCTGCGTTCGCTGTGATCATTCCCGGGCCCAGGATGGCGATGTAAGCGAGCAGGCGTCTGCGGCGTGCCACCGTTTGGCGCACGCCTTGAGCCCCACGACGCATTAAGCGACGTCCGGCAGCTCGAACTGCTGCTCGCGGTTCTGCCACTTGGAGGGTCACCGTCCTTCATAGTTAACACTATACTTCCTAGCCGAAGAGGCGTGGTAAACGCTGTCTCCAATCCTTAGGTAGCAAGATCTCCATCGCGTCGTCCACAGTGATGATTCCGAGTATATCTCCTGACTCATCGATTACGGGAAGCGCCAGCAGGTTATATTCAGCGATCCGTTGCGCGACCTCTCTGGCCGGCTCATGCGGATTGGCGCGTTGAAACTCTGTTCGCATTACCTCTTCAAGCGGCATCGACGGATCCGCAAGGATCAAACTGCGCAACGCAATCACGCCGGTGAGCTTCCACGAGCCTTCCTCCTCGACGACGTAGAGGTAGTAAATCATGTTTGGCGTCTCGGCCATCTCGCGTAGCCGCGCGAGTGCCTCACCGACGGTGAGTGCACGGGGCAGTGTGACAAACTCCGTCGTCATCAATCCGCCGGCAGTGTCGTCTTCATAAGGAAGCAACTCGGCGACGTCAGCCTGCTCGTCGTGCTCCATCAAACCCAGCAACTCTTCCGCTTTGTCTTCGGGGAGATCGCCGAGCACGTCGGCGGCTTCGTCAGGCGACATCCATTCGAGAATATCTGCGGCGCGCTCCTGGTCCATGTCGCCGAGTATTCGCGCCTGGCTCTCAGGAGGCATCTCTTCGAGTGTTTCCGCTGCCGTTTCGTCATCGAGCGATTCGACCACTTCGGATCCGTGATGGTAGGAGAGTGCTTCCGCGAGTCGTGCAATCTCGACCGGGTGCAGGCGCGCGAGTTTGTCACTCGACGACTTCAACTGCACTGTGGCTGCGTCGGTCGCGAGATAGCCGACGTCGGCCCAGTCGAGAACCTCGACGGGTGTTCTGGTGCCCGCAAAGCCGGCGGGCGCGAGCCGTCGCCAGAGTCCCTGAAGACTCACGTCAGCACCGGTGACACGCCATTCGCCTGCGGCTTCGATGATCTGAACATCGTTGACACGCACGACTCGTTTACCGTCGACGTCGATGAGTTGTTTGTCGAGCACGTCGCGCGCGAGCAGGACTTCACTTTCGCGACGCACGAAGGGACGCAAGTCGAGAATGTCCGAGTTGAGGCGCACGCCATGTTGATTCAACTGCGTGATGCGCCAGCGCGACAGGAAGAAGTCGCGCCGTCGATAACGCGCGACGAGGCCGATGACGGGAGGGTGGTCGTCTTCACCGAGGCGGACGATCACGTCTTTGATGGTGGCCACACGTTCACCTTCGAGGTCGCGTATCGGCCGGCCTAATACCTGCGACAAGTACAGCATGACTGTGGAGCATGATACACGTCCTCCCAACAGCGGGGGCAAGCCCCCTTCCTGACTTGTTCTTTTCTGAGGTCCTAGATTTCCCCCGATATTCTCGTGACTATTGGCGGGAACAGTCACTTGGACTGAACAGCGGGGGCAAGCCCCCTTCCTGACTTGTTCTTTTCTGAGGTCCTGGATTTCCCGCGACAATTGGGAGGGAACAGTCACTTGGAATGAACAAGTCAGGAAGGGGGCTTGCCCCCGCTGCTGGGAGAATTCACAGGCTTTTAACTAGCAGGTCTCTGGCGCGTTCCAGGGCGCGGTCGTTGCGGGAATAGATGTCAGCCCGCTTGAGCAGAATGAGCTTATCCGGCCGGATACCTGCGCCTTCCAGTCGAACGCCGCCGGCAGTGCGATAGTCAAACTCGCTCACATCCAACACGCCACCATCCGGCAGTGCATGCCTGTTTCGAATAGCCAACACGCAACCACACGTGCCACTGCCGATCACCTGTGCGCGACCTTTCGCCTGCAACGCCGCGGCGAGGATCTCTGCGGCGCTCGACGTGTTCTCACTCGTCAACACCACTAACGGAAGTTTGATCGGCGCCGAGACCGAGCTGCGCCACACTCGTTTCAAAAACGTTTGTAACTCAAACGACGCACCCGAGCGATCGGCGAACTTGCCGAGGTTCGTGCCATCATCGAGAAAGAGCGACGCTACATCAGCCATCGCCTCAGCATCTCCACCCCCATTGCCGCGCAGATCTAAAACGATCCCTTCCGCTCCTTCCAGGATCGAGGGCAGGTTCTTTGAAAAATCCAGCGCCACGCTCTGCGTGAAAGCATCGAGCCGCAGAACGGCGATCTTTCCTTTGCGCTGATTATTGAATCCGAGATTTCGCTGGCTCCAGTAACGTTGCAGAACGATTGATTTTTGTTTTCCGCTGCGAGTGCTCCGTCCGAGCTTGACGTTAGTGCCTGCTGGTCCATCGAAGAGGTTTGCAATGATCCGGTGACGAATGTTGCTCGCATCCGTTAGACCAGAGGTACGTATTCGTTGCGCAACAACTTCCGCGACCGGAACATCATCGACACTGACGATCACATCGCCTTGTCGAATATCAGTTTGCGACGCTGCTGAGCCTGCTTCGATCTGGATGACGGTCGCGGCGCCTTCGACTTGACGAACAGTCAACCCGACAGTTACAAAGCGCGGGCTCCACCAGTCAAACTTTTCATCAGGTGAGTAAACGCGCGTGTGCGCATCTTTAAGTGAGGCAATCATCTGGCGCAGGACATCGTAAAACTCCTGCGCGTTGCCCGCGCGTGCTGCTACCGGACGAAAGGTAGTTCGCTTTGCCTGCCAATCGATCCCGCGAAACTTCGGATCGTAATAACGATCCTGGATCGTCTCCCAAACGTCATCAAACACTGCCAGGCGTCCTTCGACAGTCGCAGTCGAAACGAGTGATGAATCATCCCGAGCGACGCGAGCAACGCGAGCGGCCGCGAGTTGAGAAACCAGGAGGGCGATCAGGAGAACGACAAACGGGGAATTTCTGGCAGCGCGGTTTCTTCCCATCTTTACCTCGGAGGCTTGCGAAAGTTATAGCGCAGCATCACGCGCATTGCGATAGGCGTTCCGTTCTTCATTGCCGGGAAGAAGTGCAATTGACGAACAGTTGCGACGGTCGATTCGTCGAGTCCGAATCCAGCCCAACGAACGATTTGAACATCACCTACCTCGCCATCTGCGCCCACATCAACAACGACGTCCACCGTCGCTTCAGCATCGGCGCGAGCAGCCGTCTGCGGGTACTCAGGTCGCAGTCTTCGATAAGGCCGCGGCGCGCGAGTGCCCTGGACTTCGGCAGCCTTTTCGTCTTCAGGTGCTTCCTCGATTACTGCTTCAGCGGAAGCTGTCAAAACGGTTCGTTGGATCCGCTCCTCGTCGTGACTCTTCTTTATTATGCCGATCAGACGCCGGTACAAAGCATCGTCTGAAAGATATTCTGACAGTCGCGCCTCCGCTTTGGTTGCTTCGGCGTTTTCAAAGCTTGGCCGTTCCCAAAAAAGCAGGCGACCCGTTCGCGTGCTTACCAGAAAGATCGAGCAGTACGACTCATAATAAACCGGCGACTCAAAAGACGAACGCCGCAGCGTTTGCGCGTCGCCGAGAATATAAAATTCCGTAGCCAGCGCGGCGCCGAGATCGCGCGCTTCACTGACTGAAAGATTCAGCGATCCCGAGTAGCCGATTCCCTTCGCAGCGGCGCGGGCGAGATCAGCATCTCCAACCAGCACCTCGCCGGTCGATCGAAGCCGAGCACGAAGCGTGTCCGCAGCCTGGTTTGCCACCGGCGTCGAGCCGAAGTCGAGCACGCTGAGTAGCAGGCGCTGACTTGCCTGTGCTTGTACGTTACTTTGCGCTGTCGCAAAGAACCACAAAATCACAAACAGTTTAACTGCGCATCTGTGCTTTTTGTGCCTCTTGGTGGCTGCCACGATGATAAAGCTCGTAAACCTCGGTCTTCACGTCAGCGGGAAAACACACTCGATGAAGCTCGTAGGCGTGTTGCAGTCCTCTCACTACATTACTGACTTCGCTGATCTCTCGAATCTGTGGTGAAGCGTAACCACTCTCGACGTAGATGTGTGATTTTGGTTCCGCCTTTTCCGTTTCGTAATAACTGTAATAAGGCACGTCGCTGGCGCGGTCTTCGATGAAGTAGTACTCGGGATCGAATCCGGCTTGTGCGACTCTTTGCCGCGCGCCGAGAAGAAACTCAGCCTGCTCGTCCTGCGGCATGTCGAGATCGATCGCTTTGAACATACGCCGCGAGATAAAGCGACGACTCAGATCACTCAGGATCGCATCGCTTGAGTTTTGCCACTGCTTGATATGGAAAACAAAATCGGAATCGTCAACCTGCATGTGATCGCTGGTCGTTAGTGTCTCGCGTCGCAGTATTTTCTCGAAAGCAGTTCCGGCCGCATGCCAAACCTCTTTGCCGTCATCAAGGAGCTCCAGCGCACGGCGAATGATCGAACGCAACACGGCCTCTGCCGATCGCAGCGTGCGATGAAAATAAACCTGGCGAAACATGTAGTAACGAGCTTGCAGGTATTCCTCGACTGCGTAGATGCCACGCGCCTGCACGTAAACGCGGTCGGCAGCCTCGTCGATCGCGAGCGCGTTGATGATCCACTCGAGATCGTAGATGCCGTACTTGGCGCCCGTCATCAGTGAGTCGCGGAGCAGGTAATCCATTCTATCGACGTCGAGTTGCGATGAGACGAGCTGGGCCAGCGCTGCTGGTTGAAACTTTCCTTCAATGATCGAAGCGACTTTGAGAGGCAAGTCACTCGCGTGAGATCGCAGCAGCTCTCCGATTTCTGAATGCTCGTCAAGAATAACTTGCACGGTCCAGCGTTCGTGATGAAAGCTGAGCACCTTCTCCATCACGTGCGAGAAAGGACCATGGCCCACGTCGTGAAGCAGAGCGGCTGCGCGTGCGGCGACGCGATCCTCGGGATCGATTGCATGAGTTTCACTCAATCGATCGAGCACGCGTGTCATGAGATGAAAGGCGCCGAGTGAATGAGTGAAGCGTGAATGTTCAGCGCCCTGGTACGTGTATAGACCAAGACCGAGTTGCTTGATGCGGCGCAGGCGCTGAAACTCCGCAGCGTCGATCAATCGCATCATCAACTCGCCTTCATCGGAGTCAGTTTGCAGTCGAATGATGTTGTGAACTGGATCGCGATAGATGCGTTCAGGCATTGCGCGAATATTAACAGACGTGGGCTTAGATGAAAGTCGTTTTACAAGATTGGCAGCATTTTTCACGATTAACACGTAAATCTTTTAAGTCATGGGAACGATGTTTCGACTCAGCGGTCGCGGCCCATCTCCGGTTGAAATTTCTGGATTTTCCCATTTTTTTGGATTTGAACGGCTCCGCTCGCCTCACGCATGTGGTGTTAACTGTCCGAATACTTAGAGAATCGTCCAAACTGGCACGTGGGCATGACAATTGCCAAAATCCGGCCCGACGAGGCCTCTTTAAAGCCGCCCGTTTTAGTAATTTTTTCGGTGCTGTCAATAAAAAGGGAGATTTTTCACAGGAGGGGGCAGCACCTTTGTCCAGTTCAAGAAAGGAAAGCAGAAAATGAAGAATGTCTTTAAATTTTTTGTCCTGTCGGCGCTGCTGATGTGCTTCGCGCTATTTGCTGGTAGCGCGTTCGCTCAGACATCGACGACAGGGTCAATTGAAGGATCGGTCACCGACACCACCGGTGCTTCCGTTCCTGGCGTCACTGTAAGAGTCACGAGTCCGAACCTGATTTCGGCTCAGTCGGCAGTTACAGATGATAGCGGTCGCTACAGGATCTCGAATCTTCCTCCGGGAAGGTATGCCGTCTCAGTTGAAGCTGAGAAGGGATTCGCAAAGTTTGAAAGAAATGAAGTTGAAGTTAATCTCTCGAGAACTTCCGCCGTGGAGATTCAGCTTCAACCGGCGGGCGCTCAAGCCACGGTGACGGTTACCGACACTGCCGGCGCCGCCGTAGACGTTAGCGGCACGACCACCGGGTCGAACGTTTCGTCGGAACAGTTTTCAAACTTCCCGACTCAACGCACTGTGCAGGGGCTTTACACGATCGCTCCTACAGTTACGCGTTCGGGTCTGCGCGACGCGACTGGCCGCGACCGAGATCCTTCGGTAGCAGGTTCATCGGGTCCTGAAAATAACTACATCCTTGACGGTGTGAACGTGACCGACCCAGCTTTCGGTGGTTCGGGTGCGAACCTGCCGTTCGAGTTTGTGCAGGAAGTTGAAATCAAGACCGGCGCCTATGGTCCAGAGTACGGCAGATCAACCGGCGGAATTTTCAACGTCATCACCAAGAGCGGTAGCAACGAATTCCACGGCGACATCTTCGGCTATGGCACCACCAAGGGCCTGGTACGCGAAGTGAAGAATTTCCCGTTCACCGGTTCGTCGTTCACCGGCTTCTCGGAAGCTGACATCGGCGGTGACATCGGTGGTCCCATTGTGAGAGACAAGCTCTGGTTCTTTGGAGCTTTCAATCCACAGAAACGTAAGAACTACTATCTGACGCAAACGTTCCACGCGCCTGTGCAGAACGATGTGACGATTCCGTTCTACGCCGGCAAGATCACGTGGGCGGTCAACTCGCGGAACACGTTCACAGCCTCGACGTTCGGCGATTTCACGAAGATTGATGGCTTCCTGGCTACTTTGGCCCTGACGAACGTCAACGGTTTCGGTAACGACATCGAGGCGTTCGAAGGCACCCAGGAGACCGGCGGACACAACTACGCGTTCCGTCTCAACTCAACAATAACCAACAACTTCATCGCAGAGATCTCTGGTGGTCTGCACTTCCAGAGGGCGAACACGATTCCCCGCGCGATTGATGCGCCAAGCATCGTCGACAACTTTGCCGTCCTGAAAGGCGGCAACGTTCTAACGCCAGTCGAAACAGGTGCTCTCTTCGGTGGCGGAACCGGCTTCGTTGACTTTGTTGATGGACGCGGTGGTTCTTTGCAGCGTAACTTTTCACGTGGTCCTGGCTTCGGTCTTTTCTCAACCCAGGAACGGAACCGCTACGAGATCAATGCACACATGCAGAACATCGTAGGTGGCAATCACACGATCAAGTGGGGCTTTGAGTTCAACCGGAACGACTACAACATCGACACTCGTTCGAGTGGTCCAGCCCGGACGTATGCATTTACACCGGGTGCGGTGGATGCGAACGGGAATCCTTTGTCGAACACTAACGGTGCCGACTCGAATGCCGTCAACGGAATGCGTATCACCAACAATTGGCTGGTATGCACCGTTCGCGGCACTGTGATCACTTGTCCGACAGCCGCAGGCGCCACGCGTGCCGCTGCGATTCCGGCTGCGACCCTGGCTGGTCTTGGTCTAACCGTGAACGCGGCGGCAACCGAGATCACCACGGCTGAGGCGTTTGGTAATCCGTTCATCCTTCGGAACACCACCCGTGTCCGTGACTTCCAACTCGTCGGAAACACTTACACGAACGTGGAGAGCTTCTATGTCGGCGACGACTGGAAGTTTGCCAAGAACTTCCAACTGAGCTTTGGTGTCCGTTGGGATTATCAGCAGGCCTACTCCGATGGCGGACTGACCTACCTGAAATTCAATAACTTTGACGACAATGCTGCGCCGCGCTTTGGTTTCATCTGGGATTTCACCGGAAGAGGCAAGGGCAAGTTCTTTGCTAACTACGCGCAGTTTATCGAAGTTCCAATTCCGCTGGATGTCAACGTCCGCGCAGGCGGCGGCGACACTCAGACTGACAAGAACTTCAACGTCAACAGGCTGAATGCACCAGCCGGCGCTTTGATCGTTCCGGGCGTCAGCACCGGAGCCACAAACCTGGGCTCGGCTGCAACACCAATCGATCCAGGCCTGAAACCCCAGAGCATTCGTGAGTACACTGCCGGTTTCGAATATGAAGTCGGCGGC
>Ga0126311_10000285_pt1 | contig 24439 bp, 16 predicted proteins | sample Plot61_FD_92539 | JGI IMG/M metagenome (GOLD analysis project Ga0126311, IMG submission 92539) | Serpentine soil microbial communities from UC McLaughlin Reserve, CA, USA - Plot61 | ecosystem: Environmental > Terrestrial > Soil > Grasslands | place: USA: UC McLaughlin Reserve, Lake County... | reverse complement strand
CGTCTTATTGGAGTATTCCCGGATAGCTGGCGTTTCAATGGAGACTTTGGTTGATGACAAGGTACGGTATTAGTTGTGGCGTTTAGATATGATCCACCCGTCTACTCTGCTAACCTCGAATTAGCATTTCCAATAACTTATGTATCAGTCTTTAGGGGCCTCATGACTCTGGGCATGGGCTGTGGCAATCCCGTAAGGGTGGGTTTCATTCGTTCTACTGTACCCCGCCAGGATTCGTCACCCGGATATGGGGGCCATCCCACGTCCCTAGGTTGTGTTGACGTAAAGAAGCTAAGCTGCTCTACATGATGACAGTTAAGCTAACCGACGAACAGTGGCGGAAGATTCTGCCCGTCTTGAAAACCTGTCCCCAGATCAGGCTCGGAGCCGGGCGCGATGTGCGCCGCTTCCTCGAAGCCGTCCTCTGGGTCACTCGCTCCGGCGCGCAATGGCGACTCCTGCCGCGTAAGTACGGCCACTGGAACTCAGTCTATAAACGCTTCTCGCGGTGGAGTGACCTCAAGGTCTTTGAAAAGCTGTTCGAGCATTTCTCACAAGACCGCGACATGGAATGCCTGATGATCGACTCGACCATCGTCCGCGCTCATGCGTGCGCCGCTGGCGCACAAAAAAACACGGCGGGCAGAGTTTAGGCCGCAGCCGCGGCGGCTTTTCTACCAAGATTCACCTGGCCACTGACGCGTTAGGCAACGCCTTGCGCTTCATCCTGACGGGCGGCGAACGCAACGACATCACGCAGGCCGAAGCGCTGGTCAACGACCTCGTTGCCGATTACGTGATAGCTGACAAAGGTTATGACGCGGCAGCGTTCGTCTTGAAGCTGAAAGAGCGAAACTCTGAGGCCGTCATTCCTTCGCGCATCACTTGCAAAGAGCAACGACAGATTGATGCGCATCTTTACAAAGAACGGCACTTGATTGAGAACCAAATCGGCAAGCTCAAACACTTTCGTCGGGTGTTTTCACGTTTCGATAAGTTGGCAAAGAACTATTTGAGTTTCATCTATCTCGCCAGCACAGTCATCTGGCTCAGATAGTTATGTCAACACAACCTAGCATTGCAACAGAAAAAGTCTCGCCGTCGGCACTGTCAAAGAGTCCGCCCAGCAGCTCATACATCTGCAACCGGCTGGTAGTGTTCTCCAGTGCTTCGAGCGCCCGCGCGAATTCGGAAAAGCGCATACCGTAATTCGACCTGAGCTTTTATTGTAATTAGTTGTTTACTTGGCTATAATAGCCAAGTCGGAGCCTTAGCTCAAACGGGGTTCACTCTTATGCGCACTGTCAACATCGCCGACCTGAAGAATAACCTGAGCGCGCACCTGGAGCGCGTGCGCGCGGGTGAGGAGCTGCTCGTCAAAGACCGCAACCGCCCCATCGCCCGGCTCGTGCCGCTCGCCTCCGGCGAAGACCTGGACGCCGAGGAGTTGGAGTTGGCGGCGGCGGGGCTGATTCGCCTGCCGACTTCTTCAAGCCTGCCCGATTCGTTCTGGAAGATGCCCGCGCCGCGGGTCTCTTTCGAGGACGCCGTCTCGGCCGTCACCTCAGAGCGCGACGAAGACTAATGCCTCCCGCCAAATCCTCGGCCAAGGCCGCTCCCAAGATCGAGCGCGCGTTCTGGGACACGAGCGCCATCGTCCCCCTGTGCTGTCAGCAGGACGCGTCGCAGGAGGTGCGCCGCATCGCGCGCCGGGTGAAGCGGGTCGCCGCGTGGTGGGGCACTACCGTCGAGGCGCGGAGCGCCTTCAGCCGCTTGGTGCGTGACGGTAATATGACGGCGCGGGGCTTGCAGCAAGCGGCGGCGAGGCTCGACGTGTATTACGCCTCGTGGGTCGAGGTGCTGCCGGGCGAGCGGGTGCGGGAGATTGCGGAAACTCTGCCGGAGCGGTACGGCCTGCGGGCTCTCGACTCATTCCAGCTCGCGGCGGCGCTTGTCTGGTGTAAGGAGCAGCCCCGCAGTCGGCTCTTCGTCTGCTGCGACGTGCGGCTGGCGGAGGCGGCGACGAAGGTCGGGTTCGATGTCCTCCCATAATAGAGAATTTCTCGCCCTCCAGTTTATGTTGCTGACCAGTAAGTTCAGCATTTCCAAGATTTATCTGATTCCGACAACGGAAATTTTACGAATATAAATAATGAGCGTCATATGCCACAACCCGCCAAAATTGATTTTAAGACTATAGCCCCCCGTAACGGCAGCCAAGCAGACGCCTTTGAGGAGTTCTGCTGCCAAGTCGCCCGCCGTTATCCTGGGATACCAGAGAGAAGTGAATTCATCCGCTACCGAGGAGCCGGAGGGGACGGCGGCGTGGAGTGCCTCTGGCGTTTACCGAATGGTGATGAATGGGGTTGGCAAGCCAAATACATATTTGACTTGCAGAGAGCTAAATCTGCCTTAGATGAGTCGGTGGCAACGGCCATCAAGCTCCATCCCAAGTTGACGCAGTACGTTATTTGTCTCCCGTTCGACCTGACCGGGCCGACCGCCCGCCATAGGAAAAGTCAAAGAGAGCGCTTCGACGATTACCGTGCTGAGTGGGAGGCACATGCCCGAGCCGAAGGGCTTAGCATGAGCATCCCGCTTCTTACCCCAAGCACCTTACTCGATAATCTACTCTCATTCGACCCGGAAGGCGGGCGGCTCCGGTATTGGTTCGACGCTACCATACTTGGAGACGTCTGGTTCAAACTCCATCTTGAGGATGTTAAAGCAAGCGCCTATCCGAGATACACCCCCGAGCTGCGCATTGAGACTCCGCTTGCCGAAGCCCTTGAAGCGCTCGGGTTGACGGATGAATGGTTTGGCTCGCTGACGGGTCGCCTGAAAGGCTTCCGAGACGTCCTGCAAGGTTGGGAGCGGTCGCTCGCGACCAAGAGTGATACCGGATGGGGAGCGATCTTCCCCGACGCCATCCGGCCACAGGGTGAGGCAGCAGGGGGTATTTTAAGCGAAATTGCTGACAAGTTCCGTCGCCTAGCCGAGGCACGGGAAACATCAATCGATATCCCTGCTCTTGCAGCACGAACCGGCGAGGCGTTGCAACTATTCAGGAGCATTAGAAGTGAGGTTGCCACGGCGTTTGAAGCCGAACACGGAGAAGGGACGGCGGATTCCAAACAATACCGGCAGTTTCAGGCCGAGTGGCAAGCGAGCTTTCCTGCCTCGAACATTGATTCGGCCGATGAAGTAATCAAGCTCCTCCAAGCATTCACCACATGGGTGAACTCCCCTGTAGCATTACTGCCGACGGGTTCAGAGGCACTTATCTTGGGTCAGGCAGGCGTCGGCAAAACGCATGGCATCTGCGACGTCGCTGAGCGGCGGCTCGCACAGAAGTTCCGTACGATAATTCTCTTTGGCGAACGGTTTGCCGGCACGGTCGAGCCTTGGGAGCAGATCCGTCAGCAACTAGGCTTCGATGCTACGTTGAGCCGTAACGCGCTCCTCGCGGTGCTGGACGCAGCCGGGGAGGCATCAGGGAAACCACTTCTCTTGTGCGTTGACGGCCTCAACGAAACGCGTCCCCGAGCCTACTGGCGTAACTACCTGCCAGCCTTCGTAGCTCAGGCGCGCCGTTACTCGTGGATTCGTTTGTGTGTGTCGTGCCGTACGACGTATGAACTCCAAGTTATCCCTAAAACACTGCACTTGCCTACCGTCACGCACGAAGGATTTGAGGGTATCGAATTCGACGCCTGTCAGGAGTTCTTTAGCCACTACGGGCTTGAGCCGCCGGTCACCCCCGTCCTGCAACCTGAGTTCCCGCTCTGGCCTGCTGCTAGGCCGTGGTGAACTCCTGCGCCGGTGACCTTCTCCCCAACTGAGGTGCACCTATAATGAGAGTTCCGCCGGTTGTTTAGAGCTGCACTTCGCCGCGAACTCCGCCGGCGTCTGGTGCCGTAAACTTCGGTGCGGGCGCCGCTTGTTGTAATCTCTTCTCCACTCCTCGCTCACGCTCCTCGCCTCTTCGAGGCTCACGAACCAGTGCTGGCTCAGGCACTCGTCTCTGAACTTACCGTTGAAGCTCTCGATGTAGCCGTTCTGCATCGGCTTGCCCGGGTCGATGAAGCGCAAGTTGACGCCGCTGCGCGCCGCCCACTGATCCACCGCCTTGCTCGCGAACTCCGGCCCGTTGTCCACCACGATGTGCAGCGGGCGCCGCCCTGCGGCTGAGAGTCGCTCAAGCACTCGCACTACCCGCGCCCCCGGCAAGGAAGTATCGACTTCGATGGCGAGGCACTCGCGCGTGTAGTCATCGACGATGTTCAGTGTGCGGAACACTCGCCCGTCAGCCAGGGTGTCGCGCATGAAGTCCATCGAGTAGCGCTCGCCGGCCCCGGTGGGCGCCGAGAGCGGGGCGCGCTCGACCCGGGCACGTCCACGTCGTCTGCGCTTGCGCAGCTTGAGCCCCTCCTCCACGTAGAGCCGGTAGACTCGCTTGTGGTTGACCTCCCAGCCTTCGCGCCTGAGTAAATCCGAGTCATGAGTTGAAAAATGAAGGCCGTCGCCCTTGGGACGGTGTGTAGAATGAAGTTGCGACACCACTTCTACCACCAAAGGACGACGACCTATGGCCCAGAGCATAGAGCATCAGATGACGGAAATCTACTGCTTCGTTGACGACTACCTCGGAACTCGCCCGGCGCTCTCGCGCTGGCGGCGTTCGCCGCATGCGACGCCGCGCTTCACCGACGCGGAAGTCATCACCATCGCGCTTTTGCAAGGCCCGCTCGGCGTCGCCTCCTTGAAGAAGGCGTACCGGATGGTGGCGAAGAACCGGCGCGCGGCTTTCCCGCGCCTGCCGACTTACACCCAATGGGTCAACCGCCTGCACCGGCTCACCCGGCAAGTCGGGGCGCTGCTTGAGGCCACCTGCGGCCACGACGCGGCACAGGCCCGCCTCTACCTGATGGACTCGAAGCCGATCCCGCTCTGCCACGCCCTGCGACACGGGCGGGTGCGGCTGCTCAGAGAAGATGGCGCGCGCTTCGGGAAGAGTTCCAAGGGCTGGTTCTTCGGCTTCAAGCTCCACGCCGTGCGCCACATCGCGTGTCGAGTCATGAACATCATCCTGACGCCCGCCAACTGGGACGACCGCGACCCGGCGCCGGCGCTTTCTGAAGGCGCGGACGGCGGCATCACCGTCGGCGACCTGGGCTACCGCGGCCCCGCCTGCGCCGAGAGCCTCGCGGAGGCCGAGATGCTTTTGATTACACGCGCCGACGCGCCCGACCACAAGTTCCTGCTCTCGCAGGTGCGGCAGGGTGTGGAGACGATGTTCAGCCAGTGGTGGCATCAGTTCATCGACCGCGTCTTCAGCCGCTCGTGGAACGGGCTGTGGAACACCATCAAGCTCAAGGTACTGCATTACAACTTGGTTCATGCTGGCGTCTTGTCAGCCTGAGTCCAACTCATGACTCGGATTTTGTTAGGGTTGGCGTTGGTTTCATGTTGGTATGCTTCTCCGCGCGTCAGTGGCCCCAACAGTTAAGTGATAGCTACTCTAAGCTAAAACATCAGCGCAGTCTGTTGATACCTGCAAACGAACATCCAACTGGCGCGTTACCCAGCCGCTGCTTGCGTAGACGGCGGGTTTAAGGTTGCGACTAGTGCCAGCCGAAGCAGCAAGCAGGAGTCGTTCTAGCGGATCCGTCGGAGCGCGGTTTGTGCTCCTGACGTTCTCGGGTGGCTCACCTAGAGCTGGAAGTTCCAGCCAACGGAAATTGGCGCCCCCGACGGTGGCGAAGACCTTAATCACGTCCGTGCCTTTGACATAGCCCTCGGGCAGGGTGGCGCCGAACGGCAGAACTATCTCCTGCCCCACGTCGAGGGGCTCGAAGTATGCGGCCCCGGCCGGGTATATCTGAGTTATCCCCCAATTAGGCTGCAAGTTCAGGACAGTAATGTTGAGCACTTGCGCCGAGTCGTTGCGGATTCGGATAAACAACCATTCGCCCGTCTTGAGCTTTGGTATGTCTCCTGTTTTGGAGAACGGCTGCGGCGCCGGCCGCTCCCCCAGGACGAAGTTTGCCTGACACCCGACGGCCTCCACGGTAAGCTTACCCGCCAGCGGCGACGTCGCGTCGTAGTTGTCGAGTTCACGTACGTCGCTGTACCGAGCCAGATGCACAAGGCGCTCGACCAAGCGTTCAGTCGCCCCGTCCTGGTCACTTTTAAGCATGGGACGCAGGTTCGGGACCTCTACGCCCGCCGCGTCCCGGATGGAGTATTCGCCCTCGCAGCTTACGTAGACCTGATACTCGGACGCCTCGCCGTCGCCCGCGAGGCGTATGGACCCCCCGCCAAGTCGGGCCAGTGTCTCCTCGAATCGGTGTGGGACGGCCGCCCGCGGCGTGGCTGGCGGGCCGTCGCACTGATTTACGATGCGCACGGCGCGGCCCGGTCGCAGCCCCGGTGCCACCAGCGCCGCCTGCTGACCCTGCTCAGGCGCGACGGGGCCGATCTGCTCTACGATCTTAGCCCACGATTCGGTCGCCCCCAGTTCCGTGAGTTCGACAAGAGCGAGGCGTTCCTCCGTCCGAGTGAAGTCGGCCGCGCCCGATGGGTAGATGGCGAACGTCGCGCCGGGCCGGACGCCTTGAGCCTGGCCGGCGTGCAGCAGGACTCGCCCGTTGGGTTTATCTATTTGCAGTACCCCGACAGCGTAACGCGGCCGCACGCGGAGGCTGCCGAAAACAACGCGGTCGGCCTGCCCCTGTAGCATCGGGGTCTGCCCCTCGAACTGGCCGTGGACTTTCGCTAGGATAAGATCATACAGCCGTTGATACGTGAGGTCGGCGGCGTGTTGCCTGAGTGCGCCCAGCAGCCAGTAGGTGAGCGCGCCGCTGCTGTTCTGGCCGTCGAAGGGGAATTCGTAGGCGTACTCCGAGGGCCGACAGGCAGCGAGGAGTACGTAACCGCGCGGCTCAAGGAGCCACCCGGCCCCCTGCTTCAGGTTGCGGGTCGCGCCCGCCGCCGAAGCCCGCCACGCCTCGGCCAATTCCGCAGCCGGCGCGACGGCGCTCGGCGCGGTACGGATGGTGGTATCCACGAGGTCGGCGGCGCGCCCGGTGGTGTCCACGGCGGTGCGTGCCACGGCGCCGCCACGGCTGAGCGCTTGGACCTTGATTAAGTTACGCGTGGCGCTGCCGGCGTGACAGCTATCTAGTACGACGGTGACGAGGATGCCTTTGTCCACCATGCTTTTAATCAGGTAGTGGAGTTCCACGTCACGAAGGTACTGTGTCCCTTCGTCCCCGATGTCGGTAGGCACGAGCGCCTCGTCGCGACCGCACGCGCCTTTGAGTTCCGGGTGCGCCGTGACGGCTCGTCCGCCGTGGCCGGAGTAGTGTATGTAGGCCTGTTCGCCGGGCTGCGTGAGCTCGGCCAGCCTGCGGAACGCGGCCGCCATGTTATCGTAGGTGGGCCACTGCTCGCGCGGTTCGGCCGGCTCGTCCGCGTCGCCTCTGGACGCCGTCAGCTTGAGTATGCGGTCGGGCGACAGCCCGAGGTCGTCGCGCAGGAAATGCTCCACCTGCAAAATGTCGCGCACGCATCCTTGCAGGTTTCTGTAGGAGCCGCCGCCGGGAAGAATGTTCGGCAGGTAGCAATCTATGCCGATCAGCAGCGCCCGCAGGCCAAAGTCTCTCGACGCCTCGTTGCCCATCGTCTTGCCCTCCAGGCTTTATGCGGGCGGGGGGGAAACGTTACAGGCGGCGTCGAGGTGCGGGGCGCGGCCATTCAGATGCGAGGGGGCGTGGCCGCGTAGCGGGTGTGAAGTTAACGGCGCGTCGCCGACTATTTTTTGTCGCCCGCGACGCGGAAGGTGTAGCTGAGTATATTCTCATCGAGGCTCCCGTCCAGGGCAACGCCGCTCAGCGTCAGCTCGTGAGGCCCTGCGGTGAGCGCGCGGGAAGGGATCTTGACTGGGAGCACTTTCGCGCCGTCGGCGGACACGGGCCTCACCCCCTCGATGTGGAGCGGCCACTCCTTCGCGCCCCGCGTGAGGGTGACGTTATAACTCTCGGAGTCGTCCCCCGACAGGGCGAGGTGTAACAACACGACTTCGGTGCCGGGCGGTATCGTCAACTCCTTCTCGCCGTCGTTTCTCGCCCCAAGGCCGCGGAAGCGTGAAGCGGTCAGCGTCTCCGCGTAGACGGACGGGCCGGGCTGCGCGGAGATTGCGTCCCGGCTATTGAGGCGCGCCAGCTCTGTTTCGAGCGGGTCACGCATAAGCATCCTGTAAGCCGCGAACGAGCCGAGCAGAAGCAGCGCCGCGAGAGCGAGCGCGGCACCCAGCTTATGCTCGCTCATTAAGGAGCCTATCCACCAAGCCCCGGGCCTGCGCGTGGCTCCCGCATAATTTTTCAGCGCCTTCGTGATCTCAAGCTTCTTAACCTGCCGGGGCGACGAGAGTAGATGTTCGTTAAAGCTCTCCCGCTCGGGCGCGCTCATATCCCCGAAGACAAAGTCCTCGAACAGCCCTTCCTCCACTATCAACACGCGGTCGAAATAGTCCGGGTCAGCGAGCATGCGCTCCTCGACCCGCTCGCGTTCGGGGCCCAGTTGTCCCATGAGGTAGCGCCTGATCAGCCTTTGTTCATCGTCGAGTTCTTCCATCAGCTCGGCTCTAAAAGAGTGTTCACACCCGGCGGGAGCCTGTGCCCACGCCGATTATGTTTTCTTCCACCAAATCGTTTCATCCGCGCCCTTCCGCTGCATACAATCGATGATGCATTCATCCAGCTTCGCGCGGGCCCTGTGCACCTTCACCCGTAAGGCGCCGGGCTTCAGCCCCAACTCCTTGGCGAGGTCCCGGTGCGCGTCTATCTTCTTCTGCCCCCTCCAGCGGTAGTAGCGCCGCAGAAGCTTCCGCTCCGCGCGCATCAGTCTCGCCATGCACCCGGCCGTACACTCGGTGAGCGTCGAAGAGGTCTTCTCCTCTTCCTCATCCCTGATCTCGGGGGCCGGCGGGTTCAGCGTGGGCGAGAGGGGCTCGTGCGTGAATTGCTCGCGGCGGCACTCGTTGGCCGCGCGCTTCGCCACCCCGTAGAAATAGAGCGCCGGGTTGCCCTTGTAGTCGGCGGCCAACTCCGGCAGCTTCTCGACCACGCGGTCCACGACCTCGTCGGCCCAAGCCTCGGCGTCCATGCAGCGTTTCCAGACAAAGATCTGAATCAGCGTCCGGTGAATGTGCCTGTATTTCTCTCCCGCACGCTCGCGGTCAGCGTCTAGCCAGGCGAGCAGCCTTTCGAAAGTCTCGCTAGTGAGCAATCGCTGTTTTCCCCTCAACGGTGAACCGTTGGCGCACGTGCCCTCCGGTGTGCCGGACCCAGCGGGCTGCCCGGTGCGCCGGTCAACGGGCGGCGAATCTTCTCCTTAGTAATTTGGCTCCGTAAAAGCAACCGAGCAGTATGCCAGATATTATAACCAAGTAGGCTGCGGTGCCCCTACCCGCCCTTCCCGAGGGAGCGGGCGCGGTGCTCCAGTGGTACTCGCCCTGTAGTACAAAGGCCGCCCAGTAGAAGGGCGCGCGCCAGCGTCGCTTGCGCCACATGGCCTCCTTGGCCGCCCGGAGCGCGGCCGGGGGCGGCAGCCCGTCTTTGATGAGACCCTCGTAGAAGCGGCCCATCAGTTCGGCCGTCGCACGGTCTTCGACCTTCCAGAGGCTCGCCAGCACGCTGCGCGAGCCCGCGTACATGAAGCCGCGCGTGAGGCCGACGAGCCCCTCGCCCTTGATCTCTTTGCCCAAGCCCGTGCTGCACGCGCTCAGCACCACGAGGTCTGCCGACAGCTTGAGGTTGTAGATGTCGTGCAGTTGAAGGAACCCGTCCTCTGCGTCTCCGCGCTCGTTGACGAGCGAGAGAACGATGCCGGACAGCTCGGGGTGCGCGCTGTTGACGAAGCCGTGCGTGGCGAAGTGGACGATCTGGTACTGCCCCAGCTCGCCGCTCAACACCCTCGACTTGCTGGCGTCGAAGCCGGTCACCACCATCACCTCGCCGCGCGGCGCCGCGGAGACGATGGACTCGGCCTCGCCCGAGCTGGCGGGGAGGCGCGGAAGCTCGCGGCTGTCGCCCAACCCGCCAGAGTCGCGCAGGGCGCTGCGCAGCGCGGCGCTCGTCGGGTGGTCGGCCGCGTTCGCCAGCGCCCCGACCGGCCTGACGCGCGGGTCATCGAAGTTGAACACGGGGTCGGCCAAGACGGCGACCATCTTCCGCGCGGGGGCGTCCGGGGCGGGCTCCTGCCGCAGCGAGGCCAGCGTCGAAGCCGAAGGCAGGCTGACGACCTCGTGCTGCAACAGGAGCGGCATGGGGTCGCCTACGGCGGGAGGGCCGGGGGACGGGAACGCCTCGAAAGGGATGTACTGCAACGCCCCGTCGGGCACGACGAGGAGCCGTTTACCTTCGAGCAGAGGGGCGACCTGTCCGAGCAGCATCCGGCTCAGGTCGGCCGCGCGGTTCCAGTACTCGGCGTCCGCCGCCTCGACGCGCCGCTCGTATTCGGCGAGCGGCTCCCGCGGGAGAGTCTGCCGCGCTGTCAGGAGGTCGTAGACCTCCCTCGCCGTCTTCTCCAACGTCGCCCTGTCCGGCAGCTCATGGTACTCGACCGAAGAGTTCGTCACCGCCCACAGGTGGCTCCGCCCCTCGCCGAGCGCGAATTCGAGCAGCACCGTCTTGTCATCGAGCAGCTTCGACTGGATGTCCGCGACGCTGAGCGGCTGCGGCCTGACGAGGGTCGCGTAGCGCGGGCTCTGCTCGCGTATCCGCGCCTGCACCTCCTGGTATGAGGTCGTGAGCACGCGTATCTCCTGTTCGAGCGCCGCCGCCTCGCCCTCGGTGCTCTTGTTGTTGAGCAGCCGCGCTTGGTACTTCGCGCGGGCGCTGAGCTGCTCCTGCAAGGCGCGCTCCTGCTCAAGCAGGTCGGGCGGGACGCCTTGGCGGATGTCAACCTTCGCCTCGGTCAGCAGCTCGTTCAAAGAACGCGCGCGCGCACTCTCGTTGACGCCGAGCGCCGCGGCGGCGTAACCCGTCGCCGGGTCGCGCCCGTGCATCTCTATCAGGAGATCGATGTAGAAGCCGTAATACTGGTGCACCGAGGCGAAGTAAGAGGAGCGCAGTTCGTAGCTCGCGACCTGCACGCGCATGGCCTCGATCATCTCAATGCCCGACCTAATTTGAGAGAGGGCCTCATCGAGGTCGCCGGAGGCGCGGGCGGCGCGCGCGATATTATAGCGGGTGGCGGCCTCACCGCTGTAATCGCCGGCCGCCTGGTAGAGCGGCAGCGCCTGCCTGTAGTAGCCGAGCGCGCGTCGCCACTCGCCCGCCGCGTAGCTGAGAAGCCCCATGCTGTTGAGCGTGTTGGCCTGACCGCGCCGGTCTCCGAAGTCGCGGTACAGTTGCAGCACGCGCAGGTACTGTGACTGCGCCCTCCGGCGCTCGCCCATCGCATCGTAGATGATGCCGATGTCCTTGAGCGTGTGAGCCTGGAGCCGCCTGTTGCCCACGTCCCTGCCCGTCGCCAGGCTGCGCTCGTAGTGCCTGAGCGCCTGCGGGAGGTCGCCCGTCGAGCGGTAGACGCGCCCGAGGTAGTGCTCGTTGAGCGCCTCGAATTCACGATTCCCGATGAGCTGATAGAGCTGCAAGGCGCGGCCGTACCGGTCGAGCGCCGTCTCCGGCTGATTCATCTCCTCGTAGACCCGACCGATGCCGTTGAGCGCCGAAGCCTCTCCCATGTGGTCGCCGATGGTGCGGAAGCGCGCCGCCGCCTGCTCGTGCAGGTCGAGCGCCGACTGCTTCTCGCCGCGGAAGGAGCGGACGCCGCCCAGCGCCGTGTTTGAGAGCGCCTCGCCCCTGCGGTCGCCCACCGCCCGCCAGAGCGGCAGCGAGTGCTCGTACCAGTCGGAGGCCGACCGCGTGTCCCCCATGTCGTAGTAGGTGTAGCCGATGTTGAGGTGGGCCAGCGCCTGCCCCCTTCGGTCGGCCGCGGCTTGCCAGAGGGCGAGGGCGCGGTTGAAGAGCGATAGCGCCCTCTTCAGGTTGCCGAGCGAGTAATAGACCTCGCCCATGTCGTTGAGCGTCTGCGCCTCCACGCGCCCGTCTTCGCCCGCGTGGCGGAGCGCCCGCTCGAAGTAGACGAGCGCCTGCGGGTTTCGGCCGCGGTAGAGGTGGACGTAGCCGATGTTATTGAGCGCCTCCGCGGCGCCGCGTCGGTCGCCCCCCGCGCGGCTGCGGGCGAGCGCCTTCACGAAAGAGTCCTCGGCCTTGTCGTACTCGTTCAGGATGAAATGAACATCGCCGAGCCCGTTCAGCGCGGCGGCCTCTGCGGCTCGGTCTCCAATCGAGTTCCAGAGCGTCGCCGCGGCCGCATACTCCTCCACGGCGCGGCGGAGCGAGCCCTCCTCCCACTCCGCGCGCAACCTCTCCGCTTCGGCGAAGGCCCAGACGGCGGCGTCCTCCTTCTGATCCCGCGGCGTGGCCTCTCTCGACTCTTCGACCCGCAGCTCGTAGCGGCATGCGTCCACGCCCGCCTCGGCCAAACGCACCACGACGCGGTGAGTCCCATCGGAGGCAGCGATGAAAGAGAAAGGGAAGGAACCATACCGCGTGCCGGTCATCGCTGCTGCCTCCCGACCGTCCGGCCCGTAGGCCGTCAACGAGAGGCTCAGGTCGCCCTCCTTCGTCACGAGCAGCCGCAGGTACTGACCCGCGGTCAAAGTCACTTCGTACGCATCACCCTCTCCCGCGCGCGCCTCGCCAGCGAGCGACGTGCCTGGCGTTAAAGTGACTGGGCGTTCTCCCTTGGACGGCGGTGCAGGATTCGCGGGGAGCGCCGAGGCCAAGGCGAGGACTAAGGCCAGCGGCAACAGCGCGGCGCAGAGCGTGAGACGTGTCGGGGCCGGGAGGGGTGCCGCGCGGCGGCACGGCCACCCCGATGTGCGACGTGCCGGGCACGTGAGCATGTGTCGCACCTCCGCTGAGGGCTCGCCGGGTAAGTGCCTCAGTGCAAGAAGAAGTAAAGTCGGAGCAGTAGCGTGTTGGGCGACTAACCGTCTTCGGGCCGGGGCTGCCAGTCGCAGCTATTTAAGCATAAATGTAATAGCGGCTCAAAGATTTTGGTAGGGAGCGCGGCGCGGGGATAGCCGGAAGGTGAAAGGGGCGGCCGTGAAGGGCCGCCCCCGTGGGATTGTAATTGAGTTGCGTCGGGTGCCGGATCGTGCGAAGCCACGACTTACGAGTTGCTGCCGGTTGTTGCTTCGTCGCGCCCGGCCTCGTCCCCTTCGTCCTCGCCGGACGACCCGGAGATTCCTTTGCCCGAAAGGTCGCCGCCCCCTCTCGGCGTGGGCGCGGGCGGCTCGTCCGGGGACTGCGGTTCCTGCTCATAATCATTCACGTTCGACATCCTCATCCTCCTTCGTTATGAGGTCTCAGGTTGCACCGGCCTGCCGGCGGCCAGTTTAAGCGCCCGGCATCCGTGTAGACGAGGCGACGACCCCTTTGCCGCCCGATGCGTCCGACTGGCCGATGGTGTCATGCGGCGGGCGCAGGCCACATTGCAACGCAAGTTCGGAATCATGTGCGAGCCGTTTCTTTATCACAGAAAGCGAGGGCCAACAACACGCACAGTTCGTGACGTTCGCGCGGCCCCTCCGCCGCCCCGGTGTAACGTCCCACATGCCGCAACATATATGGGTAGAGCCAAACCGTAATCCGCGGCGCTCACCATTTTCACAGCCTTCAAGGCGAGGGAGCATTTGTCATGAGAAAAGCTGTCGTAATGTTACTGATGCTCTGGCTGGCCGCGGGCTACCCGCTGGCCGGTTCTCTGTATGCGCAGCAGCGCCGCCGGGGCGGCGCCGCCCCGGCGGCGCGACCCGTGCAGCCGGAGACGCCGGAGGCGCCGCGCGGCGACCTCTTCGCGAAGTTTCCCGTCGGGGAGGAGAAGCGCGTTGATTTGGAGATAGACGAAGACTCGCTCGACGGGATGAGTCGCCGCGAGCGCCTGGAGCAGGTGAGGGATTGGCTGCTCCTGACGACGGTGGCCGCGTCCGGCGTCTCGCTCGACGCGGTCAACCAGGCGCTCTACGACCAGCCATCCGTCCGCCACGGCTACATGCAGCCGTTGGCGGGCTTCGAGTACGGCGTGACGCGCGCGCGCTACGTCGGCGGCGGGTCGGTGGTCGCCCTCCTTCCGGCCGGGAGCCGGAGCCGGGACGACCTGCTCGCACACATCGCGGACCAGCAGCGGAAAGACCTCGGCGAAATCCCCTCGTCGCTGGTTCCCTTCGAGTACCGCATCGACCTCGACTCCAACACGGCGCTGCTCGTCCGCCGCCCGACAATCACCGCCGCCGACCTCTTCACGGAGGCGTACGGCTACCACCAGGCGCGCGTCGGCAGTCTCGCGGACTTGAACGACTTCATGGCGCGCGCCGATGACGTGACCTACTCCGACGCGAGCGGCGGCGCGCTGACCCTCGGCGGCCGGAAGATCAAAGGGCGCGCCTACGGCCGCATCGGCGTCGAGGAGGTCGCCGCCGTCTGGCAAGCTCAGAGCACCACCAACGCCGAGGTGAAGCGGCTCAGGGCGCTGAGGAAACAGCTCGACAACAGCGTCGAGGCCCGCCGGAAGCAACTCATAGACAACTTCGACCAGCGGTGGGCGGCGTTCAGGGTCGGCCCCGGCCGCTTCCGGATTCCGGTGGAGTACGGCCCGCAGTTCAGGGAGGAGAAGGCGAAGGTAGCGAGCGACATAGAGGCCCTGTACGCCGTGGCCGAGCCGGTCGCCCGGCAAGTGAATACCGAACTCGCCGAAGAGGAAGCGCATGAGAACAGCGGAGCCGGCTTCTCGCTAGACCCGCAGTACGACTACGACCGGCTCGCGGAGTGTTTCGGGCAACATGTCGAGCCGTTGTTAAGGGAACTGATGCCGGAGTATCCCTCCCTGGTTTCGGCCCGAGACATAGAGGCAGTGAAGGGGGCGCTGGCCGGGAACGACACAGGGCCGTTCTCCCAGCTGCTCGCCAAGTTATCTCGCGCCGGAGAGAAAGACTTTGCGCGCCATCTTCAAACTACCCTCAACGTAAAGTGCAGCATCCAGAGCGCACGTTACATCGGCACCCCACCGCACACCTTACGGGGCACGGAAGCGGGGATGGTGCTGTTCTACACTGACCTGATCGCGAAGCTCTGGGCGTTCAATCACGGCACGCCCAGCCGGCAAATCAGAGATTTCAAGGCTATGCCCGACGTCGCTGTGTCGCCCCTTCACAGCAAAGAATTGTGGACCTTGAGCAAGAGCCGTCTCTGGTTCGGCCCCCGCAATGAGGGCTTCCAGATTACCGGCGACGCCAAAGAGCGTCTGCTCCTTGCGCGCAACGCCGCACGCATCTTCTCGGCCTCACGTGACCCACTCAAGCCCGCCGTCGACGAGAGTGAGCCTAACGCGGAGGCCGCCGCCTTCATCTCCTGGTGGGACAAGCACTACGAAGATATAGCGCGCCACGAGCCACAATACGAGCGGCTCAACGAGATCATGAAGTGGAGCCTGATCGCCGGGTGGCTTAACGATAAAGATAAGGGAGCGCTGCTGGGCTTTTTGGACGGCGTCGTTGTGAAACGGGACAACTGGTTCCCCGACTGGGTTGCGCAACACCGCCAGGAGTTAAGATTTCAGAATTGGGACAAGGTACAGTTCTTCGATCGCCCCAAGGAGAGTGAAGGGACGGAGTCTATGCCGCGCATCTTCTCCGAGTGGTATCCGCGCTTGGGGGAAGAGAGACAACTATCGGGCGGAGTCTCGCTGGCGGGCAGGGCAGAGGTGGCGAAGCGCCTGCCTCTGACGGCGCGTACGCGCGTCGGCAAGCTGCTGCGGCGCGCCGGCCTCGACTTGGAAGCGAGCACGCCCGGCGAGATAAAGATGCTGGAGGGGCCGACGCACCGGGTCGAGAGCGCAACCGCCGGTGAGGCGAAGGTCGTCTCCGTACCGAAGCCGACGGCGAAGCTGCGCACCACTTACGGCGAGCTGCCCGTCAAGTCCCAGGTCGAGCGCGCGATCTCACAGCAGGGCGGGCGGTACGAGGTCAAGACCAGCGTCGCCGAGGTGAAGACCGTCGGCGGGCGCGTCAGCCGCGTGAGCGAGGTGGCGGAGGGGAGCCTCCGCGTCGAGGAGACGGGCAACGGGTTCAAGATCGGGCGGGAGAGTCGAGACCTGGACGTGGGGCTGGCCCTCGCGCGGCGCGTCAGCGGCAGCCGCGAGCCCTCGACTCTTCTCTCGCGCAGCCCGGACGTAGGGGCCGCCTTCGTCCTCCCCGGCAGGGGTTACCTCATCAAGACCCGCGGCTCTATCAACAAGTGGCTGTTGATGGAGTATGCGGAGGGGCCGGGCGGCACGGCGCAGGCCCGCGTGGCAGACCTCGCCGAGGGCGCGGCCGAACTGCGGCTGAAGTGGCTCGACCCGGCGACCGCCGCACGCCGACTCGACGGCGGCTCCGTCGGCGTGAGGCTGACCGACGAGTCGTCGCTGAACCCGCTGCTGCTGGTCGGCGACCGCCCGCGCTCCGCCACGAGGGTCGTCGCGCTTGAGAAGGACGGGAAGGTATACCGCGGCTTCTTCGACGAGAGTACGGGAGCGCTCTACTTCGACAAGATCAATCTTCCCCCGGAGTTGAGGAACAACCCGGAGCAGTTGTCGAAGCTGCTGAGCACGGCAGACCTTCGGAAGGTGAACGCTCTCGCCGCAGAGTCGCCGGGTGAAATCCGCTACGCGCCGGGCGCCGTGGACGCCCTGCCGGCGGAGCTGGCGCGCGCCGACCGTCTCATCGCTGAAGGGAACGGCGCCGCCGCCCTCGACCATTTGGAAACGTTGGAGAGAACTTTCCCCGGCCGCTGGGAGGTGCAGGCGCGCAGGGGGCTGGCGCAGTTTAAGCGCGGGAAGGTGCTTGAAGCGGCCGAGGTGTTCGAGGCGCTCCGGCAGAACCCTTCGACTAACCTGAAGGATGTGTACGATCAGATCTCCTCCGTCCTCGCCGGCCTGAAGTCGGGCGGCAGGTGGTCTGCGGCCGACATGGGGGGAGGCAAGTTCGGGGTTGAGTTGACGCTCCCCGGCGGTCTGAAAGGGCATGTGGTTCGCGACGCCGCCGAACTGCGAGAGGGCGGGGCGGTCTACCTCCCCGAAGGCTTGGACAACCCGAACGTCTCCTTACAGAACGTCCTGATGGACGTGATCGCGCGACCCTCCTCCGGCACGGTCATCAGGCTGCGGCGCGGTGACATCGCCTCCTACAATCCGACGGTCGTCCGCGACTCCGTCAGTGATGTCCGCTTCGAGTTCAAAGGCACGACCGGCGGCGGGCGCCCGGACGCCGGCAGCGGGGCGCGCGCGGGGGCAGACGGCTGGGCGAGCACGGTCGTCGGGCGCGCTCGCGCGGCGCAGACGCGGAGCGTCTTCTTCGCCTGCTGTGACGACGGCGACGGCGACGGCGTCTGCGACGACGACGAGGAGGACGCGCGGGGGGAGGATGACGACGACTCCTGCGTCTACGTAGTGTTGCCTCCGGGGCGCGAACGCCGGGTATCGAGACAGCCGTGAATTCTTACTCCCTTGAGCAGTACGAAGAAGATTATGCGAGGGGCGAAGAACTCTGGCGCGGCGGGCATTTTGCCGAGGCACTCGAAGACCTTTCGGGGACGCTCGGGCGCAGGCTGGCGGCGCTCGCCGCCGCGACGGACGCGCCCGCCGCGCCCTTCGAGGATGACCTAGAACTCGTCGAGCGCGTGGCGGACGCGGCCATCGTCACGGGGCGCAGCGAGGCCGCCGCCGACCTGCTGGCGGCCTACGTCGGGATGTCGCGCGCGCGCGGCAACCAGATCGCCTGTGACTACGGCACGCTCAAGCGCATTCACCTCGCGCTGGAGCGCGGCGCGCACTACGAGGCCGACGAGCTGCTGCGCGGGATGGAGCCGAGCGTCGGGGACGTGGAGGCCATAGAGTTCACGCCCGCGAGCCTGAAGGAGTGGGAGTCACGCAAGGGCTGGCCGGGCGCGCGCGAGCCGGAACACACCGTCCTGCTCTCGCTCTTCTACTTCGTGACCGGCCGGTTGCTGGCCGCCTACGGCCAGTATGAGCAGGCGCTAGCCGCCTTCCGGCGGGGGCTGCGGCACGCGCGCACGGACGCCCCCCCGCTGGCGGCTCTGACCCGGCCGCGCATCAGGGTCGCCGTCGCGGCCGCACGTCTCGAAGCGGGTGAGTTGGAGGAGGCGCGTGGCCTGCTGGAAGAGCTTCGGTCAGAGTTGAGCGGGCAGCAGCAGCCGGCGCTTTACACGCGCCTGCTCGAAATGTCAGCCAAGCTCCATCTGCTCAAGGGGGAGTTCGGGGCGGCGCTCGAAGAGCTGACGCACGAGCGCGACCTGTGCCTCCAGCGCGGGCTGGTCAAGGGCGCGCTGTTGAGTAGTCTCAACCTTGCTCACCTGCTCATCCACCTGAACCTCACCAACGCCGCGAGAGGCATGCTGACGCGCGTGCGCGAGCTGGCGGACGCCTCGGGCGAGAGGGACGTGTCGGCGGGGGCGCTCTCCTTGCTCTGGTTGGTGGACGAGCGCAGCCACACCGCAGCGGGCAGCGTCTCGGCGGCCCCGTCGCTGTTCAACGTCCGCCGCCGGGCGGCCTGGGGCGGGGCGGCCCCCGACGCCGACGGCGGCGACGACTCCACCCGAGGTGAGACCGGCAGCTACCTCGCGCTGTTCGAGCTGCGGGTCGACGAACTCTACCGCCGACTCGGCCGGCGCGACTTTAAAGGGATGGCCGCGCGGCTCGCCGAGCTGGAGGACGTTTTCGGCCGCTCGGATTCGGCGCTGGTGCGCCTGCGTCTGCGCGTGTTGAGGGGCGTGACGGCATATTACGAAGGGCGGGTCGAGCAGGCGGAAGAGTGCCTGCGTGAGCTGCGCCCGGTCCTGGCCGAGTTGGGGCTGACGCCCGAGCTTTGGCAGCTACAGCGCGTGCTGAGATGGTGCCAGATCAGGCTGGGGCGGCCGCGCGAGGAGCAGCACGCCCTGGCCGACGACACGCAGCGGCTACTGATGTCGATGGCGGACTCGCTGCCCGCGCCGTACCGCGCCTTCTTCCTGCTCGACAAGTGGACGGCCGACGAGGAGTACATCGCCGCACAGCTCGATCACCTCGGCCACCTGCGGGACGGGCTCGGGGGCGGCTCCCGATTCCGCAGGCCGCGGAGGGCCTGGCGGCTGATGCGGCACCTCAACGCGCTACTCTCCCACATAGACCGCTACAAGGACGCGCTGGCCGAGAGCGCGCTCGAAGGCCGCGAGGCGAAGATGGTGGACGAGAAGGGAAGCGGCATTCCTCTGTGGCGACGTCTGATCTTCCACCCGCTGCGTCGCGCTACCGTCTCGTTCCTAGTGATGCCGGACCGCGTGCTGGTGATCTCCGCCGGCTGGATGTTCCTCAAGTTCGACATCTTCGACACCACGCGCCTCGCCGTGCGGGAGCTGGTGCAGGGCTGGCATCTGCTCGTCGATGGCGGGGGCGTCAAACGTAACGCTGCGCCCCCCGACGACGAGAGACGTAACTTGATCCTGCCCGCCGGGTTCAAAACATCCGGCGCGCCGCGCAAGAAGTTCGACGCGGCAGCCGCCAGGAGAGAGTTGATCACGCGCACGTCGGAAGCCCTGGGGTTGCCCTCCCTCCTGCGGACTTTGCCCCGGCGCGTCAGGTCTTTGACGATCATTCCCGATGACGCACTGCACGGCTTCCCCTTCGCGGCCGCCTCTTATGTGGGTAAGCACCTGATCGAGACCTACGCACTCACAGTCAACTTCAAGTCGGACGGGTGGGTGCGCGCCGCCGTTCCGGAGGGCTCGCGCCGCGCTCTGTTGGTGGGCGTCTCTCACGGGGCGAAGAGTCTCGTCTTGCCGGCCACGGGCGAAGAACTGGTTGTCCGCCCGCTGCCTTGCGCGGAAACGGAGGTGAACCAACTCGGCGAGTGGTTCGAAGGGCGCGGAGTTCGGGTCGGTAAGCTCGTCAACGACGGCGCGACGCAGGGTGCCATCGTCGAGGGTCTCGCCACGGCCGCATACGTCCACATCGCGTGCCACGGATTCTTCGCGCACGAACGCCCCGACAGTTCCGGCCTCATCCTGATACCCGCGCCGGGGCGCGCCGAAGTCCTCAGCCTCATGGAGTTGTCGGGGCTGCGGCTGGAGGGGCTGCGGCACATCAGCCTTTCATCCTGTTCGTCGGCGGAGAACTTTATCCTGCCGGGCCGCTGGATCATTTCACTGCCCGAGACGCTCTGGCGGGCCGGGGCGCAGAGCGTCCTCGGGTGCATGTGGGAGATTAACGACCGTTTCACGGCCTCCTTCATGGCCCGTTTCTACTGGTACCTTGAGAAGCACCCGCGAGAGGAGGCTCTGCGGCGCACGCAGGTTGATTGTGTACGCCGGGCGAGCGAAGGCGGCGGCCCGCGCCTCGACACGGAGAGTGTTGACACGCAAGACCCTGTTAACTGGGCCAGCTACAGCCTGTACGGCGACTACAGGCGGTTACGGCTGTAAAGCCCGGGGGCACAACGGAGATGGCCTACTTCAACTTCGATCTGAAACTGTCGGGCGAGGGGCCGCGGGCCTTTTACGTGGAGGTGCTCGGCTCGCCGCAGGCGATGCGCACCGACCCTCTGGCCGCTTCGGTTCCGGAGGAGCTACTCGCGCGCTGGCGGGGGCTTGCGGCCGGCGGGCGCGACTGCGAGCGCGCGGGCGTGGAACTCGGGCGCGCGCTCCACGCGGCGCTCTTCCCGCCGGCCGTCCGGGAGGTCTGGCACGCATGCCAGAGGCACCTCGCCCCGCGCGACGGCCTGCGGCTGCGCCTCGACATACGCTCGCCGCAGTTGGCCGCAGTCCCCTGGGAACTGCTCCACGACGGGGGCTGGCACGTGTCGATGACGAAGGGCGCGCCCGTCGTGCGTCATCCCTTCGGCCACCCGCCCATCCCGCCGTCCCCAGACCCGGGGCTGCTCAACCTCCTCCTCGCCACCTCCGCGCCCCACGACGCGACGCCGCTGCCCGCGGCCGAGCGCGAGGTCGAGGCGGTCATGAGCAGCTTCTCCGGCCTGAAGGCCGAGGGGAAGGCGGGGCGGGTAGACCTCCTGCGCAACGTGACGAAAGAGTCGCTGCGCCGACTCATGCAGGAGCACGAGTACCACGTGCTGCACTTCATCGGCCACGGCGATTTCGAAGACGAGAAAGGTTACCTCGCCTTCGAGGGCGAGGACGGCAACGTGGAGCTGTTCGGCGCGCAGTCGCTCGCCTACCGCCTGAAGGGGTCGGCCCTGCGCCTGCTCTTCCTGAACTCGTGCAAGTCGGCCGTCGCGTCGCGCCGGGGGGGCCTGCTGGGCGTGGCGCAGGGCGCGCTGGCGGCGGGCGTCCCCGCCGCCGTCGCCATGCAGGAGGAGATCGGCGACGCATCGGCCGCCGCGTTCGCGCGCGAGTTCTACAGGGCGCTCGCCGCCGGCCAGGCGCTTGAGGAATGCGTGCGCCTGGGCCGGCTCAAAATCTTTGAGGCCACGGAGCTGAGCCGCGCGGACTGGGCCGTGCCGGTGCTCTTCAGCAACGCGGAGGAGGGGCTGCTCTGGGAACTCCCCGAGGCCGAGGCCAAGCGCGAAGAAGGCCGGAGGCCGGTGGTCGTCTACGAGCAACACATCCGCTCGAAGGGTAACAACAACCGCTTCGTGCAGAACGAGTGGAGGGGGGCGGGCGGCGGGGAGGATGATTGAAGCGCGTGTCGTCTGCCGCGATGCGCGGCCGTGTAACTTTTCGGGCGCGCGTGCATAAAGCTCATAGGGGTGAGGCTTATGGAGAACAACCGTTGTCGGAACTGCGGTGAGCCTTTGGAGGGCGAGGCCGGATGCGGCAAATGCGGGGCGAAGGCCGCGTCCGCCGAGGGCGGCGGCTCGCCGGCGACGCCCGCCCCCGTCGATAAAGAGAACGTCCAGGCACAGCCGGGCGCGGCCCTGAACGAGAATCAGCCCGGGTCTAAGCCGACGCCGAATCGAAACCTCCGCCCCCCGACCCCGCCGCCACCTCCACCGAAGGCGGAGGCCGACGGGGCGGCGAACGCCGCGGCCGGCTCGGTACAGCCCCCAGATGACGCCCGGCGGCCCGAACTCAAGGAGAACAAAGAGGAGGATAAGGAGGAGCAGCAGCAGTCGCCGCCTCCCCGCGGCGCGGACGACAGGCCGAAGGCCATGGCTGACCAGTTCTTCAGGCAGTTCGTCAACTCGAAGGGCGACAAGAACCTGTTCGGGCAGAACGTCTACTCCAAGGCGCGGGCGTTGTGGAGGGACTCGGCGGCACCTTCGCAGGAGCAGAACGTCACGTCACAGGGCAACGGGAACACCCTCGCGCAGAATCTCTGGCAGATTTGGAACATCAGCGGGGACTCCCGAGCGGGTGAGGCCGGGTCGGGGGGGGCGGCGGCCGGATCCCTCATCGACATCACCGCCGCCCTTTCGTCCAAAGACCGTGACACGCCCGAGTTCGAGTCGGGCGAGCTGGCGCGCCACGCCACGCAACTGCGCGCCGCGCGCGTCCTCCTGCTCAGCTGCGCCGACGAGAAGGTCGCGCTCGGCGCGGCTTACGCCCTGCTCGACGAGATGGGCGTGAACGAGAATGAGGAGTGCCGCCGCGGCCTCGACTTCGGCTCGGACGCGCAGAAGAAGTTCGAACAGATCACTCACCTGCTTTCGCGCAGGGCGGACGAAGAGCGGTGCCTGACCGCCGTAGTCGTCGGCGCCTACGGCAGCGGCTCGAAGCAATTCCTCGACTGGCTGGTGCGCGTGAGCCACTTCGGCGCGCAGGGTATCCGGGACGGCCTGAGCGCGAGCGGCCTTGTCCTCGTCTGCCTCTTCGACGCGGCCTACATGGAGCGGGCCGAGAAAGACCTGCGCGCCGAGGGCACGCGGCTGAACTTTGCCTGCTGGAAGATTTCCTTCCTACACCCCCTGCTCAAGCACCATTTCCCCGGGCGCCACGCCGAGCTGGAGGAGCGGCTCCTGCGCCAGCGCGGGGAGGGGAAGTGGGAGCGCGACGAGACGAAGTTCTGCCAGGAGGTGAGGGAGTACGTCGAGGCCGACCGCCTGCCCGAAGAGATCGAGGCGCGCGAGCAGGGCGAAGCGCCCCCGCCAGACCTCCCGCCGCTTCGGGGCGGGAAGGCCGTCGAGGACGCGCTGCTCTACACGGCGGCCTGCTTCCCCGACCTGACGCTGCGCGAGTTCGACGAGGTCGTCGGCATGCTCCTGGAGGGGAAGATGACAACCGTCACGGTCAAGTCAGTCAGGACGAATAAGGATGGCGAGCGCGAGACCTTCGACGCCGAAGTCCAGAGGCCGCTCGCGGAGCTGTGGGCCGAGAGCCCGGACGAATACCTCGACGCGTGCCGCCTCGAAATGTCAGCGCAGTCGGACGCGGCGACGGCCGTAAACTTCGCCAGCGGCAAGCTGCGCGACGACGTGAAGCGCCTGATGTCGACCAAGCACCGGATGTATGCGCTCAGGCAGTTCCAGGCGGTCGAGGCGCGCGGGCTGCTCTTCCACCCCTCGCCGCGCGTGAGCGAGAAGATGATGCAGCTCTGCGTCGAGATGGCGCTCACGCACCCGGACGTGGTCGGCCGCGACTGGTTCTACAAGATGGTCACGGCCATCGGCGCGGAGGGCGGGCCGGCGCTCCCGCTCCCGACGGGTCTAGCGCGGCCGGAGGCGTACGCCTACGAGCGCGTGGCGCAGCTCGTCCGGCAGATGCTCGAAGAGCCGCGCCTTGAGGAGACCGCCGCCGGCTTCCTCCGCCAGCTGATGGACGCGGGCCGACACGAGGCGCTGCTGGAGATCATGCGCGGGTTGCAGTTCGCCCCGAAGATCAAGGAGTTCGGCTGGATCAAGCGCGTCCTCGACGAGGGGCGCGAAGAGGCGCGCCAGGCCGCGCGCCGCCTCCTCTACGGCTACATCAAGAAGAGCGACCTCTACTCGCTGATGCGGGCGCTGGAGTCCTGGCTGCCGAAGCCCGACCAGCCGCCCGAGGCCTACGCGCCGTCGGCGCTCGCGGCGCTGCGCCTCGCGGCCGAGCACTGCCTGGAGACGCGCGTGAGCTTCGACCCGGCGGACTACGGCGCGTGGCCGAGCCGCCACCCGCTCTTCGCCTTCGAGGACGCGGCGGCCGCCGCGGACGGGCTCGGGCGGCTCTTCCGCTGGATGCTCAACCCCGCGATGGAGCGCGTCTTCGAGGAGATGCGGCGCGAGCTGGAGGAGCTGGGGTTCGAGGCCGAGGACGGCTTCGACTACCGCCCCACGACCTTCGTCGGCGAGTCCGTCGTCGAGTGGAGTTTCGTCCTGCGCGGGCCCGAGGGGGCGGCCGGGGCG
>Ga0126311_10000284_pt1 | contig 24440 bp, 24 predicted proteins | sample Plot61_FD_92539 | JGI IMG/M metagenome (GOLD analysis project Ga0126311, IMG submission 92539) | Serpentine soil microbial communities from UC McLaughlin Reserve, CA, USA - Plot61 | ecosystem: Environmental > Terrestrial > Soil > Grasslands | place: USA: UC McLaughlin Reserve, Lake County... | reverse complement strand
TCCGCCTCCTTGCCGGAGCCCTGCGCGAGCTTCCAGACGAGCAGGGCGAGCAGCAGCGCCACGAGCCCGACCGCCAGGATCTGCGCGCCGAGCTTCAGCCGTGCTGTCATCTCACGCGGCGACGATGAAGACCGTCGTTCCGACGGTGACGTGGTTGAAGAGCCACTCGGCGTCGGAGATGTGCATGCGGATGCAGCCGTGGGAGGCGGAGTAGCCGATCGACGCGTCGTCCGGAGTCCCGTGGATGCCGACACCCGACGCGGACAGGCCCATCCAGCGGGTGCCGAGCGGATTACCGGGGCCCGGCGGGATCGGCTTCTGGCCCTTCGCCCACGACGAGCTCGGCGGGTACCACCAGGGGTTGCGCCACCTGACGACGACGTGCCAGGTGCCGAGCGGCGTCGGGTACTGCGACTGGCCGGTCGCGACGCCGAAGACGCGCCGGAACTGCATCCCCTTGTACAGGTAGAGCCGGTTCGAACCGCGGCGGATGACGATCACCGGCCCGAACGAGGCGCGGGTGACGCCGGGCGCGAGCGGGACGAACTCCAGCCGCAGCTCGGGCCTGGTGTTCGTCACGAGCGCGGTGAAGATCGCGTTCATCGCGCGCACCCGACGCAGCGACCGGCCGGGCTGCTGCCTCGTCACGACCGGCCGCAGGTTGCGCAACAGCAGCTTCGCGTCCACCGCCGCGCGGTCGAATCGCTTGGCAACGGCAGACAGGTAGCGCTGCGCCCCGCGCCGGCTGACGATCACGCGCAGCTTGAGCTCGGTTCCCGCGGGCGCGACGACCGCGCGCGCGACCGCCGCCCGAACGGCGGCCATCGCGCCGATGCGCGCCGGCGCGACCGCCAGGCGGTGGCGCGGGATTACAAGGACGAGCGGGCGCGCGAAGGAGGCGGTAACGGCCGCGAATGCGTCGGAGGCCGACATCTCCCCCACCTCGACGCCGGAGATCGTCACTCCGGGCGCGATCGTCTGCGGCCCCGTGGTGGTCGTGCCGGTCGTCGTCGTCGGAGCCGCGACGACGCCCGCCGACAGCCCGCCGGCGGCGAGGAGACCGAGCACGAAGATGAGTGCGAGACCCGCTTTCCGCATCGCGCGGAAAGTCTAGCCAGCGAATATCCGGGGGTCGTTCGTGATCACGGCGTCGACGCCGACGCGGTCGAGCCACGGGAGGAGCTCGGCGTCGTCCACCGTCCAGACGAGGACGGGCGCGCTGAGCGCATGGCAGCGCCTGACCGTAGCCTCGCTCACGACCTCCCAGTAGAGCACCGCAGCGGTCGCTCGCGAGCCCGCTAGCAGCGTCCCGATCCGCCGCGGGAGCATGCGCCGGAGCCCGCGCACGATCGCGCGCGCGGGTGGGTGGAAGGCCCGGCGCTTCGTCAGTCCGCTGCGATCCTGCGGGTACGTCCGGCCGAGCCGCAGTTCGGGCTCGACCGCCGACAGCGCACGCAGGGTCGTACGCCTGAACGAGCTCACGACGGTCCTCTGGACGAGGCCGTGCCGCCGCAGCGCCTCTGCGACCGCCACCTCGGCTCCCGGCGACTTCAGGTCGAGCTGAACGCCTGCTCCCGAGCTCCCGAGGAAGCCGAGCACATCGTCGAGGCTCGGCAGCCCGTCGGCCGCGCCGGGTCGATCGTGCGCGACGACGAGCGAACCGCCGACCGTGTGGACGTCGAACTCGACGAGGTCGCAGCCGAGCTCGACCGCGAGCGCGATCGCCTCGAGCGAGTTCTCGGGCGCGAGGGCGGCGGCTCCGCGGTGGCCGATCCGCAGCAGGCGGCCGTCGCGCCGCCCGAGCTCGATCACGCGCGCTTCACGACGACCACTGCGCAGTCGTCGCCGAGATCGCCCGCGAACGCCCGGCAGTCGTCGACGAGCGCGCTCGCGAGCTCCTCGGCCGACAGCGACGCGTTGGCGGCGAGCGCGACGTCGAGCCGTTCCTCGCCGTAGAGCTCGCCGTCGCGTCGTGCCTCGAGCAGCCCGTCCGTGAAGAGCACGGCGGCATCGCCACGCGCGAGCCGGACGGTTTGCGCCACGTACTCCTGCGAATCGGCGATCCCGAGTGCGAGGCCGCCCACGCCGAGGGGAGCCGGCGGCGCACCGACGCGCACGATGCGCGGCGAGGGATGGCCGGCGCTCGCGCACGAGAGCTCGCCCTCGACGCCGTCGACCGTGAGGTAGAGCATCGTGATGAACTTGCCGTCGCCGATCTCCTCGAGCACGACCTCGTTCGCAGCCGCGAGGAAGTCGCCCGGATCAGGGTGCTCGCGCGCGAGTGAGCGGAAGACGAACTTCGCCATCGCCATGTCGGCTGCAGCGTCGATGCCGTGCCCGGTCACGTCTCCGAGCACGACCGCGAGGCGGCCGTCGGACAAGCCGAGGAAGTCGTAGACGTCCCCGCCGACGTCCATCTGGGCCGACGACGCGTAGACCGCCCCCACGTCGAGGCCCACGGCCTCCGGCTGTGAGCGAGGCAGCAGCGAGCGCTGCATCGAATCCGCAAACTGCTTCTGCTGCTGGTAGAGCCGCGCGTTGTCGAGCGCGAGCGCGGCCTGTCCCGCGATGGTCGTCGCCGCCTCGAGCACCTCGCCCGCGATCGGCCGGTCCGGGTTGAGCGAGACGAGCGTCAGCGTGCCGAGCATCTCCGCCTGCGTCGAGAGCGGGATCACGGCGGCGGACGAGCCCTTCTCGAGAAACGGGATCAGCGGCTCGTGCGCGGGGCCGAGCTCCTTCGCCGTGCGCGCATCGAGCGCGACTGCCTGGCCGCTCCGGAACATGCTCGGGCGCACCGGCAAGAGCGGCTGCGGCAGCGAGAGGATCGCGCGCATCGACTCGCCCAGCCGCTCCTCCCGGACGTGCATCGCCACCGGGACGAGCGAAGTGCCGCGTGGGTCGGGCATCCGCAGCGCCGCCGCGTCGACCTCGAGCGTCTCCACGATCGTGCGCGTGATCGCCTCCAGTGTCTGGTCGAGCGACAGGCTCTCGGAGAACGTGCGCGAGATCTCGTACAGCGCGCGCAGCCGGCGCGACGTCTTGACTTCCGACTCGAGTGCCTGCCGCCGCTCGTCGTCCGCGAGCTTGGTGCGCTCGTGCAGGCGCGCGTTCTGAACGGCGACGGCGAGCTGCGCGGCCAGCGCGAGCAGGAGCGACTCCTCGTTCTCGGTCAGCTCGCGGCCGGCCGGCTGGTAGATGGCGAGCAGGCCGATCAGCTCCTCGCGCACGCGCAGCGGGACGGCCACTGCGGCCTCGATTCCGAGCTCCTCGAGCACGTCGCCGACGCCGCCGAGGCGCGGATCGGTCGCCGCATAGGGGATCGAGAGGAAGCCGCGGCCGCGCGCAGGCCCGAGCAGCAACTCGAGCAGGTGCTCGGCGACCCGGGCATGTGGACCGGTCAGCCCGCGCTCGGCTGCTGGCTCGAGTCGCTGCTCCTCCTCCGAGAGGTAGACGGCAAGACGCTCGGTCCCGAGGAGGCCTGAGACGTGCTCGATCGCGGTGTCGAGCGTATGGACGAGCGAGAGCTGCGCGATCGCCTGGCCGACGATCGTCAGGAGCGCGCGCGTGCGATCGAGCTCGACCGACAGCGTGCGCCGTCGCTCACCGGCGCGCAGCGCGTGCGCGGCGCGGACCGCGAAGGTGCCGAGCCGCTCGAGCAGCGGCTCGCCGGGCTGAGGCGTCTCGTCGAGCAGCAGCTGCAACGCGCCCTGAGCGGGCTCGCCGAGCTGCAGCGTGACGAGCGCGCCGCCATCCTCGAGCGGCTCGAGCGCCAGCGATCCGGAGGCCGCACGGGCGCGGCGCACAGCGTCGAGCGCGCTCGGAGTTGCGAGCGCGACTCCGGAGAGCGCGGCGACGACCGGGCCCTGAGGCTCGTAGCGCCAGACGAGGCAGGCGCGGGCTCCGGCGGCCTCGGCCGCGAGCGTCGCGACCTGGTCGGCGGCTCTCGTCTCGTCCGACCCGGCCGCCAACCCGTCGCCCGCGAGGCCGAGCAGGTCCGGAGCCGCGACCCCAGCGCCGTTGCCGAACGCGCGCCGGGCGAGCGCGACCTCTTCCGCCGCCGCCTCGGCCAGCCGTCGCTCGCGCTCGTCGAAGGCGCCTCGGCGCCTCAGCAGCTCGAGCGCGCCGACGACCTCGCCGCCCTCGCGCACCGGTAGCTGGAGAACGCCGCTCGCCCCCAGCTGCTCCACCACGCGGCGCAGCGCTCCCGGCAGCTGGAGAACGTCGTCGCGCGCCTCGCGCGGACCGGCCCCGGGTGCGATCCGCGACCCCTCGAGCTCGGCGCGGAGCGCGGCAGACGTCGCGTGTACGGCGCGCGCCGTCAGGACCCCGGAGTCATCTGCGAGTCGAGCGAGGACGACGTCGGCACCGACGACGTCGGCGGCTCGCCCGACGATCGCGGCGAGCGCTGCGTCGAGTGCTGCGAAACCGGTTGTTTCCGTGGCAACAGCCATCGTCTGCCCTTCCGAAGTATGGCCCTACTACACTCCCCGCGTGGCCCTGCCCGAGCGACAACACGTCGAGGAGGACCTGCTCGACCCGACGGCGATCCAGCGAAACTACCGCCGTCAGCGGATCAAGCGCCGGGCCCGTGAGGACCGGGCGCGCGAGCGCAACCTGGCGCGCTTGCGCTTCTGGCTCGCGCTGACCGCCGTGGTCGCGACGAGCATCGGCCTCGCGATCGTGATCTGGAACCAGATCCAGCAGCTGTTCGGGCTCTAGCGCGCGGCCTACTGCAGGCGCTCGAACCGCAGGAACGGGCTTCCACGCTGCCTGCTCCCACGACTTGCCCGCACACAGCGGGCACACCGGCAGCATCCCGTGCACCGCCGGCCCGTACGAGCACTCCGAGGAGCGATCTGCGCCCGTGCCGCGCTCGCCGGCGGCCACGAACCGCACATGCTCGCCCTCTCCTGCGGCGGTGCGTGTGGGCAACTCGGCTGATTCGCAGACCCTTCTCCCGAACTCTTCTCCTGAAAACGCCCATACTCCTCGCGTGCAAACGCCAGAGGCTTTTCCGCCGGAGGAGCACGACGAGCCGTATTACGAGCCCGACGAGGACGCGGTCGTCCGCCCAGGCACCGGCATCTGGGCGCTCGGCGGCCGGGTCGCGTGGGTCGCCGGCCTCGCGCTCGCGCTCTCGGCCTTCACCGACTGGTACGCCGGCTCGAGCGAAGCCGGGCCGACGCTATCGGTGATCGCCTGGCACACGGGCGTGCTCGGCAAGCTCGTCTTCTTCATCGGCCTCGCGCTGCTCGCGCTGGCGATTCTGCGTGAGTTCGGATTCGAGCTGCCGCCGTCGATTCCCGAGAGCCTCGTGGTGATCGCGCTCGGGTCGCTCGCGACGATCTTCGTCCTGATCCGCCTGATCTCGATCCCGGACTCGATCGTGGCGGCCGGTCGCGGCATCGGGATCTGGATCAGCCTGCTCGCGGCGCTCGCGGTGATCGCCGCGGGACTCTTGCGAGCGTCAGAAGAGCTGTAGCGACCAGCACGCCGAGGGCGGCGCCGCCGAGGACGTCGAGCGGCCAGTGCACGCCGACATAAACGCGCGACCAGGCGATCGCCGCGGCCAGCACGAAGGCTGGAGCCGCAAGGCGCGGCGCCGCCCACGCGATCACCGTCGCCGCCGCAAAGGCGGCGGCCGAGTGACCCGAAGGAAAGGCGCCGGAGCGTGGCACGCCGACGAGAGGCTTCGGCTCCGGGTAGATGAGCGGCGGCCGGTCGCGGCCGATCCACTGACGGAGGGCATACGACACCCCGTCCGCCGCGAGCGTCGCGCTGACGAGCACGACGAGGAACCACGGCCGGCGCCACAGCAGCGCGAGCACGAGGCCGGCGAGGAGGAAGACGAGCCCGTCGTTGCCGAGGTGCGTGAGCTGGACGAGCGGCCAGTTCAGCCAGTGGAAGCGATGGTGGACGACCCAGCGCTCAAGGTGACGGTCGAGCCGGATCAGGAGGAGAGGAGCTGCTTGGCCTGCTCGATCAACTGCCTGGGCTCGAACGGCTTGCCGATGAACCCCTGGGCGCCACGCTCGGCGGCCTCGCCGGCGGCATCGCCGATCTTGCCGCTGAACATCATCACGGGGATTGCCCCCACGCCGTGGCGCTCGTGCAGGCGGCGCAACATCTCCCAGCCATCGACCTGCGGCATCATCACGTCGAGCAGCACGAGGTCCGGCTTCGACTCCTCCAGCACCTGCAGGCCTTCCTCTGCATTTCTGGCCTCCCGCACCGTGTAGCCCTCGGCCTCGAGGTTGACGCGCACGTACTCGCGCACGCTCTCGTCGTCGTCGACGATCAACACGAGCGGCCCGCCGCCGCCCGTCGGTCCCGAGCGGTCGAGGAAGGCATCCAGATCGGCGCGCCGGTAGCGGCGGTGGCGGCCAGGCGTGTAGAAGGCGCGGACGCGGCCGCTGTCGGACCACTTGCGGATCGTGCTCTGGGCGACGCCGAGGTAGCGGGCGGCCTGGCCGAGCGTGAGCCAGTCCGGGTCGCCCGCGGTGGACTGCAGTGGGCTCTCGCGTGGCATGCGGGCGCGAATCTACCCAAAGCTTGCGGTTCTTAGACCATGTGGGTCAAGGCGCGGTGACCGTGACCGTCGCCGACTCCGGCGGCAGCGTGAAGGTGCGGTCCTGCGTGATCGTGGTCGCAGGCTGCGGATTGTCCTCGAGCGCCTGGCCGAACGCGATCCCGACGGCGAAGACAAGCACGAAGACGACTCCCCACACCACGCGGCGGCTCGTCGAGCTCTTCCTGCGGCGCCGGTCGTACGTGCTCACGGCCGGTAGTCGACCGCGCCGCGGGAGTAGAGGTAGAACGCCGCGTCCTGAGCGGTCGTCGTGCGAGCCGGCCAACCCGGCGCGGGCTCGGCCTCGATCAACGCCTCCTGCACCCACCGATCGGCGTCGCCGTACGCGGCGGCGAGCTCTTCCAGCGTGAACGTCTGGCCGACCCGCCGGCGCAGCTGGTCGAGCACGAGCTCGATTTCCTCGAGCAGTCGCTCGTACAGCGTGCGATCGGAGGATGCGGCGGCCTGCAGCCGCTGGTTGCCCTCCTCCCACTCGCGGCGGGTGGTGTCGAGCGCGCTCGGCATCGCGGGCGATGCTAGACGGACTCCGAGCAGCAGCGCTCGGGCCAGAGGGGCTCCACCTCCGCGAGGATCCGCTCGCCCAACTCGTAGCCCGGCCGCGCCAGTGCGAAGGCGGCGTGCGCGTGCAGGCACTTGAGTCCGCCCGCGCGCGTCTGGCCGCCGATCCCGCCCGGAAGCTCCGGTCGCAGCCGCCGCTGCTCCTGGTGGCCGCGCTCGAGGCTCTCGCGCAGCGTCTCGTCCTCGCACGCGAGGCGGCTCCAGCGCTCGACGCCACCCGCGGCCTCGAGTCGCGCGATCGCCGTGACGAGTTGGCGGCACGTGAGCCAGTACGTCGTCGGGAAGGGCTTCCCCGACTCGTCGAGCGGCGCCTGCTCGGTGACCGCGGGGCGACCGTAGGGACAGCGTACGGCGACGCGTACGAACGCCCGCGGTCGCCTGCCTAGCTGTCGCTCGACAATCGCGCGATCATCGCCCACCGCGGTCGATCGTAGCCTTGCCGTGGACCCAGGCCGAGATGCCCTTCACGATGAAGAGCCGCTCACCGGGCCGCACGAGCCCAAGCCGTCGCGCCTGCCGGGTGAGGGCCTCGCCGGTGGTCGATTCGGCGAGGCGGTGCTGCAGCGCGCGCCGGTCGGCCTTCAGCGCCTGCACCTCCGCTGCACGACGCGCCAGGTCGTGCTTCGTCTGGACGTAGCTCCGCAGCGGCCGCGCGTAGAGCAGGCCGACGAGCACGATCGCGGCGACGCCGACCCACCGCATCACGTACCGGGAGCGAGGAGGCTTGCGGGAACCCTTGGCCACGGCCGCGCGTTTCGCCGCGCGGGCGTTCAGCCCTTCCCGATCAGACGACGTCGACCTTGATCAGGTCGGTCGTGCCGGGGAGGTTCACTGCGGTGCCGGCCGTAATCACCACGCGGCCGCCCTCCTCCACGAGGCCGCTCCCGCGCGCGGCGTCGAGAGAGGCGCGGAGCAGCGCGTCGACGTCGTCGCACTCCGCGATCAGGATCGGCGTCACGCCCCACTCGAGCGCCATCTGCCGCAACGCGTAGTCGCGGTGGGTGAGCGCGATGATCGGCCGGCGCGGGCGCAGCCGGGCTACGACCGACGCCGTGCGGCCCGTATAGGTCGGGACGAGGATGGCTTTCGCCCGCAGCGCCTCGGCAAGGTCGCAGGCCGCGTTCGACATCGCCTGCCCGACCGTCGGCTCGTCGCCGACCTCGGGAAGCTGGTGCCGGTAGCCGAGGCTCGGCTCGACGGCGCGCGCCAGCCGGTCCATGTACGCGACGGACTCGACGGGAAAGTCGCCGACGGCCGTCTCGCCGGAGAGCATCAGCGCGGAGCTCCCGTCGAGCACGGCGTTGGCGACGTCACTCGCCTCGGCACGCGTCGGCTCCGCCTGGTGGACCATCGATTCGAGCATCTGGGTCGCCGTGATCACGGGCTTCCCGCGCTCGAGCGCAGCGGTGATGATCCGCTTCTGCAGCAGCGGCACGAGCGCGACGCCGATCTCGACGCCGAGATCGCCGCGCGCGACCATCACGGCGTCGGTCTCGGCGAGAATCTCGTCGAGCACGTCAACCGCCTCGGACTTCTCGATCTTCGCGATCACGTGGGCGTGCGAGCCTGCCTGCTCGATCAGCGCGCGCAGGTCGCGGACGTCAGCGGGCGAGCGGACGAACGAGAGGGCGACGAAGTCCACGCCCAGGTCGAGCGCGAGCTCCAGGTCGTCCATGTCCTTGCGCGTGATCGACGGGATCGGGATCGGCACACCCGGCAGGTTGACGCCCTTGTGCGCCGCCACGACGCCGCCCTCGACGACGGCACAGCTCGCGCGCCCGGACTCGACGGAGTCGACGCGGAGCCGGACGAGCCCGTCGTCGATCAGCACGTCGTGACCGGGTTGCAGCACCTCGCTGATCACTGCCGGGCTAACCGGCAGCTCGCCGTTCGAGGACGCCTCCGCGGCCGCGACGACCACGTGCTCGCCGCGTCGCAGCGTGACCGGCTGCGCGAGGTCGCCGATCCGCAGCTTCGGCCCCTGCAGGTCGGCGATCAGCGCGATCGGGCGGCCGAGCTCGCGTTCCGTCTCACGCACGAGAGCCGCGCGCGCGCGGTGCTCGTCGTGCGTTCCGTGCGAGAGGTTGAGGCGCGCCCCGTCCATGCCGGCACGGACGAGCTGCACCAGGTTCTCGGCGGTCGACGACGCAGGCCCGATTGTTGCGACGATCTTCGTTCGGCGGGCGGCGGCGGACACGACCCCAGGGTAGCTCGGCCGTGGGCTAGCGACGGAACCGCGGGAAGGAGTCCCAGCCCGGATAGACGGCACGCTCGCCGAGCTCCTCTTCGATCCGGAGCAGCTGGTTGTACTTCGCCACGCGGTCGCTGCGGGAGGGCGCGCCGGTCTTGAGCTGGCCGCAGCCTGTCGCGACGGCGAGGTCGGCGATCGTCGTGTCCTCGGTCTCGCCGGAGCGGTGGGACATGACGCAGGCGTAGCCGGCCTCGCGGGCGAGCGTCATCGCGTCGAGCGTCTCGGTCAGCGTCCCGATCTGGTTGACCTTGACGAGGATTGCGTTCGCCACGTTCTCCGTGATGCCGCGGCGGAGCCGCTCGGCGTTCGTGACAAAGAGGTCGTCGCCGACGAGCTGCGCCCGCCCGCCGAGCCGGTTGGTCAGCTCGCGCCACGTCGCCCAGTCGTCCTCGGCCAGCCCGTCCTCGATCGAGACGATCGGGTGACGCGAGAGGAGCGCCTCCCAGAAGCCGATCATCCCTTCGCCGTCCTCCTTGCGGCCCTCGAAGACGTAGCGGCCGCCTTCGTAGAGCTCGGTCGCCGCGGGGTCGAGCGCGATCGCGACGCGGTCGCGGTGGCCGGCACGCTCGGCGGCCTCGAGCACCGCGTCGATCGCCTCGTCGGTCGAGCCGAGGTCCGGGGCAAAGCCGCCCTCGTCGCCGACCGCGGTCGCGAGGCCGCGCTCGTGCAGCAGCGCGCGCAGTGCATGGAAGACCTCGGCGCCGATCCGCAGCGCCTCGGCGAAGCTCGCGGCGCCCGCCGGTACGACCATGAACTCCTGCAGGTCGATCGAGTTCTGGGCATGCGCGCCGCCGTTGATCACGTTCAGCATCGGCACGGGCAGCGTTCGCGCGTCCTCGCCGCCGAGCTGGCGGTAGAGCGATACGCCGGCGTCGGCCGCAGCCGCCTTCGCCGAAGCGAGGGAGACGCCGAGGATCGCGTTCGCGCCGAGCCGTCCCTTGTTCGGCGTCCCGTCGAGCGCGAGCAGCCGCCCGTCGAGCGTTCGCTGATCCGCGGCGTCCAGCCCGCCGACGGCCTCCGCGATCTCGCCGTTCACGTTATCGACGGCGCGCGTGACGCCCTTGCCTCCCCACTCCGGACCGCCGTCGCGCAGCTCCAGCGCCTCGTGGACCCCGGTCGAGGCGCCCGACGGCACCGCCGCCCGCCCGGATGCGCCCGATCCCAGCGCCACCTCGACCTCGACCGTCGGGTTTCCGCGCGAGTCGAGGACCTGACGCCCGTGTACGTGCGCGATCGCCGTCATACGCCTGCCTCCTTGGCTCGGTCGAAGTACCCGTCCTGCTCCTCGAGGGTAAGCTCTGTCCAGCGCTTGCCCTCCTCGTCGGCGAGCTGCTCGGCGCGCTCGACGCGGGCGACGAACCGTTCGCTCGCGGAGCGCAGCGCGAGCTCCGGATCGACGTTCACGCGCCGCGCGACGTTGACGGCCGCGAAGAGCACGTCGCCGAGCTCGGCGAACACCTGTGGAGCCGGCTCCGTCTCGAAGACGGGCTCGCCGCCTGCTTCGTCGATCGCCTCGCGCAGCTCGCGCAGCTCGTCCTCGAGATCGGCGTAGGCGCCGTCGACATCCGGATACTCGAACCCGACGGCGCGCGCGCGCCGCTGCACCTTGCGCGCATAGAGCAGCGCGGGCAGCAAGTCCGGCAGATCGTGGAAGACTCCCTCGCGCTCCTCCTGCTCGCGCTTGACGCGCTCCCAGTTCTCCCGCACGCGCTCCGGCGTCCGCGCCTCGCGCTCGCCGAAGACGTGGGGATGCCGCCGCACGAGCTTGTCGTGCACCGCCCGCGCGACCGCCTCGAGGTCGCCCGCGCCCTCCTCCCGCAGGAGCAGCGCGAGGAAGTAGACCTGGAAGAGCAGGTCGCCCAGCTCGTCGAGCAGCTTCGCGCGGTCGTCACCGAGCGCCGCGTCAGCGACCTCGTACGCCTCCTCGACCGTGTGCGGGACGATCGTCCGCGCCGTCTGCTCGCGGTCCCACGGACAGTCGCGGCGGAGCCGCTCGGTCAGCTGCTGCAGCTCGAGCAGCGCCTCGCCGAGTGCCATGGGTCTAGCCGGTGGTCGTCGACGAGCCGGTGGTGCTCGCGGGCTGCTTGCACGGGTCCTGGCCCGGCGGCGGCGCGTAGCCCTTCTGGTACCCGATCTTCTTGCAGTACGACTTCTTGATCCCCGCCAGCCACTTGTCCATCTCCTTCTGCTTGTTCTGCGAGAGGAGCTGCTGGCGGATCGCCTCCTTGACCTGGGACAGCGGCGTCGGCTTGGCGGGCGCGCCGGACTTGACCGGGCCGAGCGCCTCGATAATGTGCCAGCCGAACTGCGAGTGGACCGGCTTCGAGATCACGTGCGCCTTGATCGCGAAGGCCACTTTCTCGAACTCGGGCACGAGGCGCCCCTTGACCGCCGTTCCCGGCGGTAGCTTGCCGCCGTTCTTGGCCGAAGAGGTATCGGTCGAGTTCTTTCTCGCGAGCGCCGCGAACTTGCCCGGGTTCGCCTGCAGCTGCGCGTAGAGCTGGTTTGCCTGCTTCTTCGTCTTGACCAGGATGTGCCGGACGTCGCGGCTCTCGGGCTGCGCAGGCGTCTCGTACTGCTTCTTGTTCTTGTCGTAGTACGCCTTGATCTGCTCGTCCGTGACCTTGACGTCCGAGGTGACCTTCGCGAAGACCTTCTCGCGCAGCACCTGGAGCTTGATCCCGTTGCGGACTTCCTCGTCGGTGAATCCCTGCTGCTTGAGCGCCGCCCGGTAGCGCTTCTCCATCTGCGCCTCGCTCGCCGCCTGCTGGCCGGCGGGGTTCCCGTAGTACTGCTTCTTGATCTTCTCCAGGCGCGCGTCGATGTCCTTGTCGCTGACCTCGACGCCGAGGTTGTCGGCCTCCTGCTGGTACTCGCTGCTCTGGATCAAGAACTGGGTCGCGTTTGCCTTCAGGTTCGCGAGCTCGACGCTCCCCGCGGCCGGGAACTTCCGCTTCGTGGCCGCGAAGTTCCGACGCGTCTGCGCGATCAGCGCCTCCCACTCCGCCTTCGAGATCTGCTCGTCGCCGACGACGGCGACGGAGTCGTCGGACACGGACTGCGGGCCGCCGCTGCCGCACGCCACGACCAGCAGCGCAATTGCCGCGCAAAAGAGAATCAGCGGGAGTCGTCTCATGGAAAAAGCGCCAGCAGCAGGGGTTTCGTCACGCTGCCCGGCGCGCGTCGAGTATAGCATCGACCAGTCGAACCGCTACCGAAAATTCATCGGAGCGCAACGAAACCTCGCGGCGCGCGCTCATGTAGACGGCGGTCCCGACCTCGCCTCGCAGCGCGCGCAGCTCCGCGGAGCCGAGCAGGAGCGGGCCGACCGTAGCCTTGCCGCCGCGGAAGACCAGGTAGTCCGCTCCGGCAGTCGCGAGCTTCAGCTTCGCCTCCTGGATCGCGAACAGGTTCTCGACGGGCTCGGGCAGCGGGCCGTAGCGGTCCTCGGTGGCCGCCTGCAGCTCGCGCAGCTCGTCTTCGGTCTCCGTCAGCGCGAGGCGGCGGTGGAGGTCGATCTTGAGCGCCTCGGCCTCGATGTACGGCGCCGGCACGTACGCGTCCACGGTCGCCTCTACGCGGACCGGCCGCGTCGCCGGCCGCCGCTCGCCCGACAGCTCCGCGACGGCCTCGGCCAGCAACTCGACGTAAAGCTCGAAGCCGAGAGCGGCCACGTGTCCCGACTGCTCCGCGCCGAGCAGGTCGCCCGCGCCGCGGATCTCGAGGTCGCGCATCGCGATCGCGAAGCCGGCGCCGAGCTCGGTGTGGTCCGCAAGCGTCGCGAGGCGCGCCCGCGCCTCCGGCGTCAGCTCGCGCGAATCGGGATAGAAGAGGTAGGCATGGGCGAGGACGTCGGAGCGCCCGACGCGCCCGCGGATCTGGTAGAGCTGGGCGAGCCCCAGCGCGTCCGCCCGCTCCACGATCAGCGTGTTCGCCTGCGGGATGTCGAGGCCCGACTCGATGATCGTCGTCGAGACGAGCACGTCCGCGTCGCCGCGCAGGAACGAATGCATCTTCTCCTCGAGCTCGCGCTCCCGCATCTGGCCGTGCGCGACCTCTACGCGGAGCGCCGGCGAAAGCTGCTGGATCTTGGCGGCAGCCTCGTCGATCGACTCGACGCGGTTGTGCAGGTAGAAGCTCTGGCCCTCGCGCGCGTGCTCACGATCGAGCGCCTGCTTCACGAGCTCGTCGTCGTACTCACCCACGTACGTGCGGATCGGCCGGCGGCCCTCGGGCGGTGTCTCGATCACCGAGATGTCGCGGAGGCCGGAGAGCGACATGTGCAGCGTGCGCGGGATCGGGGTGGCGCTCAGCGAGAGCACGTCCACCTCGAGCCGCAGCGCGCGCAGCAGCTCCTTCTGCGCGACGCCGAAGCGCTGCTCCTCGTCGACCACAACGAGGCCGAGCTCCTTCGGGATCACATCGCGGCTGAGCACGCGGTGGGTGCCGACGAGCACGTCGACCTTGCCCGCGGCGAAATCGGCGACGACCTGCTTCTGCTCCCTGGCGCTGCGGAAGCGGGAGATCATCTCGACTCGCACGGGAAAGTCGCGATAGCGCTCGCGGAACGTGTTCCAGTGCTGCTCGGCGAGCACCGTCGTCGGGACGAGCATCAGCGTCTGCTTGCCGTTGACGGCCACCGCGAACGCCGCGCGCACCGCCACCTCGGTCTTGCCGAAGCCGACGTCGCCGCAGACGAGGCGATCCATCGGCCTCGCCGCCTCGAGATCCTCCTTGACGGCTTCGATCGCCGAGCGCTGGTCCTCCGTCTCGCGATACGGGAACTCGGCCTCGAGCCGCTCGAGCCACTCGTTCTCGAGCTCGTAGGCAACGCCCGGGGCCTGCTGGCGGCGCGCGTAGAGCGCGAGCAACTCGCCGGCCAGCTCCCGCAGGCTCGTGCGCGCCCGGCTCTTCAGGTTCTGCCACGCCTTGCCGCCGAGCTTGCTCAGCGCGGGCGCCGTCGCGTCGGCCCCGATGTACTTCGAGACCTTGCCGATCTGCTCGTGCGGCACGTAGAGGCGGTCGTCACCGCGAAAACCGAGGAAGAGGTAGTCGCGCGTGACGTTGGCGACCGTCTTCGTCTCGAAGCCGAGCAGCTTGCCGATGCCATGGTCCTCGTGGACGACGAAGTCGCCGGTGCGGAGGTCGGCGAAGCTGTGGAGCGCGCGCCCAGGCGGCGCCGCGCGAGTACGCGAGCGCTTGCGGAAGACCTGCGTGTCCGGCAGCAGCACGAGCCCGAGGTCGCGCCAGACGAAGCCACGCCGCGCGGGCGAAACGGCGAACAACAATCCCGGCTCCTCGGGCAGCGGGTCGCCCGGCTCGAGGATGCGCGCCTCGACACGCCGCAGCAGAGTCGCCGTGCGCAGCGCCTCGCCGCGGTGCGGGAATGCGACGACGACGCGGTTGCCCGCGCGGACGAACGCCGCCAGCTCGTTCTCCGCCTCGGCGAGACCGCGCGCCGCGATCGCGGGCCGCTGCGCCTCGAAGGCGAACGACTGGCCGCGCGGGAACGCGTCGAGCTCCGCCGCGCCCTTCAGCGACAGCTCGACCTGGAACTCCTCCGCCCAGACCTCCCGCACCTGCTCTGGCTCCCACACCAGGTCGGGCGGCCGGTCGAGCGGTGCGACGAGGTCGCGCGGGACCGGCTGACGCTCGCCGTCCTCGTCGAGCCTCACCTCCTGCAGGTCGAGCCGTCGCTCTGCGGCCGGATAGACGACCGCGTCCTCGACCGCGTGCAGCGCGCGCTGCGTGAACGGCGAGAACGCGCGGACCGCTTCGAGCTCGTCGCCGAAGAGCTCGACCCGGAGCGGCTCGCGTCCCGTCGTCGGGAAGACGTCGATCAGGCCGCCGCGAACGGCGAACTGCCCACGCTCCTGCACGCGGTCGACCCGCTCGTATCCCGCCAGCGCCAGCCGCTCGGCGAGCGGCTCGAGCCCCGGTGCGGAGCCGACGATCAGCTCGATCGGCTCCGGCCGGGCGGCCGCTGGCGGCAGCGGCTCGGCGAGCGCCGCAGCCGACGCGCAGACGAGGCCGCCGGCGGCGAGGACTGCCAGCGCCCGCGTGCGCTCGCCGACGAGGTGCGGCGGCGGCTCGAGACCCGAGCCCCAGCGGACGCCGCGACTCGGCAGCAGCCCAACGCTCTCCTCGCCGAGGAACCAGCGCGCGCCCTCGGCCGCATCCCGCGCGTCCGCGTCCTCGGGCAACACGCACACGAGCCCGCGGCCTGACGCGTCGCCCGCGACGGCGTCTGAGGGCGATCGCCGCTCCGCCGCGGCGGCGTTTCGATGCTCGTGCAGCGCGGCGAGCAGCAGCGGCAGCGCCGGCTCGGAAACCCGGGCGGGGCCGGGCAGCGCCTCTGCGTAGGCGGCCAGGCGCTCGTCGCCGAGCAGCTGCTCGACCAGCGGGTGGAGGACGGGTCGTGTCGCTTCGCGCAGGTCCATGACGACAGGCGGAACCGGCGGTTCCGCGGGTCAATCGTAGCCCGCGTGCGATGATCGCCACGCGTGGCGAGGATCGGGATCCGGGCAGCGGCGGCGCTGCTCGCGCTGGCCGCGAGCGGGTGCGGCGGCAGTGGCGGCGCGACGCCCGCCGAGCGGCACCTTGTCTACGTCAAGCAGTCCGACGGCCCGGCGAGCGTCTGGATCGCGCACGTCGACGGCAGCGATCCCAGGCGGCTCGCGCGCGGTGACGCCGGGGTGCTCTCGCCCGACGGCCGCACCGTCGCCGTCGGGCGGCGGGCCGGCATCGTGCTCGTGCCGAGCGGCGGCGGCCGCGAGCGGAAGCTGACCTCGCGCAGGCTGCGGCCGCAGGCGTGGTCGCCGGACGGCGAGGCCCTGATCGCCACCGCGTCCACCCGGCACGCGGTCTACCAGCTGGTCGCGATCGACCGCGCCTCCGGCCGCACTCGAGTGCTCGGCCGCGGCTCCCTGTACGGCTTCAGCTTCTCGCCGAACGGCAAGGACCTCGTCTACTCGCGGGCGCCCGAGGCAACCTACGAGGGGATCTGCGGCGACCAGTTCGACCTCTACGTGACCAGCTTGTCGGGCCGGAAGCAGCAGCGGCTGACGCACGACGGCCTGAGCGCCTTCCCTGCCTGGGGCCCTTCGCGCATCGCGTACTCGCACTTCCCCGCGACCATGAGCGAGCAGGACTGCGCGGCGCCCGGAGTGTGGACGATCGCTGCCGACGGCTCCGATCGGCGGCCGGTGATCGCCCGCGCGCCCGACTCGATCACCCTTGCCGGTTACTACGGCTTCGCGGCGCTCGCGTGGCTCGACGACGAGCGCGTGCTCGTCGGCCTGCGTACGGACTCCGGCACCGAGGGCGCCGTTTTGAACACGGAGACCCGCGAGCTGCGCCGCCTCGGCGACTACGCCGACACCGTCTCGAGCGACCACCGCTTCTCGGTCGGCAGCGGTGGCGACCAGGCGCAGATCGTTTCGGTGCTCCGCCTCGGCGACGCGCACCGCGTGCTGCTGCGCAAGAACGCCTGCTGCCCGAGCTGGAATCGCTGACGACTAGTTGAAGCGCCGCTGAGCGGCGTCGACGCCGTCGCCGACGATCGTCTCGACCGCGTCCACAGCTCGCGTCACCAGCGCGTCCACGTCCTCCTCCGGCGCGAACGGCGAGAGCACCCAATCGGCGACGGGTCGCGGATCGCCGCGGCCGGGGCGGCCGACGCCGATCCGCAGGCGAAGGAACTCCTGCGACCCGAGGTGTTGCGCCAGCGAGCGCAGGCCGTTGTGGCCGGCGAGGCCGCCGCCCGCTCTGGCCTGCAGCCGGCCGGGCTCGAGGTCGACGTCGTCGTGGACGACCAGCACCTGCTCGGGCTCGACCTTGAAGAACCGGGCCGCGGCTGCGGCGGAGCGGCCGGACTCGTTCATGTACGTCTCGGGCTTCAGCAGCGCTGCGCGCGCATCGCGCACCCGCACCTGCGCGAGGGAGCCGGAGAACTTCGAGCGCCAGGAGCCGCCGTGCCGCCGCGCGGCCTCGTCAAGCACCAGCCAGCCCGCATTGTGGCGTGTGCGCTCGTACTCGCGCCCGGGATTGCCGAGGCCGACGACGAGCAGATCCAGCGTCGAGGCGCTGTCGCCCCGACGGAAGAGGCGCACTTACCCTTCGGCGGTGCCGGGCTCGCCCTCGGAGCCCTCGCCCGCGTCGGCCGCGGTCTCCGGCGCGGCCTCGGCTGCGCCCTCGGGGGCCTCCTCGCCCTCGGGAACCTCGACGCCCTCGGGCAGCTCGCCCTCCTCGCCCTCGACTTCCTCTTCCTCGGGCTCCACGATCCGCGTCGGCATGGTCACCGTCGCGAGCACCGTCTCCTCCGGGTCGTCGAGGTACGCGACGCCGTCCTGCGCCTTCAGGTCGACGAGGCGCAGCGTGTCGCCGATCGCCATCTGGCTGACGTCGAGCTCGAGGTGCTCGGGGATCTCCATCGGCAGCGCCTCGACGGTCACCTCGCGGTTGACCTGCGAGAGGACGCCGCCCTCGGTCACTCCGACCGGCTCGCCGACGAGCTCGATCACGACCCGCGCCTGGATCGGCTGGTCGAGGCGGACCTCCTGCAGGTCGACGTGGATGATCCCGCCCCTGACGGGATGCTGCTGATAATCCTTGAGGATCGACGGGTGCGTCGTCTTCTGGCCCTCGAGCGTCACGTCGAGGATCGCGTGCAGGCCCTGGCCGCCCGTGAGGACGCGCCGGAGCTCGCGCTCGGGAATGCAGATCGTGTGCGGATCCTTGCCCCGACCGTAGAGGACGCCCGGGATCAGCCCCTGCTTGCGCAGACGGCGCGATTCGGCGGAGCCACGGCTCTCGCGCTCCTGGACGGTCAACTTGACTCGCTCTCCGGCCATCCGGCGGCGCAGTGTACCTACGCGTGCGCGACGACCTCCTGCAGCGATTTGGCGGCCATCGCCGCGGTGGCGATCGCGGAGATCCCGAGCACGGCCTCATGCCGTTCCTCCAGCGGCAGCGCATCGAGCGTGCGGTCGAGGCGGTCGCGATGACCGGGATCGAGCTCCGCATGCTCGCGATACGTCCGGAACGCCTCGCTCGCGTAGCCCGTGCGCTCGATCAGCGTCTCGATCAGGTCCGGTGTCGGCGGGTAGCCCTCCATCAGGGCGACGTAGCCGAGGAAGGCGACGGGATGGTGGTGGCGGATCCAGTAGTACTGGCCGCCGACGAGGGCCGCGACGGCGGGTGGAGGCATGCGCCCGGCCACCTCCTCTCTGCCGACGCCGAGCAGCTCGAGGTCGGCGAGCAGGGTCTCGTCATGCCCGAGCTCCTCGTCGACGTGCTCCTCCAGGTAGTCGGCGAGCGGCGGCGCGAGCGGGTCGGCCTGCAGCTCGAGCGAGCGCTGACGCGCGGCCTCGGTCAGCGGCACGGTCGCGCGGATGATCTGGTGCTGGAGGATCAGGTACTCCGGCCACAGCTCGCGCAGCCGCGGGTGGTCAACGAGCCTCGTGTATGCATCCGCGACCGGCGGCACGAGCAGCTCGAGCTTCGCCCTCAGGCGGGCGCTCGGCGTCTCGAGCGTCAGTGAACCGCGGAGATCTTCGACCCGGGCGTCATGCCGCCGGCCTCCTCGAGCTGCTCGCCCAGGTTGTCGACCCGCTTCAGCTCCTCCTCCGAGAACGCGTTCAGCGCGTCGATCACGCCGTCCGGAAGCGTCTCCGGATCGACGTCGTTCTTGCTCAGGTGCTTCTTGACGTAGTCTTTCGGCTGCTTCGCCATCGGGCCGCCTTTCGTTGCCGCTGTCGTCGCGACGACCATTGCGCGTGCGCCTCGGGCTGTCAACTCGCTGCTGCGAGCTTCTCCGCGTGCGCGGTCACCCGCAAAAGGGCCCTCACGTTCCCCTTGTCCTCGTAGAGGCGTGCCGCTCCATGCAGCGCCGCCAGGGCCTCGGCTCTCCGGCCTGCCAGCTCCAGCACGTCGGCCAGGTCGGCGAGCGCGGCAGCGCGCGTGCCGAGCAGGTCGGTCCGCTCGCTGAGCTCAACGGCCGCGCGCGTCAGCGCCTCGGCCTCGCCGAGCAAGCCTTGCCGGGCGCGGAGCTTCGCCCTCGCCGTGCGCCAGAGAACCTGTGAGAGCACGTCGGCTGCAGCCGCCGCCTCCTCGCTCTCCCGGGCGAATCGCTCCGCCTCGTCGTCCTCGTCGGCCGCGATCAGGGCGTGCGCGAGAAAGCCCGCAATCGTCGAAAGGTAGGCCCGCTCGCCAGCTTGATCGAGCGTCGCGAAGCTCTCGCGCAGCGCGGCGATCGCGGCCGCTGGAGTACCGGCGAGCGACTCGACGAGGTAGGTCTCCTGCGCGTTTAGCGCCGCCCAGAGCGTGAGACCGGCCTCCTCGATCGTTCGCCTGCCCTCGCCAAGCAGCTCCCGCGCGAGGGCGACATCGCCTCGCATCGCCTCGAGCACCGCTCGCTCGACCGAGCAGGTGGCGCGAATCGTCGCGTCCGCGCCGTGGTCGGCGACGAACTCCTTGCAGCGGGCAATGCCCTCCTCGACCGGCAAAGGGCCGAAGACCGCGCTCACCATCAGCCACGAGATGCTCTCGGCCTTCTCCGCCGCGTAGTCGCCGCGACGGGCGTGCAGGAGCGCCTCCCGCCACGCCTCCTCGGCGCTCGCGAGCGAGCCCATCACGCTGCCTTCGACACGGCCGACGAGGTTCCACGCCTGCGCAAGGCTGTAGTCGTCGCCGAGCGCCTGGCAGGCCTCGAGCGCCTCCTGCGCCGCCGCGCGCAGATCCTCGCTGCTGCCGCTCAAGAGCCTCAGGGTGCAGAGCCCGAGCAGCGCGCGCGCCGGCCGGTGTCCGCTGAGCTCGAGCGCGTCCTCGAGCGCACGCCGGCCCTCGGGGCCGAGGCCGCGGGACGACCAGAAGATCCACAACGCCGTCGCCAGGCGCAGCAGGAGCTCCCCGTCGCGGTGCTTCCGAGCCCACGAGATCGCCTCGCGCACGTTCGGCAGCGAGTCGTCGATGCGCGCGAGGAAGGCCGAGTGGTCGCCGGTGCGCGACTCGGCCTCCAGCCGCTCGACCGCGTCGGCCGTCCACGCCGCGTGCCGCGTGCACGCGTCCTCGAGCTCGCCCGAAGACGCGAGCAACTCGACCGCGAACTCGCGGATCGTCTCCAGCATCCAGAACCGCGGGTCGCCATCCGAGTCCGCCCGCTGGCGCAGGAGGCTCTTCTCGACGAGCGAGTCGAGCCCGTCGAGCAGCTCCGGCCCGAACGTGCCGTCGAAGTCGCACACCGCCTCGGCCGCCTCCAACCGGCAGCCGCCGACGAAGACGCTGAGGCGGGCGAAGAGCGTCTTCTCCTTGTGGAGCAGCAGCTCGTAGCTCCACTCGATCGTCCCACGCAGCGTGCGCTGGCGCGCATCCACGTCCTGCGCGCCACCGGTCAGCAGCGCGAGCCGCTGGTCGAGCCGGCGCAGCAAGGCGGGCGGCGTCAGCGTACGCACGCGCGGCGCGGCGAGCTCGATCGCGAGCGGGAGCCCGTCGAGGCGCACGCAGATCTCGGCGACCGCCTCGGCATTGACCTCCGTGACCTCGAAATCGACCGCCGCCGCACGCGCGCGGTCGACGAACAGCCGCACCGAGTCGTACCCGACCACCTCGGCAGCGACGGCCGGCCGGCGCAGGTCCGGTACCGCGAGCTGCGGCACGCGGTGCGCCCGCTCGCCCCGCAGCCGCAGCGGCATCCGGCTCGTGACCAGGAGCCGCAGGTTCGGCGCCGAGGAAAGCAGGCCCGAGACCGCGGGCGCGGCCGCGAAGACGTGCTCGAAGTTGTCGAGCACCAGCAGCAGCTCCTTCTCGGCGAGGTAGTCGGTCAGCGTCTCGATCCCCGTCGCGCCGGGCTGCTCCCGCAGGCCGAGCGTGCGCGCGATCGTCGGCACGACGAGCTCCCAATCGCGGATCGGCGCGAGCGAGACGAAGAAGACGCCGTTGCCGAACCGCTCGACCACGTCGGCGGCGAGCTGGAGCGCGAGCCGAGTCTTGCCCGTTCCACCCGGGCCGATCAGCGTCAGCAGCCGGACGTCGTCCCGCTCGAGCAGCGCGCGCGTCGCGGCGAGCTCCCGCTCCCGGCCGATGAACGCGCTCGTCTGGACGGGCAGGTTGGTGGGGCGGTTGTCCAGCGTCTTCAGCGGCGGGAACTCGCCCGGCAGGCCGTCGAGCTCGAGCTGGTAGAGCCGCTGCGGCCGCGAGAGATCCTTCAGCCGGTGCTCACCCAGGTCGCGCAGGCGCGTGCGGTCGTCGAGCAGCGCGCGCGTAGTCTCGGAGACGAGCACCTGGCCGCCGTGCCCGGCCGCCATCACCCGCGCCGCGTGGTGCACGTCGAGCCCGACGTAGCGGCCCTCGACGACGCGCGGCTCGCCGGTGTGGAGGCCGATCCGCACGCGGATCTCGTCCTCGGCGTGCCAGTCGTGGCCGGCGAGCGCGCGCTGAGCGTCCGCCGCGGCCGCAACGGCATCGTGCGCCGACGCGAACGCGACGAAGAACGCGTCCCCTTCACTGTCGACGATGGCCCCGCCGTGCCGGCCGAACGACTCCCCGAGCAGCCGCCGGTGGTCGTCAAGCAGCCCGACGTAGGCGTCGCCGACACGCTGCAGCAGCCGCGTGGAGCCCTCGATGTCCGTGAAGAGCAGCGTGACCGTGCCGGTGGGAAGCTTGGCGATAGCCACAACTATGGCGCGCGCTTTCGCGTTGTGCGCTACGCCGTCAGGTCGGCCGCCAGCTCGTCGAAGGCGGCGACGAACGCATCGCAGTCGGCCTCGGAGTGCGCGACGCTCAGCGTCCACTCCTCCTCGCGGCCGGGCGTCATGTAGATCCCGCGGTTCATGTTGTAGAGCCAGGCGAGGTCGGCCAGCTCGCCGTCCTGATTCGCCTTGAACGACTCGTAGTCGACGACCGGCTCCGGCGAGAACGTGACGCAGCCCTTGGCGCCGAGGCCGACCGCGTATCCCGGCAGCCCGTGGCGGTCGATCACGTCCTGGCAGCCGCGCACGAGCCGCTCCTCCCGCGCGTCGATGAGCTCGTAGGCGTCCGGGGTGAGCACCTCCGTCAGGCTCGCCCGCGCGGCGGCCATCGCGAGCGGGTTGCCGTTGAACGTCCCGACCTGGTAGACGTGGCCCGCCTCCACCGTCTCGAACGCCTCCTCCGTCCCGCCGATCGCGCCGGCGGAGAGCCCGCCCCCGAGCGCCTTCGCGAGAGTCACGATGTCGGGCGTGACGCCGTAGCGCTCGGTCGCGCCGCCCGCGGCAATGCAAAGGCCCGTCTTCACCTCGTCGAAGATCAGCAGCACGCCGAGGCGCCGCGTCAGCTCGCGCACGGACTCGAGATAACCGGGCTCCGGGAGGACCACCCCGAGGTTCATCATCGCCGGCTCCATGATCACGCAGGCAGGCGGCCGGCCTTCCTCGACCAGCCGCTCGATCCGCCGCTCCATCGCGCCGGCGTCGTTGAAGGGCACCGCGATGGTCAGGTCGGCCACCGATTGCGGGATCCCGGCGCCGTAGGGCAGCGACTCGTAGTTCTCGCGGTCGCCGATCTGGTCGTACGGGACGCCGATCGAGACCATCACGTAGTCGTGATGGCCGTGATAGGAGCCGAAGATCTTCACGATCGTCTCGCGGCCGGTCTGCGCTCGCGCGATGCGGATCGCGTCCATCGTCGCCTCGGAGCCGGAGTTGACGAAACGCCAGCGCGGAAGGCCCCAGCGGCGCTTCAGCTCCTCGGCGACGGCGACGGCGTCCTCCGTCGGGGCCGCGAAGTGCGTGCCGAGCTCGAGCCGCCGTTCGACCGCGCGCGTGATCGCCGGGTGCGCGTGCCCTTGCGGCATCGAGCCGAAGGCGTTGTGAAAGTCGAGCCGCTCGCTGCCGTCGAGGTCCCAGACTCTTGCGCCGACGCCGCGTTCGAGGTAGATCGGCCAGGGGTCGCGCCGCTGGTAGGCCGAGGCGACTCCGCCCGAGAGCGCCTCGCGCGCGCGCTCGTACATCTCGCGCGAGCGCGGCGTGCGCTCGTCGAGCGTGCGCTGCTCGCGCTCGGTCAGCTCCGCGATCCGGGCGCGGTCGAGCGGGACGGTTGTGCTGGTGCTCATACGGCACATACTCTCGTTCGGGCGGCGTGCCGCGTCAAACCGGCTACTCGAGCCGGCGCAACTCGGCCTCGGCCTCGGCACGCGTTTCGACTGCGGCCTCGACCCTCGCCGCAGACTCCTGCGCGAGCTTGCGCGCCTTTGCGGCCTCGGCTTCGGCACGCTCTGCAGCTTCGTGCGCGCGCCGCGCGGCCACGCCGAGCTCGCGCTCCTCGGCGCGGAGCTCCTTCACCCTCGCCCGGGCGGTGCCGAGCGCTCGGCGGCGCTCGGCCTGCTCGCCCCGGGACGCCTTCGCGTTCTTCCGTCCCCTCGCCGGCACCGGCGGCTCCCCGGTCAGAGCCTCGAACCCAGGCGGCTCCAGCTCCTCGGTCAGGCGCCCCCGCGTGAGCAGCTCACGGCCCTCTGGAGTGAGCGACGCGGCTCTGAGGGTCTGCACCACCCGGTCGAGGGCGGCCGTGCCGACGCTCTCGCGCTGCGCGAGCTCGCGGGCCGCCTCGGCCAGCCGCTGGAGGGCGTGCTGCTCCTCGCGCCGAGCCTCTGCGAACCGCGCCGCCGAGGGGCCGCCCGCTGCCTCGGCCTGCCTCTGCGCCAGTGCTTCTCCCGCTTTCAGCAGGCGCTTGACGTCGAGCGCTCGCTCGTGGGCGAGCCGATTCGCCAGCCAGACGACCGTCGACGGCTTGCGCAACCGCTTGATCTCGTCGGCAAGCTCGCGCCGGCCCTCCGCGCAAAGGCGTTTCGCGGTGTCGTCGCGCGCGGCGGTGAACGCGCCCGGCGGAACCTCGAAGAGGCGGTCGAGTTCGCGCCCGAGCTCGTCCTCGCCGGCCACCGGAGAGGCTAGAAGAGCTGGTTCTCGCCCGCGAAGATCGCCGAGACCGAGTCGTCGGCGAAGACGTTCAGGATCGTCTCGGCGAGCAGGCTCGAAACGGGCAGGACGTCGATCTTGTCCGGGCGGTTGACCG
>Ga0126311_10000282_pt1 | contig 24466 bp, 25 predicted proteins | sample Plot61_FD_92539 | JGI IMG/M metagenome (GOLD analysis project Ga0126311, IMG submission 92539) | Serpentine soil microbial communities from UC McLaughlin Reserve, CA, USA - Plot61 | ecosystem: Environmental > Terrestrial > Soil > Grasslands | place: USA: UC McLaughlin Reserve, Lake County... | reverse complement strand
ATGTGGAGCCGTCACTTTGCCGCGGATCCAGAAATCATCGGTAAAGACATACGCATGAATGGCGAATCGTACACGGTCGTGGGCGTGCTGCCTCCCGGTATGTACGATCGACTTCCGATGGAGTTGTGGGTGCCGCTCGCTTTCGATCCGGAACAAACCACGAATCACAATGCTCACTTCATTCTCGTTATGGGCCGGTTGAAAGACGGCGTTTCGATCAATCAGGCGCAAGCTGAGCTGAACGGAATTTCTGCTCAACTGGAAAAAGAATTTCCGCAGAGCAATAGCAACTGGGAAGTAAGCGTTGAGCCGTTGCATCTGGATTTTGTCGATCCCACGACGCGCAGAAATCTTTGGCTGTTGTTGGGCGCAGTCGGCTTTCTCTTACTGATTGCATGTGTAAACGTCGCAAATCTGCTGATGGCTCGCGGCACATCGCGCCAGCGCGAAGTAGCAGTCAGAGCAGCCCTGGGCGCTTCGAGATTAAGAATATTCGGTCAGTTTCTAACTGAGAGTTTGGTGTTGGCACTGGTCGGGGGCGTATTCGGGATCCTGCTTGCCGGATTGATCCTCGATGCGATGAAGCTGGTCATGCCGCCCGTGGGTACGATGTTGCCTTCTGAGGCTGACATCAGAATCAGTGTGCCGGTTCTGCTTTTCACGATCGCTGTCACGGGAATTTCAGGAGTGCTGTTTGGATCGGCGCCGGCGTGGCAAGCAACACGTTTCGATCTCAACGAAGTGCTCAAGACGGGCGGACGCACAGGTGGTGGCGCACGACGCAACGCACTTCGTTTCCTCGTGATTGCAGAATTCTCACTCGCGTTGACCTTGTTAGCCACGGGTGGGATGGCACTCAAGGGTTTCTGGAATTTGACGCGAGTGAATCTCGGCATTCGGCCTGAACACGTCCTCACGTTTCAATTGCCTGTTCCCGATGAACGCCTGAAGGGACCGGATCAGATCAGATCGTATTACCGCCAGATGTTGGATCGCGTCCAGAGTGTTCCCGGCATAACTAAGGTTGCTGTAATGACTGGTGTACCCGCTCGTGGTCCAATGTTTGGTATGCCGTTCACGATTGTTGGCCAGTCTGAGGTGAACCCTTCCGATCGTCCGGGTGCGGCATTTCAAATGGTCACCGGGAAATACGCGGATGCTTTGGGAATTCGTATGACCAGAGGTCGCAGCATCGACGAGCACGACACTGAAACCACTCCGCGTGTCGCTATGGTCAACGAAAACTTCGTTAACCGCTATTTCCGCGGAGTCGATCCATTAACGCAACGCATTTCCGTCGAAGGACTGATTCCCGGCGGAACGCTTGGACCAGCAGTGGAGTGGCAGATTGTCGGCGTGTATCAGAACGTTCGCGGTGCGGGGCAGCGCGAGGAGTATCCGGAGATCACTGTGCCGTTTTGGCAGAGTCCGTGGCCGCAGGTTTCGATGGTGCTGCGGACCGAAGGCGATCCGAAGGCAGTGACTAAGAGTGTCGCGGGCGCGATTAACTCGGTCGATCCGGATCTACCGCTTGCCGGTGTGAAAACGATTGACGAGATCGTGAGCGATGCGTTAGCGATCGACCGCTTCAGTATGGTTTTGTTCTCGAGCTTCGGACTCCTTGGGTTAATGCTCGCGGCGGTGGGCATCTATGGCGTGATGGCGTTTGGCGTCGCGCAACGCACGCATGAATTTGGCATTCGCATGGCGCTCGGCGCACAGCGAGCGACGGTTGTTCGTTTGGTGCTGAAAGAGGGCACGATTGTGGCCGTTGCTGGAGCCTTCATCGGACTCGGTGGTGCTTACCTCGTGGGCCGCGCGATGCAGTCGACTTTATATGGAGTGGGTGCGATGGATCGTGTCGCCGTCGGAGCTACGGCGGGTTTGTTGTTGGTTGTGGCATTGTTAGCCTGTTTGGTTCCTGCATTAAGGGCCAGCCGTGTTGAACCGATGACGGCATTAAGGGACGAATGAAACTAGCCACGGATTACACGGATGAACACGGATCGATCGGTGTTCATCCGTGCAAATTCGTGGCTTTCTTGTCGTTAATAAATAATCTGACCGTTGGCTACTACGTCGTACTCTCCATCAGCAACATCGACGGACCAGAAGGTGGTGCCGGTTGCATGTTCAAACCGTCCCGTTCCCCCTGTCCATTGGTAAATCAAGTCGGCGTGGCCGATGTTGGCATTCAAGGTGCCGGTAATAGTAGAGGTGAGCTTTTCACCCGTGGCTGCTGTCAGCGTGGCTTCTCCGTTGAAATCAAATATTCCCGGCGTAGAAGTTGCCGTAAGAACTGCAGTGCGCTGCACTATGATTGAACCGAGATGCGTTGCGGTTCCTACCCCGTTGGCAACTACGTCCAACACGGCGCCACTTTGATCGCGCGGAGTTACTGTTAACTGACCGTGTTCCACCAGGTGGAAAGGCCGGGCGCCGGCAAGCACCGTAAGGGATATAACTCCCATTACCGCCAGGGCCATACCGAACTTGGATAAATAATGCTTCATCAAATTGTCCTTTCTGTTGTTAATCAACAACCAGACAATAGTGAAGCCGTGATTTGCAGTCATAAATTTGCGGTAAAGGTGAAGTAACATTTTCGCAAGGTGACGATCCAGGTGGTTAATTCAAGGGGATTTCAATCCAGGCCATCGCACTACCGGTGCGACCAGTTTGACGATCTCTGACGGCAACTCGCACTTGATAAAGACCCGGTGGAAGGGGCAACGACTGAGTCCACTTAATCAAACGAGTGTCTTTATTAAGGATTAGTACCTGCGGGATGTCGAGTTTTTGCCTGAAGCCGGAGAATTTACCGCGATCGTCCAGAGCAACGCCCAGCACGTCAACAACTGCCCGCGATTTATCTGCAGACTCATCAAAACCCAAAAACTTGCCGTCAATCTTCATTGCGACGTTGAGCACCGTGCCTCTGTCCGCTGTTTTCACAAAGCTTCTGTTGACACGAGACCAGGCCAATCAAAAGCACGAGGGAAAAGTTAAGTACTCGCATCGTATTACCCTTACGGTTGGTGAACTGCTGCAAAACAATCGAGCGATTCGAGTATGGTCAAGACTACGACAGAACTCAATCCACCGCGGCGAGACCCAACTAACTTCACGATAAATGCCCAACAAAATCATAATGTGAATGCAATTGACACCGCTATAATTTGCGATTAAGGTGTCGGCTACTCCTGCCCAGTAATTTGTTAATCCCAGACATGGATCAAGCTATTCCCCCGCTGTTCTCTCGCGCAGAGGTTTGTCTGATCACTTAATCCTCCCATCGTCCTAATGGTCTATTAAAGGAGATTCAGAATGAAACAGAGTTTCACAAATCGCTTTTTAGCGATAGGCATAGTCGTGTTGCCGCTGCTACTTGCAGCCGATTCCTCTGCCTTTGCGCAGCGGAATTCCCCTCCTACGAATAAGGAAGTGCCCGTGAGAGAAATCCTCAAATTACAAGGCACGGTAATAAGCGAAGCGAAGTCGGCACGTGCCACTGGCGACTTAAAACTGACTGGCTACCGCGTTGAAGAAGTGCGTCTGCCGCATAACTTGACGGTGGAAGTTCAGGGCCGCGAGGCGGTTGTCGACAGAGCGTGGCGTGTCACCGTGCAAGGTGGTCCATTTCCAGTGCGCGCAATGCCGGCCGTCATCTGGATCGACGATCAAATCGTCGGTAACGCCATCGAGAACGAAACACTGTCGCAAATCACGGCGATCACGTTTGACGGTTCGCTAATCCGTGAAGGCGGCGTGATTTCAATTTCGTATGGTGACGACAAGGACGCCCGCGTCAAGTTCTCGCAGCAACTCCAATTAAAGCGTGAAGGAGAAAACCAATGACAGCCAGCACCAAATACATTCGCGCGTTTTGTATGACGCTTTTGCTGCTCGTCAGCGCCGGGGCTCGCATCGCGTTTGCGCAAGACCCGGGAACACCTGGTCCACTGGCTGTGACACGCGAAGAGTATAACTTCGGAGATACCGCGTTTCAGCCAACCAACTTCCCCGGAGCAGTGGAGCTGCGCGCGTCAATTCACTATCCGACAAATCTGCCCGGTGGTCCTTATCCGGTGATTGTTTTCCTGCATGGCCGTCACGCGACCTGCTTCAAAGGCGGCAGCGCGTTGTTGCAGTGGCCTTGCGCCGCCGGAAGTCAGCCGATCCTCAGCTTTCAAGGATACGACTACGTTTCTCAGGTCCTTGCCAGTAACGGTTACGTCGTGGTCTCCGTCAGCGCAAACGGCGTCAACGCAGTCGACAACAACGTCAACGATCTCGGCGCCCTGGCCCGTGCACAATTGCTGCAAAAACATCTCGATATCCTGAATGGCTTCAACACGACGGGTGGCGCGCCCTTCGGCACCAAGTTTGTGGGTAAGTTCAACATGAGCAAGATCGGCACGATGGGCCACTCGCGAGGCGGCGAAGGCGTCGTGCGTCATTACGTACTGAACAATTCATTAGGCGCGCCTTACGGAATCAAAGCGGTGTTTCCGCTCGCGCCAACCAACTTCAGTCGCTTCGTTGTAAACAATGCCGCAGTCGACGTGCTGCTGCCTTATTGCGACGGCGACGTCAACGATCTGCAAGGCGTCCACTTTTACGATGACGCTCGTTACAACATCCCCGGTGATCTCGCGCCGAAACACTACCTTTTGGTCATGGGCGCGAACCACAATTTCTACAACACGATCTGGTCTCCTTCGAGTGGTTTGCCGGGCTCGGCAAATGACTGGATCTCATTCGTTTCGGGCGGCCGTGGGGATCCGCAGTGCGGCACCGGTCGCACCACTAAAAGATTGACCGAAGCCCAACAACGCGGCACCGGCCTGGCCTACATGAGCGCGTTTTTCCGCGCTTATGTCGGCGGCGAGACCCAGTTCCTTCCGATACTCACAGGCGATGCTCCGCCACCGCCTTCGGCGACGACCACCAACTTGTTTGTCTCGTATCATGCTCCCGACACCCCGGCTTTGCGCTTGGACGTCAACCGGTTGCTTGATAACACTAACTTGACGCAGAACAATCTCGGCGGCGCGGTCACGCAGACCGGGCTCACGCCGTATGACTTGTGCGGTGGTGAAGCTCCGCAACCAGCAACCTGCCTTCCGGGGCAGTCCAATGCACGCCAGCCGCATACAACTCCGAGTGCGCGCTCGACGAAGCGTGGTCTAAGTCAGCTCCGGACGGGCTGGAACAACATGACGGGCAACTACCGAAACGATGTGCCGTTGGCAGCCAGCAACGTCTCCGGATATCAGGCGGTTCAGTTCCGTGTGAGTGTGAACTTCGCCGACGCGCGCAATATGGCTGATCTGGCGCAGGACTTTCGCGTGAGGTTGACAGACGGAGCAGGCTTGAGCGCATCAGTGCGCGTGAGCGACGTTTCGGGCGCGCTGTTCTTCCCGCCGGGTAACACTGGTCCAGTTCCGAAAGTGGTATTGAATACGGTTCGCATTCCACTGAGCGCGTTTGGAGGTATAAACCTCACCAACGTCCGCTCGGTCCAATTCACTTTTGACGAGAGACTGCAAGGCGCGGTCTTGATCACTGATGTCGCTTTTGCGTCATCGCCACAGTAGGTTCGAGAGTCCACGTGTGAAATCAACGAGGGCCAGATTTGTATGCCGGGTGAGGTTTGTAGACCAAAACTCACCCGGCGATCTCATCTGTGAATCACTAATCAGTGAAAGAGCTTGAGAATATTCGCAAATGCCCAGTTGCTTTGACTAATGCCGCTGCAAGTGGGCGAAGCGAAACCCTGGCCCGCGCAACTGCCGTTGTCGCGCGCCACGGACCACATCGAGAGTCGAGTGATGTAGCTGTTTGCATTCGCAAAGTTCAACAGCGATTGCGCATCGCTCAATTGAAAGATCTCAGTGTTGACGTCGTTGATGCCGATCATGGGAGTCACTCCGATACTCGCACTCAAGCCCGCCGCCACTACCTGATTATGAGTGTTGCTCGCGGCTTGTTGAGCACTCAGTCCCATTTGACCTCCATTATCGTTGGCCGAACCGTAGTCCATGGCCATGATGTTTACGACGTTCAGGTTGAGTCCCGCGGCTTTCACGCTGTTTAGAATATTTACACCGCTCGCCACCAATCCCGTCGGCAGAACCGGCAGAGTGTAGGAAATTACGAGACCGGGATTCGCATTCTTTAGTCCAACCAACGCCTGGTTGCGACGAGTGATCGAAGCCTGGTCCGTAGTTGCTCCACCTTCGATATCGAAGTCCAGTCTCACCGGTGTGCTCGAGTTGACACTGTATTTATTGAGCACCGCCTGGTAAGCAGCTTGCAAACTCGACACGGTGGTACATCCCTGTGCCAGTTCAGTCCCTGAAGCGCCGCCGAAGGAGATGATCACATCGCCGCCGGCAGCACGTACGCCTTGGATCAACGAAAGTATGGTTGTGCCGTTGGGCAGCGTGTCGTTCGCGACAGTGGCGCCGACACCTCCCCAGGTCGGCGTGCAACCGCCGTTACCGACCACAAATCCCATGGTGAAGACCGTGATTCCGGATTGCTGTTTAATAGTTGTGAGTTGCCAATCAACAGTGAGGCCCATGTCGATATAAGGCGCGAACACTTTCGCGGATGGTGGTGGCGGCGGTGGACCACTCAGCGTCGTTACATTTATCGCGGTGCTCTGTGCGGAACTCCCCGCCGCGTCTGTCGCTGCAACTCTGAATGTATAAGTTGTCACGGGAGACAATCCGCTGATGGTGATGTTGGGACTACTTGTAGTGCCGGCCGCAACACCGTTCTTGAAAACAGTATAGCCGGTCAAAACGCAGTTGACGGCGACCGTCGAAGCGGTCCAACTCAGGTTCGTGCTGTTACTTGTAGTTCCTGAGGCTTGTAGTCCTGTCGGGACGCTCGGAACTGTAGTGCATGCACTGCAAGTTCCGATACTGGTCCACGGCGCGCCACTCCCTGGTCCACCGTTATTCGTGGCAGGGTTCTGACCCTGCGTCCAGAAGTTGGCCTGGTAGTTTACGCCATTAACACTTGCCGTCATCCCCGCGGTGTAAACACTGGTAGCGTTCCAGGCAGTCGCGCATTGGCCACCACCGCCGCCACTACTCGATCCACTACATGGTCCGTTGCTGGTCCATGGCTGACCGCTTCCTGGTCCACCGTTGTTAGTAGCCGGGCTTTGACCCTGCGTCCAAAAGTTTGCGGTGTAGTTGATTCCGTTAAGACTCGCCGTCATGCCGGCTGTATAAACCGACGTTGAATTCCAAGTCGGATTGCAAGTCTGTGCAGCGCCCACGCGCGCCATGCACAGCAACAAAAACACGACTCCGAGGCCATATTGGATTTTGCGAGCTGAATTCATAGTCACTCCTTGGTGATTAGGAGGTGATTGGGGCGCGGGAAGTGTGGGTTGTTAATGTTGGGGGATCGGTAATGAGACTGGACGACTAACTTCTATGCCTAATAACAGCGGTTGTCAACAGGCAGGAAGCAGTAGTGCTATCCACAGATTACACAGATGATGTGTGTAATCTGTGGATGGTTTTAGCCTTTACGTGTGCTTACTGTTAGAAACCGAACTCGGCGTAGACCCAGTTGTGATCGCTCAGTCGAACACCTTGATCTTCCGGAATGTCCCACAGTTGAGTAACGGAAGGACACTGCTTGTAAGCCCCTCCTGTCGTTAGTGACTGCGAACAAGTAGCACGACCATCAGGAACCGAGATTTTCACCAGTGATAATGAGCCGCTATTCGCTTTGTACAGTACGAAGTCGATGCGCCGGGTATCGGATGTTCGAGTGTTCGTACCGAGCGGCATATCGGCAACCGAATCGCCATCCCTGTCTCCCCAATTTGCTTCCGCTACGGAGTTCGTCAATCCGGTTTGCCACATATCACTAAACCCTGCGTTCGTGAACAAATCAAATTGATAACCCGAGGGCTGTTTCGGAGTGTCGGTAGTCGTGTTCAAGTCTCCCAGGATAATCACCGGTAGACCACCCGTAAGCGTATTGCTGATCCAATCCAACAAGTCATTAATCTGTGTGACTCGTTGCACTGATTCCAACGTGCTGCTGCTGTCTCTGCACTTGGAAGGACACAAGTGAACACTCACAACATAAAACTGTTTCGAGTTGAAAGTGAACTTGGCCGCTATGGCAGTGCGACGAATGTCGCTATTGTTGTCCCACCCATACGTGGATGAACCGCTTGTTGGATTCGTACCATTAGTCAAATCATGTTCGTACGTTTGATTTACAGTTAGCGTCGACTTCGCCCAGATAGCATTACCGTCGCCTCCGTTAAGGTGCATCTTGGATTTGACCAGGCTGAACCCGCCGGAAGTAAAGGCCGTATTCCAGTTTGACAGATCTCCTACGGAAACCTCTTGAGCACTAACCAAATCACTCGTCGACGTAATCTTGTTTGCCTGTGAGTCGTAGTGATAAGTCTCATCTGTAGATTCACCGTGTTGCAAGTTGGCCGTCACCATTTTTAGCGAGAGACCTGGTTCCGGTGTTGGCGTGGGTGTTGGTGTGGGAGTGGGTGTTGGCTCCTCGGGGGTCGCCACCACGAAGTTGTCGAAAAAGACTGTGCCTGGCGCGCTTGATTCCAGCCGCCAGGTGCCGGCCTTGATCTCAAACGTGATCGACGACAGGGAGATTGAACTGTTCCAGGTCTCGGTATATCGGTTCACCCAACTGCCCGGCACTCCACTACTGCCCGTCGCTGTGTCCAGAGTCACGTTGCCCGTAGACGAGTCGTGACGGATGCGCAGGAACCTGTGATTGGTCGAATCATAGGTTATTGTAAAAAGTGTGGTCTTGGTGCCTCCAACCTTCTTCAGGCCGATGAGATTGCCGGCCGAAACGTAAATCCGATAGTAGTTGTCGACGTCATTGCCGATCGTGAACATTGAGTCGGCGGCAGTGCTGGAATTGGCGGCCTGGACCAACTCAACATAGCTGTAAGCGCCGCTGAAATTATAGGTACTGTTTGTGCGAATACCGCGATAACTGGAGCCGTCTATATTTTGGACCAATGGGCCAATCTCGAGACGGTTGTTCGTTTCAGACATCGACAAACTCGTGTTGGTGAAGCCACTAAACAGGTTCGTGCCCCACTTGGTTGTGTCGAGAGAATTATCATTGAAGTCATCTGACACGATCGACGCTGCCTCGGCAGGTGGGAACGCAAGCAAGGTGCAGATCAACCCGACGAGGAGAAGTGAAAACGTTGTTCCAAGGAGAAGTCTGGTCACGATTGTGTGTGAAGAGAAAAATCGGCCGCGCGGTCCGTACATAGAAACCTCCTAATAGCGTAAGACAAATTGTTTAGCCGGGGCTTACTACGAGTAACGCAAGATAAGTTGGGGGTTCTTGTAGTCTGAATCTACTCCTACAATTTTCGACTGTCAACGAATTGACATCTACGCTGCGCTTGCCTTCATTGGAGTTCACTTCTCAACGCCTGGACCAAAAGATCGACGGCTTCTTTTGTTTGAACTGCGAGGCGTAAGTATCGTTCAGACGAGCCGATCTTGTTGCTGCATTCTCGCACCATTAACCCATACTGTTCCAACAATCGATCTCTAAGCTTTCGGCCGGGCACGTTCACCGGCAACTCAACGTAGAGAAAATTAGCCTTTGAAGAAAACACTCTCAACCCGGGAACGCGTTCGAGTTGGTCCAACATATACGTTCGGTCGTGTGCGACACGAGCGAGGCTTTGCCGGAACTCGTCCTTAAACTCCGACAACGATTTGAGAATGTATGCAGCCAACCCATTGACGTTCCAGAACGGCAGTTCCGATCTGAGCAGACTGGCAGCCCGGGAATTCATTGCTGCGTAACCGAGTCGAACTCCATGCCAGCCTAACGATTTGCCAAGACTCTTAACCACCACCAGATTCTGAGCCCTCGGTATCAAGGTCACTGCGCTTTCGAGATCCGAGAAGTCGAGGAACGACTCATCAATCACAATCATCTCGACTTGCGGCAAACTAAGTACGAGCTCTTCAATCTCGCCAGCCTCGAACCACGCGCCCGTTGGATTGTTCGGGTTTGAAATCACGAGCATTCTTACGTCAAGCTCCGTAACGCGTGAAACTAATTCTGCTACCTCGAGACGAAAATTTCTCCGCACATCGTGTTTGACCGTATGGAGTGGAATGCCGAGTTCGTTCGGCAAATCGGTCCAGCGGCTAAACGTGGGGATCGGTGTGAGTATTGGACCACGAGTAAGGTGACACAGGCGAGTAATGATTTCTGTTGATCCATTTGCCGGCACGATGCACTCAGGCGAAACTCCGGTAATTTCCGCAATGTGTTTCGCGTGCACCTCAGCGTAGTCGGGATAGTATCTGAGAATTTCAGGTAAACACTCGCTGATCCGTTGGACCATCTGCGGAGGAGGGAAGTGCAAATTAACAGGTATGCAAAAGTCGAGAAGTGGGCCCTTGTAGACCGCGCTTTCTTTGACCGAAAAAAAAGACGGGTTATGCGAACGCACGTTGAAGAGATCCGCCACTGTATTGTTGTTCATATGCACCCTCCTGTAATTGGACGTGTAAACAGAAAATTTTCTTCCATTTGTTTTCGGCTTAATGGAGGAGAGTGGTAGTGATGAACGTGTGGGAGAGCGCGGACTTGCACGCGAAATGGAAGTCGCAGAAACTAAGCAACAATGCAAACAGTTCCAACGGAAGCAGTGCAGATCGATGCGCCCTTTGTTGTAACTTCCAGCGGCGCCAAAGCGAATTTCCGGCAACGGCTGAGCGCGGCGCTGTTCAATCCAGTCGATATCTCATTCCTGGTTTTCTTCCGCGTTGTTTTCGGCGGCATCATCCTGTGGGAAGTTTATCGCTACTTCACTCATGGCTGGATCACGCGTTACTTCGTTGAACCTGCCGTCACGTTTACTTACTACGGGTTCAGTTGGGTAAAACCGTGGCCGGGGCGCGGGATGTACATTCACTTTTTCGTGCTCGGTGTGGCAGCGGCCTGTGTAATGGCGGGATTGTTTTATCGAATCGCCGCGCCGATCTTGTTCCTTGCTTTCACGTATACCTTTCTGCTGGACCAGACACGTTATCTGAATCACTTTTATCTCGTCTGCCTGATCAGTTTTCTTATGTGTTTCCTTCCGGCAGAACGCGCTTTTTCGGTTGATGCATCGATGCGCCGGAAGATCCGCTCGGACGTGGTTCCGGCCTGGACGTTGTGGCTGCTACGCGCACAAATCGGCATACCGTATTTTTACGGCGGCATCGCGAAACTCAACAGCGATTGGATATTTGGCGGCGAGCCAATGCGCTCGTGGTTACGACCTTTTACTCGCATACCTCCGTTGGGCCATATCTTCGGAGCCGAGTGGGTCGTTTACAGTTTCGTGATCGCTGGCTTGCTGCTAGACCTGCTGGTGGTGCCGTTACTTCTGTGGCGACGCACGCGGCTCTTCGCTTTCGTAGCGGCAGTCTTATTCAATCTCATCAACGCGGTGATATTCGATATCGGCATCTTTCCGTGGTTGATGCTGGGCGCACTCTTCATTTTCTTTCCGCCTGACTTGCCGCGACGTTTCGCGCGGGCGTTTATGTCGCCGGGGCAGGAGTTTCCCGGCGCGCAAGTCCCGGTAATATCCGTTGCGGAAAGTAGGTCTTTAACCGTCTCGGAAAAAGTTGTTGCCGTACTGTTGGCAGCCTACCTTGCTTTCCAGCTGGTTTTCCCGCTTCGTCATTACCTCTATCCGGGCAACGTAAGTTGGACCGAAGAAGGACACAATTTTTCGTGGCACATGAAGTTGCGAACGAAGGGTGGTGAGGCAGTCTTTACTGTTACACATCCCGGAAGTGGACAAACGTGGATCATCAAGCCGGAACAATACCTCGCATCTCATCAGGTGGTGAAGATGAGTACGAAGCCGGACCTGATCCTGCAGTTCGCGCATCATCTTGCGGAAGAGAAGAGGCGTGAAGGTTACGACAACGTTGAAGTGCGGGCTCGCGTAATGGTTTTTCTCAACGGCCGCGAACCGCAGTTGCTAATCGATCCCAACGTCGACCTCGCTAAAGAAGAAATAAGTTTGTTACCCGCGCGCTGGATACTGCCGCTTACGACACCACTCGGGTCGCGACAAGTTTCAATTAAACCGGATTCCGATCCCGAGTAATCCCATCCCAACATTGATTCTGACTTTTGAGGAACCTGGTGCGGCTCGCTGCCGTATTTATCGATTGACGATAAAGCGATTGACTATATTCGATAAATAACTTATTGAAAGTCGATAATCTTGGAGGAAAGTTAACTCATGTCACAACCAATCTCGTCGTCCGCGGCGCTGCCGATCACATACGTGTTTCTGCGAATCCTGATTGTCGTGAACTGGCTGGGTGGAATCGCGATCCTTGCGTTGCTCCTGATCATGCCGAACGAGCAATGGATCATGTCCGCTTTCAAACTCTCTCCTTCGCCTGAGGCAGAGCGGCTGATTATGGGCCTGCGCGCGGTTGCCGTGCTCGGTCTCGTCGCGATTCCAATCAATTATGTCGTCCTGAAACGGCTGCTCGCGATCGTTAAGACAGTTCGTAGCGGCGATCCATTCGTCGCGGCGAATGCAGCACGTTTGCAGACAATCGCCTGGGCACTGCTCGCACTACAGATTATCAGCATCGTCATCGGCGCGATCGGCAAAGCCGTTTCCACTCCGGCAACGCCGCTCCATCTCGACGCCGGCTTCTCCATCAACGCCTGGCTCGCCGTACTTCTCACGTTCCTGCTGGCCCGTGTGTTCGCGCAAGGCACGCACATGCGCGAAGACCTCGAAGGGGTGGTGTGACATGGCTATCGCGGTCAAGCTCGACGACATACTCCACGATCGCCGGATGACGCTGACTGAACTCGCGGATCAGATCGGAATGGCGCTGGCCAACCTCTCGATCCTCAAGACAGGCAAGGCGCGCGCGATCCGTTTCTCAACACTCGATGCGATCTGCGAAGCGCTCGCGTGCCAGCCTGGCGACATTCTCCAGTTTGAACCTGAGCAAGCAGTACGTAAGAAAGCAAATGCAGCAAGGAGAATTTCAAGATGAAACGCAGCGATATGTTAACCATCACGTCCTTGATCTCGATCCTCATGTTGCTATTTCACCTGAGCGATGAAGTTGTTCGCGGGTTCGAACCGGGAGGCCTCAACAACGTCACTGGCGCGCTTATCTTAGTCGTCTGGTTGTTCGGCCCGCTGGCGCTCGCAGGACGGCGATCGGGGTACATCATAATCCTTCTCGGATCGATCCTGGGAACCGGCATCCCTGCGCTTCACATGATGGGTACAGGGCTTATCGGGCCCAGGGTGGTCAACTCCGGCCGAGTCTTGTTCTGGGTGTTGACGCTCATGACACTCGAAGTGACCGCCATGTTTTCGCTCATCCTGTCCGCACTCGCACTGTGGAGCTTTCCGTGGAGACGCAGGGGACGAGCCGCAAACTGAGCAAAACAGTTAACAGAGACTTAGCTATTCCTATCGCTTCAAGCGTGATATAACCGCGCTATTCCCTCGCCCTCCCATCTCCCAGTCCAGAACCAGAAAACGTAAGCAGGTCGGATCGATCTGCTTACTTCGTGATCAACCGCTGTCGCCGGCCGGCATAGACCTCGACGTGTGTGACTGCTGGTGCACCAATCACAGAGGAAAGGGAAATGGAATGAAAAAGTCGAACTTTGGAATTGTCACCAAAACGCTGCTTGCCTTTTCTGCCGGGCTGGTCGTCCTGACGATCTCCATGACAACCGCGACAATGGCGCCGCTTAGTGAAGGATTTGAAGCAGGCGGCAAGACGTCGTACGCAGCGGCCAACGTAGCGCTCGGCACCGGGTCGTGGTTCATGGATGATGCGCTGACCGGCAATCTCTCTACTGACAGAAAGACAGGCACTTATTCCGCGCGCATTCGCAACACCGGTCTGATGCATATGAACTTCAATAAGACTGGCGCGGGAACTGTTTCTATTCAACATGCAGTGTTCGGCACCGATGGTTCAAGCACATGGCAACTGTGGTCGTCGACAAATAATGGGAGCACCTGGACTCAAGTTGGCCCAACCGTAACCAGCAGTTCGACGACACTGCAGACAGCAACCTTCACGGTCAACAACGGCAACGCAATTCGCTTTGAGATCAGAAAAGTCTCAGGCGGCACCAATCGCATCAACGTTGACAATGTTCAGATCGGTGATTTCTCGTCTCCGACTCCCACACCCACACCCACCTCAAGCGAACATCTCACGATGGGAAACCCGAGCAACGCCATTACCGATGTGTTGCAGCCAAACAATTATCTGATGGAGAAACCGCAGTACTCGATGTCGTACAGTCGTGATAACGGCGAGCCAAACTGGGTGAGCTGGCACCTCGATACTTTGTGGCTGGGAAGTACACCACGGCAGGATGATTTTCGAGCAGATACGACTCTGCCAGCCGGTTGGTATCAAGTGCAAGGGACGGATTATTCCGGCTCTGGCTTTGATCGCGGCCACATGTGCCCTTCAGCAGATCGTACCATCAGTGTCACTGCCAACTCTGCCACTTTTCTGATGACCAATATGATTCCGCAGCTTCCGGCTAACAATCAGGGTGTGTGGGCCAACCTGGAAAGCTACAGCCGCACGCTGGTGTCACAAGGCAACGAGCTTTACATCATTTCCGGCGGACAGGGATTGCAGTTCTTCATCGCGAACGGTCATGTGGCAGTGCCCGCTCAAACGTGGAAGGTGATTATCGTGGTGCCTGTCGGAAGTAATGATGTTTCACGAGTGACTACGGCAACGAGAACGATTGCGGTGGTGATACCCAATTCAGGAACAATTGGTACTGATTGGCGAGCTTATCGAGTGAGCGTGGATCAGGTCGAGGCGATTACGGGCTTCGATTTCTTTTCCAACGTATCTTCCGGGATACAAGCTGTAATCGAAGGGCGAGTGGATAATCAATAGGAACGGCAGTGCAGGGGGAAGAGCGTTGACCGCTCTCCGCCTGACTCCTGCTTCAAACGCGACTTACGCGGTGAAAGCCATGCCGACTTCGTAGGTGCCTGGTGTAGTGCGAAAAGCGATATTGAGTCGATTCCAGCCGTTACGCAGATACAGTCCTTTCAAATTTTGAAACGTGAGCGGAAAGTCGCCGGAGACTCTAGCACGGGCCATCTTTCGTATGTGATGTTTTGCGGGTCTGCGCCACTCTATTACGTAATGTATCGCATTGCACTAAAACTTGAAGGAGAAGAAAGAAATGAAACGTTCACTATCTATGAAATTCCTCGTACTCATGCTGACTCTGCTGGCCGGAAGTCTTGCCGTTACAGCAACCGAACGCCCTTTTTCACTCAACGGAACAGGTGTCGCAATTCCAATCCTTGATGGCAACGGCAACGTGATTGGCGCTGAACCAACTGGTTCCGGTAATGCAACCGATCTCGGTATGTTCACAAACACAGGCAAAGTCGCTTTCACACCCGACGCGTCCAATCCCACGATCGTTCATCCGAGCGGTGGAGGTGTCTTCACGGCAGCTAACGGCGACAAACTCAACTTCGTCATCGTTAGTGGCGCTTTGGACTTAACTACCGGGATAGGAACCGGAGATTTTGAATTCACTGGCGGAACCGGTCGCTTCGCTAATGCTACCGGGCACACATCGGGTGTAATCCAACAGAATGTCCTCACGGGCGCCTACGAACTCACGCTCGTCGGGAGTATCGATTACTAAGATCGATTGCACAGTTCAGACTGTTTTTTCAAGTGGGGGCAGGCTCAAGTGGCCTGCCCCTTTTTTCGAAACGCCTTAACCCTTCCGCCTTAACCTTCAGCTTGAACAATTTGCAAACTTTGTATAAGGTTCCAGCGCCCACAATTTGTCGTGAAAACAATCGACGAAGCCCAGGACAGGAGACCTCATGTCGGAAGAAAACAAAGCATTAGTTCGCCGCTGGTTTGACGAAGTTTGGAATCAGGGACGCGCCGATGCGATCGACGAGATGTTGGACGAATACGGCATCGCGCACGGCTTATCTGATGATCCTTCGAATCCCATAAAGGGTCCGACAGGCTTCAAGCCGGTTCACTCACTCTTCCGCGAGGCTTTCCCAAACATGATGATCGTGATTGAAGACATGGTCGCTGAAGGTGACAAAGTCGCTGCGCGTTGTTCCGTGCGAGGTCGGCACGAAGGAGATTTTCGCGGATTCGCTGCGACTCAATCACCGGTCGATTTTACCGGCATGACAATCGTTCGTATCGCGAACGGAAAGATTGTTGAAGCCTGGAATAATTTTGACTTCCTGACCCTGAATAAGCAGGTCGGCCTTCAGTAGTTTCGCGCGTTACGCAGTTAACTTCGCGACGCTTATGATTCCTACGTCTCCACCTTCCCGATTATCCGAAAAACCAGATGTTGCCGGTTTAGATAAGACTGACTACAAAGTCTTTTCTCAATTAGAACGCGTTTCATTCGTCCTGGGCGAACGGATCTATGAGGCCGATGATCCGATTACCTACGTTATTTCCCCGAATCAGCAGTATTTCCATGCTCGCCACGATGGAAGACGGTCGCACAATTGAGGTCGGCCCGGTAGCTGCACTGTTCCGCAACGTCATACGCTACACACGAATGTTGTGCGCACTGCCGTAACGGACATCGCAGCCTACATATAGTTTAAAGCGGGAAGAGAATTGCTGTCTCTCCCGCTTTCCTTATCAGCTTATGTGCGTTTGCGACGCTTCCGCAAAGCTCCGGCTGCTCCAATGACACCGGTAGTCAACAGAAGCAGGCTGGCGGGTTCGGGTACGGAGGCTTGAAGCTGTCCTCGAATCTCGCCACCCGGAAACTGCGTGGTGTGGATGTTCAAATAAGTCTGCCCGCTAGTTAATCCGGCGATGAACGCTGCCATCGCTCCTGCTACTGTCCCACCGTGGGCAGTGATGAAGGCGGGGTTGTAGGTTGACGCAGCAGTCAGATCAAACGTCATCAAATACGTTCCGGAAGTCACGCCGAGCGGGAACCCAGGAAATGTCGGAACCGTAGTCGCGACGATCGCGTTGGTTCCGGGCGGCGCACAGCAGTGGATATGCGAAGCAATCGTCGGATTTCCCAAGCCGGAAAATGAGACATTGACCGTCAGTAGATTGGTAACTGTGTCAAGCGTCACTAATGCACTGCCTATGCCGGGTGAACCAGTTGGCGGTACTTCTTGTGAGCCGGTCAGTGATCCAGTAAATACGAGTTGGTCTGCTCTTGCTACCGCGGAAAATATCAAGACAGTAAACAGAAGACCAAAAAGACGAACTCCCTTGTTCATTCGTTTCCTCCCTCTACTCGTTCTGAAAGCGCGTAGCGCAATCAAGTCTGTCGCGGGGCTCGTTAGCAATACCGATTGTTAGGGGAAGAAAATTCTTTCGCAAACAGGATGCCAGCATCAGGGAAACAGTTAGTGCAAGCAATTTAATCAGCGACTGCTCTCCGTCGTAGAATCAGGTTTCGATATTCGGATGAATGTTTAGGAATTTGGATCTGTTGCTTACTCGGTACGCAAAGCAATAACGGGATCGATCTTTGTAGCCTTCCAGGCGGGAATGTAACTCGACAGCAGGGCTACGCCGAGCAGGAAGAGGGGAATGGTGATGAATGTACTCGGGTCGGTCGGACTGATTCCGAAGAGCAGGCTCGAGATGGTGCGGGTTAAAGCAAAAGCTACGATAGTGCCGAGCGCTCCAACCACTGGGCTCAAATTAGCGAACGCCTTCGGCGTATTTGTTGTAAATCAAACTAATGCACGACTCTCAGCCGCGCTCCAGCATCTCTTTTCCGACATCGAATGCTTCAGCCAAAATCCTGGTCCATATCTGGGTGCCGTTGTCGCCGTTGGTAAATACGATCAATCCTCGCCGCGACTTCGGAAACAAGACTATGACCGTACTCACGCCCGGATCGCTGCCCGTGTGAATCAACGCGTACTCACCATTGCTTAGTTCAGGCATGATCATCCAACCCAAACCAAAGAACAGGTTCTTGCCGCTCGGGTAACGAACCTGCGGACGAACCATCTCATTGAAGACTGACTTTGAGAGTCCTTTTCCTTCCAGCACGTTAACCGCAAAGCGCCCGTAGTCAGCTACAGTGGTGAGCATCAGGTCCGCGGCGTTGGCAGTGCGATTCTTATGGATATCGTATGGTTTGCCTTCTTTGTTATGCGCGACGGCAAACCTTGAGTCGTCCATCGAAGCGTCCCAGAAGAAACGCGTATCTTTCATACCGTACGGTTTAAAGAGATGCTTCTGTGCCAGCCGTTCGAGTGGTTCGTTGAACTTCTTCTCCAAAGCGCGGCGCAGGTACTCGAGACCTTCACCGGAATAGTTCACCTTCGTACCTGGTTCCGCCATGAACTCCAGTTTGTTAGCCGCGTTCGACGAGCGCCAATTCGGAAAGCCTGACTGATGAGTTAACACGTGACGGGTCGTCAGTTTCTTGTGACGCGGATCGTTTTGAACGTCGGGATCTACCCAATAGTTTGCTAACGGCTCGTCCAGGCTCCACTTTCCGCTGGACACCAGTTGCAACGTGAGAATCTCGACGACGGGCTTCGTCAGCGAGGCGACTTGAAAGATCGTGTTAGAGGGCGCCGCGGTTGGACCACCGCGTCGCAGTTCTCCAAAGACTTTCGTGTATTTGAGTTTGCCGTCTTCGATAATCGCGATGCCGACGGCTGGAACGTTGGTTTCCTTTAACCAGTCGGGAAGCTTTTTCTCAAATGCGAGATCGACGGGTGCGGTCTTGATATTTTGCGCGAGAGTTCCGTGAACGCTTCCCAGGAGAACGACGAGAAGCAGGCACAATGGTGTAGTAATTGTTAGTGTGCTTCGCATGCAACTAAACTTTATTGCGCTCCGCTACTGCTGGCTCAATGCGAAAGTCTCGCAGCCCTTTCAACACACCATTATCGCTTGATCCGAGACTGATGATATTCGAGAAACGGCCCAGCTCGCGGTTGCGATTGAGATCTTCAGTCCGAAGTCGAGGATCGCCTTCAAAGTAAAACGACTCCACCCAATGGTCGGGAAAACCAGGCGGCTGTAGATGTACGTGAATATGCATCGGTGGCGGAGAGTTTACGTCGCCGTAGTGTGCTGGTTTTATGGTGCTGAACGAGTACTGTCCCGAAGCATTGGACCACAATGTTCCATGCAACCGTGCGTGGCGCGGATCGTTGACTGGCCGGCTGTAGTATCCAGTGGCGTCGGTATGATACAGAAACATTTTCACGTCGGGTACAGGTTTGCCATTCAGGTCGAAGATGGTCCCGCTTAAATGAATGCGCGTTCCCGGTTCTGTTGGTGGTGCGATTTCGATTGCGGAGAGATGCTGCGATTGTGCTTCGGCTTGATGGTCAGAACAAGCCAAGCTTACGGGCACCGCCGCACAACTAACAGCAAAAACACAAAGGCTTTTGATAAAGTCTCGACGGTCTTCTACATAGTGAATTCTTTGCGGCATAGCTGTCTTTCCTCCAGCTGAACTTGATATATCAGACGATTACAGATGCGATTCTCTTCCAAATATTTCGGCCGGAGGATGAACGGGGCGGAGCACGTACGTCGTGGAACCGCCCCTTAAGCGTGTCGAGCGTCCTGGTCGGGCTTTCAGCTAACTCAATTTGGTCCGAATCGTCGCCGGTATTCAGGTGACTCAATAAACCCACGAGTGATCAGGTTTTCAACCTCGTTCGGATCTCCGCCGCTCCCAAATCGATTGTAGTGGAAAATGTAACCGCAGTTTGCCGGGTCGGGACTGCCGTGACAATTCTCCGGTTCGCGACGCAGATGGCCAATGTATTGCATCGTCACGAAGTTTTGAAGCTGAAACTTCGAGGTAACTTCCGTGCTCTCTGCGACGGCGCGCAATACTTGCGCGCGTGTTTGACTGCCATTGGTTAAGTTCGCAATCAGCGTGCTTTCATTCGCCAAAGTCACGCCGGCAGTACTCTCGAGCTTCTGCACAAATTGTTGGTTCGTCAAACTGTTCGGCAGAATCGCCTGGACTTCTGCGCGTAAAAGCCACGCAGTTGCGAGTTGATTCTTCTTCACGTTGACCTCCGCGTCGGTCGGCGCGGACAGACTCGCTAAGTCGGTGACGAACTCCAGGTAGTGTGGTCGCTCAACCTTGGTTGGATCGCTTAACTCCGCAACGGTTTTCGGTCTTTGGCCGAAGACAATATTAAACAGATTCGCTATATAGCCGCCCCTTCCTCCAAACTCGGGTGAGCGCAAGAAATTCGCCGACACCAAGCCCCGATATACCTTAAGGCACTCAGTATCCGAACCTGCACAATGATTTATCAGGTCCACATAGTATTGCATCCCACCATTATCCGGTTCGCGATTGAGAAGATCGGCGTACTGCGTCCAGATAAAGAAGCGATGATTCTCGAGCGGATTAGGAAGTGTTGGCACCGAAATATTCCAAAGAAATCTATTCGGCGACTCAACTACCATCGGTTGTCCGTTCGGACCGGTAATGGTTACATTGATCGTGCTGGTGGTCAGCCGGTCGAGGTTGGCGTTGGCCTTGATGTACCGAACGACTCTATCGGGGCAGGTTGAGAGATTCGCGTTTGATGGTGGCGCTGGTCCCTCAATGGGGAAGTTACAGGCACCCAAACCGGTTCGGCCCTGCAGATACATTGCAGCCATGCCTGACACATGGGCTGTAGCCATGGATGTTCCCGTAGCGTGGCACTCAGTGTTGTTGGTGCCATTCCAGATAGCACAATCACCGCCTAGTTGAATATTGACCTGAGCAGATAGAACGAAAACGCCAGGCGCAAAAAGGTCAACACCCGGACCCCAGTTTGACGCCATCAAGCCCCAGGGAGGATTTGACTGCGGTGACGATGGCGCTTGTGCGAGTTCAAGCCGGTCATCTTCTTCGACCCCACTGAACCTCAGGCCTGTTACTGATCGCGCGGGCCGCAGCTTCGTTTGGCAGTTCTATCGCATATCCTTTTCAACGCTGTTTCGTAAGGTAATCAACTCTGCCGGAGTGGGCCAGCGCATGCTCGTTAGCGATTTCGCGTACGCGTTCCAGACGAACTTCACGCAGGCTGTCGTCGCTGACAACATCGTCATTGAGCAGGACAATGTACCGGTGGGAATGGCGTTCTGAGCCTTCACGAACTTGTTTTCTGGACGGTGTGACCGTTGTGTGGTGTCTCGGGGCGTGAAATTGTTTGGGGAGAAAAGTCAGGCGAGTTTTCCTATCTGTGACTTGATGTGGTTGATGGTAGTGCGATGAGAGAGAGGACGATAATCGAGATTGCAAAGTTCTTCATACGCAGCATTGTTCTGTCTCCTTGTGGTTAAGCCGGAGAATGATAGTGCGTGCGCTCTCGTGGTGAGATAGCAGGCCTTTTGCGAATGCTCACCACTATGTGGGCTTAACGGATGGCGGGCAACTCGCAGGTTTTGTTCGTCTGATGTCCCTGGGACAACTTAGAGTTTTTATTCAGACCGTCTGGTTGACGCGATGCTTTGCGAGGAGTCATGCGTGTTTACGACCTTAGGGAGAGCTTCGTCAACGTACTCCTGGTCGTAGTTCTTGTTAATGAAATTGTTTGGCTTGATTTTGTTTTTCTCTATGCAACGTCTCTGTCTCTGTAGGTTATGTGTGGCTCTCCACGGTGGACCATCTTACGCCGTTGCAGATCGATTCTCGCGAAGGTATTTTCGCACAATCTGGCTGGTTGGAACCTGCGCTTTCAAACGATGAAGAGTCTGGTACAAGCCCATCTCTGCCCGCGCCATGAATATTAAATCTGCCAGCATTCCTTTCGTGCGAAACAAATTCTTCGCTTCATTAAAGTAGTCGTTCAAAAACTCTCGGCTACCAAAATCGAATCGATAGTTCTCTTCCGGGTTTTGGGGATAAACCTTTCTGTAAAAGTTTTCCGAAAATTTAATCAACGAACGGCGCGTGACCGGCAAAAGCTTGAGTCCCTCTGCGCGATAGTATGCCTCCATCAGTCGACCGAAATGCACGGAGTGAATTGAGCCGGAATAGAGGAAGACCTGATGTAAATACGTTACTGTCGCCGGCGAGAGAGTCTTTACACAACCGAAATCAACGAGAGAAATACGACCATCACTATCGAAAAGATAATTGCCCCAGTGTGGATCGGCGTGGAGTGATCCAATCTTTAACACTTGAAAGTAGAACAGATCGAATAACCTTGTACCGAGTTCGTTCCGCAGTTTCTGCGATGGGCGGTTAGCGAGGAAATCGTCCAGATGCTGACCTCGCATAAGCGACATGGTCAACACCTTCCCCGCCGAGTATTTCCGCAACAGCTTTGGCACCTGGACAAATGAAAGCGGTGCCAGTGCTCTTTGAAAGAACTCAATGTTGTCCGCCTCTCGCTTGTAATCTGTCTCTGCAAGAAATTGCTTTTCCAGTTCGTCAATCGCGACTTTTGGGAGATGGCCGGACGCCTGGGCCGGCTTTGAAACAGCGCGAAAGAATTTGACGTCGTTTGTAATCGCGTCGCGTATGCCGGGGTATTGGACCTTGACCGCCACCCGCTCGCCGGCTTTTGTAATCGCGTGATGCACCTGGCCCAACGATGCGGCAGCGAAAGGCTCGGGCGTAAACTGTTTGAAGACCTCTTCCGGTTCTTGCCCAAGACTTCGTTTGATCTGGACCCGCACGAGCGAAGGATGCATTCCCGGAGCTTGCATTTGGAGTGATGTCAACTCTGCGAGCGCCTCGTCCGGCAGGACGCCTGTTTGCAGACTCAACGTTTGACCCAGCTTCATGGCGGTGCCGCGCAGCGACTGCATTTCATCGCGCATTCTTCGTGCTGCACGTGTGTGAGTGGATTTAAGTTTTGCACGGCTCTTCGTTTCACCAAGAAATGCACGCTGCAACGCATAGCCAAGATAACTTCCGGCTATATCTGCTCCCATCGACGCCATGCTCAATGCGCGTCGAATCGAAGTATTCTTCTCAGAAGGCATTTAGCGCTTACCTTTCTTCAACAACCCAACGCCAATTGTTAAAGAGCGATCGAGAAATGCGAGCGTATTCTGCTTGTCTTCGGATGAATCGTAGAGCCAGTAAAGCAACGTTCCAAGGTAATAGATCCAAAATACTTCGGGGGCCAGGAAGGCCAATGGGTCTTGTTTCTGCTTGGGAATCGACTCTTCGATTAACTCCTCGACGAATCCAAGATATCGATGCCGCAATTCCATTCCGCGATGACTGAATGGGCCAAGTGGTGATGATGGCTTAAGCGCGTGCATTAGAGCAGCGCCGATGAAACGTTCGTAAGGCGCGAGGTATTCAAGTTGACTCTCAACCAGCGCAAACAGCTTCTCCTCGAGCGGAGCTTTGCGTAACCGCCCGTTGTCACGAACAGTGGCTACGGCATGCTCAACTTCCTGTTCGAAGAAATAAAGAGCAATGTCTTCTTTGGTTTTGAAGTAATTGAAGACCGTGCCTTCCGCGATTCCTGCCTTCCGAGCAATGGCGCGAGTAGTAGTGGCGTCGAATCCCCTGGTCTGAAACAGATTCAAGGCCGCTTTTACGATTCGGTTCCGAATGGCCTGCTTGTTTTGCGCGCGACGTCCGGCCACCCGTTTCTTTGCCGGAGCCCGCTTTATTAGTTTACGAGCGGCCACCTTAGCTGTTCGTTTTGAAACCTTCCTGGAAACCATGGTCTAAAAAACAATGAGTGTGCTCATGAAAATATATGAGCACACTCACGATTAGTCAACCTTTGAATCTCGGAGCCGTAGGCTCGACAAGAACCTGTTCGAGAATGCCTGTGACGAGTTCTAATTGCAGCACTGCCGAGACTCCGGCCATTTGTGAGCATAGTCCTTAACCTTCTCCAGCAAGCCGTCCTCAGTCAGGTTCTGAACTTCCTTCACTGCCGGATCACTGGAGCGAGCGTGGGCCTTGATTCCAGCCTGACCCCTCAGTTCGAAGAGTCCCTGTGGACCACCAGTAAGCAAATAAACATCACTGCCATTTCTGTTGGCATAAAGAAACAAGAGATATTTTTTCCCTCAAGCATCGGCTCGAAATCACGTGGTCGAAGTTCGGCACTGGTTCCATCCTCAAAATCCACTCTCCCACCAAGCAGTGCCACCTGGACAACCGAGTTTTCGGCATGTGCGCCCTTAATCGACTCTTTTACCCGCACGTCAAATTCCGTTACGATCATCTGGCCATCCGAGTCGAGTCGCCCCTTGCTACTTTCTGGTATGCCAATGACAACTGCGGCGCTGCTCTTCGTAAGCGTCTCAAGATCAAAACTCGCCCAGTCCCAATAGGGATCGACGGTGCTCACGTAATGACCTTTGATTTTGGCTGCCTCCCTAACCGCCGCGCCGGATGGCTTCAGTCATTTTCTTTTGTTCAT
>Ga0126311_10000280_pt1 | contig 24491 bp, 23 predicted proteins | sample Plot61_FD_92539 | JGI IMG/M metagenome (GOLD analysis project Ga0126311, IMG submission 92539) | Serpentine soil microbial communities from UC McLaughlin Reserve, CA, USA - Plot61 | ecosystem: Environmental > Terrestrial > Soil > Grasslands | place: USA: UC McLaughlin Reserve, Lake County... | reverse complement strand
CCACTCCGCACTCGTTTCCGATCAGGATGATTACAAACGCGACGCGCCCGTCACGCTCATGACCGCGCACTCGGCGAAAGGCCTCGAGTTTCCCCTCGTGTTTGTCGTTGGACTCGAAGAGGGCTTGTTTCCACATTCACGCGCGGCAAGCGATCGCGCCGAGCTCGAAGAGGAACGCCGCCTCGCATACGTTGCGATCACGCGCGCCGAACGATACTTGTACGTCACGCACGCGATGAAGCGTCGTGTGTACGGTGAAGAGCTCGCGTCGGAACCGTCAACGTTTCTGAATGAGATGCCGGACGATCTGCTCGAAGATCTCAGTCTCGGCAAATCGTGGCTTTCGTTCAAGAATAATTCCTCGGCGATCGATTACGAGCAGGGCGAGTATCGAAAGGAAAAGAACAAGTACACGGGCAAGACTTATAACAGCGCCGACTCGATCGCGGAGTTCTTCAAACAACGCAATCGCCAGATGGGCCAAACATCCGGCAGCGTCCCAAAAATTTCAAAGCCTGCGGCAGCACCGACGCCGCCCTCCAATGAAATCACTCCGGGCTCATACGTTAAGCATTCCAAATATGGTCGTGGACTTGTCTTGCGTCGCGAAGGCGCAGGCGAATCAGCGAAGTTGACGGTGAGCTTTCCCGGTTACGGGCAGAAGAAATTAGTCGAGAAGTACGCGGGCTTGGAAAAGGCGTAACACGGATAACACGGATCAAATCCGCATTATCCGTGTCATCCGTGTAACTAACTAGCTGTCAGCTCAGCGGCGATCTCATTAGCATTGAAGACTTTCTTCAACACCTCCAGCATGCCACGCGAATCAACCGAGATCGCGCGATTCACTAAACCATCGTACATAAAATCTCCGACCAGCGATTGAATGTTGCCGTCGAAGATCAGTCCAACAAGTTCGCCGTTCTGATTGATGGTCGGCGAACCCGAGTTTCCGCCGATGATGTCGTTCGTCGAAACGAAATTAAACGGCGTGTTCAGATTCAGCGCACTCTTCTTCTCAACCCAACGCGGCGGCAGGTTGTATGGAAACTCGTGCTTGTACGCATCCGAGCGCGCAAACAAACCGCCGAGTGTCGTGAACGGTGGCACCTTCTTTCCATTCTCCGTGTAACCTTCGACAGCACCGTACGAGAGACGCAGCGTGAAAGTGGCGTCAGGATAGACCTTGTTGCCTTCAGTCTCGAATAGTGCCCGTGCAATCTTCGCGTAGTTGGCACGCTCAACAGCGGACAACTCAGTTTCGTAACGCTTCCGCACTTCACGAGCCTTGGCGTCAATCTCTCGCGCCACCAGGATCATCGGATCGTTCGAGGCATCGATCGCCTCAAAGCCACCCTTGGCCAACTCTTTGCGGAATTCCGGATCCTTCAGCTTCGTTCCGGACACCAACTCGTCGGCGCGTGCTTCCGGAGTCTTGCCGGCGAGCACTCCCTTGACGAGCGGATTGTCCGCGCCGAGTAGTTCGACCATGAAACCGAGCGAGTCCGCGAGTTTCAACTTTTCAAAGTCTTCGTGAATCGGAGCCGTTGAAAAGAGTCCGAGCTCGAGCGAAGCACGACGAGCATCGGTGAACTCGGGCAAACGTTCGGCATTCGGTTTCTTGTTCTCCTCGGCCATACGCACGAGAGTGCGCGCGTAGGTGAACAAGACCGAGTTGAAACCACCGGCTTGTTCGAAGATGCGGCGCTCACGGATGTAGCTCGGATAAGCTTTGTGAGCCGCGGCGATCGCGTCCCAGGCGGGGCCGTACATCTTTTGCCACTCCGGATTCGCGGCCACTGCCTTGCGCAACTTTTGTTCTTCGGCCATTTTGCGCGACATCAAGGACGGATCTTTCAGTCCCTTGAGTTGACCGCGATAAACCTTGAGCGCGTTCTGGACGCTGTTGAGTTCGTTCTGGCTTTGACGAGTTTGCTCCTCGCCCATCGCCATATACTTCTTGAGCACCGCTTCGCGACGTTCGAGCAAACGAATGATGATCGGAATACTCGTATCGCGCAGCTCTTCGAGATGGGCCACGGTATCGAGACGCGAAGTCGAACCCGGATGGCCGGTCACGAAAATAAGGCTTCCCTCTTTCGCGCCGGTGGTGGACCACTTGAAGTAATTGTCGGGATGCACTGGCTGATCGTTCTCGTAAACGCGAACGAGGGCCATATCGATGTTGAAGCGTGGGAAATTGAAGTTGTCAGGGTCGCCACCAAAGAACGCGGCCTGAAATTCAGGAACGAAAACCAACCGAACGTCGGTGTATTTCTTGTAACGATAAAGATTGTATTGCCCGCCCTGGTAAAGCGTGACGACGTCGGAACGCAAGCCGGTGTTTTTCGTCGACTCCGCTTCGATCGCCGATATCTCGGCGCGTCTGGCGGCGAACGCTTCCGCGTCAGTCGCGTTCGCCTTCACTGCTCCAGTCACGCGAGCGGTGACGTCTTCAATACTGATTAGCTGATTCAGTTCCAGACTCGGAGCTTTGATTTCTTCGGCGCGAGTGCGGGCCACGAAACCTTCTTTAGCGAGGTCCTTCTCCGGCGTACTCACTTCACCGACGATGTCTTCGACGATGTGATAGTTGGTCAGCACTAAGCCGTTTGGCGACACGAAGGAGCCCGAGCCGCCGTTGTTGAAACGCACGGAAGCGAGCCGAACTTTGTTCAGCCATTCATCAGTAACTTCAAACCCGTACTTCTTCTTGATTTCAGCGCGGGGAACGTTGTTGAACGTCCACATGCCTTCGTCGGCGAGCGCCGTGAGATGGAGGGTTTGTAAGCTGAAAAGCGCCAGCAGCAGCGCAGAAAAGAATTTTTTAAATTTCATTTCCAATCCTCAAAAATCAGTTTGGTGGAGACAGTGTTAGAGCGTCGTTTTGACTCATTTAGATGCCTACAGGGGAAAAAGTCAAACTTGAAGAGGGCACTTGGAGCTTCGTATTTGGTACTTTGTTAGCAAAGCACAAAGTGCCAAGTACAAAGTACTATTCCTTTTCCCCGCGGTCTCTCAACCGGATGAACTCGTCGAGGGAGAGGTCGCCGTGGCCACGCTCCTTCATGCGCCGGATGTAGGCGGCGCTGACGCCGTGATCCTTTAGTCTCACTAACTGCTCGGTGGCGGTGTTGCTATAGCCGAGGTCTTTGAGTTCCTTGATAAAGGCCGCGCTTACGCCGTGATCTCTCATCCGCACTAGTTCTTCCAGCGACAGACGTGCATAACCGAGCTCTTTCAACTCGTTCACAAACTCAGTGCTGACGCCATGATCTTTCAGCGTAATCCACTCATCAAGGTTCGCGCGGTTGTAGCCGGCGGAAATGAACTCGTTGATGTATCTGGCACTGACGCCATGATCCTTTGTTCGGACCAGTTCGTCAGGACTGAGATTGCTGTAGCCGAGTCCGGAGAGTTCGCGAATAAAGCTCAAACTCACGCCGTGATCCTTCATTCGCACGACCAGATCGGTCGTCTTTACAGAATAGCCAAGTGATTTGAGTCCTTGGAGATATTCCAGCCTGACGCCGTGATTCCCCATTCGTACGAGTTGTTCGACTGTCGAGGTGTCGTAGCCCTGCGCTTTCAATTCGTTGATGAAAGCGAAGCCGGTGTCGCTCATCGCGAGCGATAAAAGTTGTTCGTCATTGGGCTTGCCGAAGCCCTGGCGCGCGAGTTCGTTTGCGAATGAACTGCTGGGACTGAAAGTGAAGTGGCCGGAACCGTTGCCTTCCCTGAACCAGCCTTCAAAATTGAATGTGCCTGCGTCGCGTTTCAACTGGAAGCGAACATTATTGCCCGATGCTGAGAGCACTTGTTCGCGCGTCAATCCGGCCAGTTGATCGAGCGTGACTCCGAAGCCGGTGTTGCTGTAGCTGAAACCGTGGTCACCCTGGCGCTGGTAACGCATCGTGAGTTGCAGCTTCGCTTCGCTGGTCTTGAATTCGATCAACCACTGGTAACCGTTCGACTCCTGCGGATTCGAATAGGTCACTTCAGCAGCGGAGTAACATGCCCAGAGAAGTGAAAGCGCTACGGAAAAAACCAGAATTTTAGGCAGTCGTGTCATGGCAGGCCTCCTGACGCAGAATGAACAAACGTGCTTGATGGAAAAACGGCAGACTACGCGGTCGTTCTCTGAGGTAAACACCACCCTGCGTGGATTTGTGACACGTTCAACTGTTGGGACGTTTGCCCGCCTGGTCGCCACTCATGGCTTTCGGCTTGTTGTTGACTTTGCTGCCGCACTGCCGACAAACGTAGCTATCTTCTTTCTGGGAGGCTGGAACCAACCACAGACAGCCACAAGATTGGCACAAAATGGTTGAACCCAGCAGCCATTCGTTGAATCTGATTTGGTTTTCTACGCGCATAATCCCCTTGTTCGCCTATAGTCGGGTTGTGTAAAGCGCTGTCAGATCTAAACAACAAAGGACGCGATAGTTTCAATAAAGTGTGCCGGCTTCGTGGCGACGACGGCTCGTAAATGACTATACTTCCCAAAATGCCGCGGATAAGCCAATTCGCTCGCATGTTGCTGGTCGAGTGGCGGAAGCTCAGACTGCCGGTTTCTGGTGAAACCATCGTCGTCGCAGTCTCAGGCGGCGCTGATTCGACCGCACTGCTGCTTGCCATCGCAGAGCTCAAAAGCCAGCAAAAACTCTATATTGACGTCTGCGTCGCGCATCTCGACCACCGCTTGCGGAAGTCCAGCGCCAAAGACGCCAAATGGGTCTCTGAACTCGCCGCCCGGCTCGGTTTTCGCTGCGTCATCGGCCGCAGCAAAGTCGCCGAAGACGCGCGCGCCAATAATGACAATCTCGAACAAGCCGCGCGCAAAGCTCGCTACGCATTTCTCGAACGAACAGCCAAACGGGTCTCAGCAAAATACGTCCTGACGGGTCACACGATGGACGACCAGGCGGAAACAGTGCTGCTGCGGCTGATGCGCGGCAGTGGCGGCTACGGTCTCGGCGGCATGGAGGCGATGCGTCCCCTCGCGAAAAACAGTTCCGTCAGACTGGTTCGACCACTCCTCTGGGCAAGACGCACCGAGACTGAAGACTACTGCCGGCTGCGAAAAACCCAGTTTCTATCTGACGAGATGAACGACGATCAGACGTTCGCGCGCGTGAGAGTTCGCCAACAACTGCTGCCCCTCATGCAGTCGTTCAATAATCGTGTCGTCGAAGCACTGTCGCGCACCGCCACGCAACTGCGTGAGGACGGCGCCGTTCTTTTTAATAATTCAGGTGCACTTTTACAGCAAGCGGTGGTGTCTAGTGAGGAGAGCGGTGATGAAAGTGAAACCGGCACGCCCGCATTGGACGTAAAGGTGCTGGCGAACGCGCCGCCCGCCTTGCGGCGGCGAGCTTTGCGTGAGTGGTTGGCGCAAGCCAGAGGCAGCGCCCGCCGACTTGAAATGGTTCATCTGCTGGCCGTCGAGAAGCTTTTGGAGGGAAATGCCGGCGGCCGAGTGGTCGAATTGCCGCAGGGCGGACGCGTCAGGCGCCGGAAAAATCGGCTGGAGTTTGAGTTTGAAAACGATTGAAAAAGCTGGGGAACCTTCGTTGCGCCTGTGCATCAAAGGTATGGTCGATTCGGTTGAGGTAAACGTGCCGCATATGGGCGGCGACAAATGACGCCCTGATAAGGTATTATCGGGGGTCGGAGGCGTTAATGAATTTGAGTTCTACGGCAAGACAAATAGTTTTTTGGCTCCTGATAATCGCGGGGGCACTTCTGTTGTACAAGCTCGTCAATCCACGTGGCAGCAGTTATCAGAACGTTGATCTGACCCGGCTCGATAGTTTGATGCAGGCCGGTCAAATCAAAGAGTTAACTGTCAAGCAAGGTGAGACGGTGGCCATTGATGTCAATGGTCAGGAATATCGAATAGCGTTGTCGAATGAACCGGCGAAGAACGATTTGCTGAAGTCGGCGAGAGAGCTCGTTAATAACAAGCCGCGCGTAGCGAAGGTCCAGGAAGAGTCGAGCAGCAGTTACATATGGCCCATGCTGATCACCTGGGCACCGCTTTTGTTCATTATCGCGATCTGGATATTCATGCTGCGCCAGATGCAGTCGGGCGGCAACAAGGCGTTGTCGTTTGGCAAGTCGCGCGCAAAGCTTCTCAACAACCAGCAGAAGCGCGTTACGTTCAAGGACGTTGCTGGAGTTGAGGAAGCGAAAGAAGAGCTCCAGGAAATCATCGAATTCCTTAAGGAACCGCAAAAGTTTCAGAAACTCGGCGGACGCATTCCCAAAGGTGTTTTGATGATGGGACCGCCGGGAACCGGTAAGACTTTGCTGGCCCGCGCTATCGCAGGCGAAGCAAATGTTCCGTTCTTCTCGATCTCCGGATCAGACTTCGTCGAGATGTTCGTCGGTGTGGGCGCCTCGCGCGTACGCGACCTGTTCGAACAAGGCAAGAAGAACGCGCCATGCATCATCTTCATCGATGAGATCGACGCGGTGGGTCGTCATCGTGGCGCAGGTCTTGGCGGTGGTCATGACGAACGCGAACAGACGTTGAACCAGTTGCTGGTTGAGATGGATGGCTTTGAGTCGAACGATGGTGTGATCCTGATCGCCTCGACCAACCGCCCTGATGTTCTGGATCCGGCATTGCTGCGGCCCGGTCGTTTCGATCGTCGCGTAGTGGTTTCAAGACCTGATGTGCGTGGACGCGAAGGCATTCTCAAAGTTCACACACGCAAGATTCCGCTTGGCGAAGACGTGGACATCTCGGTTATCGCTCGTGGTACTCCGGGCTTCACCGGCGCTGATCTCGCTAACCTCGTTAACGAAGCTGCTTTGAACGCCGCGCGTTACAACAAGAAGCTCGTCGCGATGGGTGACTTCGAGTTGGCGAAAGACAAAGTGCTCATGGGCGCGGAGCGCAAGAGCATGGTGATCTCAAACGAAGAGAAACGCGTCACTGCGTATCACGAGGCGGGTCACACGCTCGTTGGTCTGAAAGTGCCGAACGCGGATCCGGTTCATAAAGTCACGATCATTCCGCGTGGCATGGCTCTGGGTGTGACGCAACAGCTTCCTGAGGGTGATCGTCACAACTACAGTCAGGAATATCTGCTGGGACAGATCTCGATCCTGATGGGTGGTCGCATCGCTGAAGATACTTTCCTCGGCAGCATCACGACCGGCGCATCGAACGACATCGAACGTGCGACTGAACTCGCGCGCGCGATGGTTTGCGAGTACGGCATGTCTGAGATGGGTCCGCTGACCTTCGGCAAGAAGGAAGAGCAGATCTTCCTCGGACGCGAGATCGCGCAGCATCGTGATTTCTCTGAAGACACTGCGATCAAGATCGATCAAGAGGTTAAGAAGATCGTCACGTCGCAGTTTGACAGAGCGAAGGCGATCATCGAAGAGAATCGCGAGACGATGATTCGTTTGGCTGAGTGTTTGTTGGAGCGCGAGTCGTTGGATGGAGTTGAGATTCGACGGATCGTCGCGGGCTTGCCGCTCGATGAGAACCCGTCAGTCCAGTCTGGCGACGGCGAAGATCGGCCGCAGTTGAAAGAACCGACTGCGAAGCCGCTCAAGCCGATTCTGCCACCAATAACCGGCGGCAATCCTGCTCCAGCCTAATCTGTGGCCGGCAGGGTTTGGCAAATCAAGAACCACAGAATGCCCATCGGTGAGCGCACGCTCATCATGGGCATTCTTAATGTCACGCCTGATAGTTTCAGCGATGGTGGACGATTCGTCACCGTTGACACCGCACTGGCCCAAGCTGACCAGATGATCGCCGAAGGCGCCGACATCATCGACGTCGGCGGCGAATCCACGCGACCTGGTGGCGAGCCAATATCATCCGAAGACGAAATCCAACGGGTCATTCCTGTCATCGAGGGTTTAGCTCGCAGGACCGATACTCCGATTTCAGTCGACACCACCAAATCGGAAGTTGCACGAGCAGCGTTGGACGCGGGCGCAGCAATCGTCAACGACATCTCAGCGCTGCGTTTTGACTTCTACGTCGCGGATGCAGTCGCGCGCGCAGGCGCAGGGCTGGTGTTGATGCACTCACGCGGAACCTCGGCCACGAGGCATCGTCTCCCGCCAGTTGCGGACATCATGCACGAAGTCACACACAGCTTGCGTGCGAGTATCAACATGGCGGAGCGTCGCGGCGTGAAGCGCGAGTCGATCGTAATCGACCCCGGCATCGGCTTCGGTAAGAGCCAGGACCAAAACCTCGAACTCATCGCCAAACTGGACCAGTTAATCGCCGCCTTCCCCGACTACCCATTGTTGATCGGCACCTCGCGCAAATCCTTCATCGGCCGCATCCTCATCGATGAGTCGGGCACACCCGCGCCCGCCAAAGATCGCCTGTATGGCAGCCTCGCCACCATGACCGCCGCCATCCTCCACGGCGCCCACATCGTCCGCGTGCACGACGTGAAAGAAACAGTGGAGACAATCCGCGTTGCGCAAGCAATCCGTGAAAATCCGCGGCCGATATGAGAGAATCCAGCACCGATGACCAAGCTCCTGCGTGTTTCCCTCTTCATTTCAATGCTCTTCTTTGTCTCCGGTTTTGCAGAGTGCTACAAACCGGTAACTAAGAACCAACTTCCTTCGCGAATTAAGACTGTCGCTGTGCCGGCGTTTCAGATGGAAAGCCAGGCGCTGCGTTACAAGGTCGAGTCGCGTTTCACTGATGCAGTGATGCGCGAGCTCGTGCATCGCGGGCGTGGCTTGCGCGTACAGGGTCAACGTGAAGGCGCCGATGCAGTGATCGAGGGCGTCATCAGGAGTTTCAACTTCGGCGGCGTGTTGCTTGACGACAAAGGGCGCGCGCGCATTTTTGAAGTGACGATCGTGGCTGCTGTGACGGTGCGCGATCAAACGGAGAATCGCGTGCTTTACGACAATCAAAACTTCGTCTTCCGCGGTGAGTACGAATTCGCCAGCGATCCGCGCAGCTTCTTCAACGAGGAAGATCCGGCCGTGCTGCGCATGGCGCGCAGTTTTGCCGAAAGCATTGTCTCAACTCTCATCAACGCAGTAGAACTCAAGAAATGAAAACGCTTACTCGCACCGAACTCGATCACTCATTGCGCGAGGGCCTGCGGCCGCTCTACCTGTTGCTTGGTCCTGAGATCTACTTGCGCCGCGTCGCCGCCAAAACGATCACCGAGACCGCACTCAGTCGAACTATGCTGCGTGAGTTCAACGAATCTGCGTTCAGTCTTTTGAATGATCCGGTGCAGTCTGCGGTTGCGGCGGCGGAGCAGTTACCGATGATGTCGGAGATGCGCGTGGTCCGTGTCCGCGACTTTGCGAGGTTGCGGGAAGCCGACGAAGACATTCTCATTCGCTATCTCAACAATCCGTCGCCAACGACAGTAATGATCTTCATTGCCGACGACCTCGACAAACGTAAGAAGTCGAGTAAAGTGCTGCTTGAGACTTGTACTGTCGTTGAGTTCTCGCCTTTAAAAGATGCGGAAGCAAAGGCGTGGGCCAAGTCGCGGCTGAAAGAGCTGAAAGTTTCCGCTGACGATCAAGTGTTCAGTGAGCTCATCCGTCTAGTGGGCACTGACGTACAGACGCTCGCCAACGAGCTCGAGAAACTCGCCTCTGCCGCAGCCGCCACGAGTCGCATCACTCTCGATCATATCGACGAACTGATCGGCCGCTCGCGCGAATTATCAAATTTTGAGCTGGCCGATCATTTAATGGCGGGCAATCGCAAGAAGGCACTCGAAACATTGCATCGCCTGCTCGAGGATGGCGCGGAGCCGGTGATGCTTGTCGGACTGATCGCAGGCAACTTTCACCGGCTCGCTCTCGGTAAACACCTGCTCGCGCGCGGCGGCCGTGAAGAGGTGTTTCGCAACATCTCACTACCGCCATTCAAACGCGACTCCTACATCTCCACTTTGCAACGCAGCACTGCTCCGAAGATCGCGCGTGGCATTCAACTCACAGCCGCCACAGACCTCGCAATCAAAACTTCTCAAGCCACACCGCGCCTTCAACTCGAGATGCTGGTGTGTGAGTTGGCTACTTAACATAGATAAAATCTGCTGACTCAACAATCACGTTGCACTTCTCCACCAGCGACATCTCACTTCCGAGTTCGTTCAGTCGCTGGTCCACACGTTCAACCCAAAACCTCGTGATCTCCTCGCTATACTTCTGCGTGTTTCCCTCGTAATGAGTGAGGAAACGAATTAACCCGGTTCGCATTCGCTCCAGCGCCTCTTCTCTTCCAAGATTGTGTATGTACCACACTGCCACGACTAGGTGATCCTTATGTTTGAAATCGTCTGCGCCGGTCTCGCATGATTCAAAAGCCCGCACCACGTTTTCGATTTCACGTTCAGAGTTCATTGACTGACTCCTCTCACAAATAAAAAACCGAGGCGGACCGAAATTCGATCCGCCTCGGTAAAATTTTTAACTTACCCGGGAGTTACTTAGCCGCCGCCTGGTTGGCCTGAACCGTCAGCCGCGATTTATAACGCGCGGCTGCATTCTTGTGCAGGACACCCTTCTGGACCGATTTGTCGATCACTGAAATGGCATCCGGCAGCACCTGCTGAATCTCGTCAGTCTTTCCTGAGTCGAGTGCCGCCCGCACCTTTTTGATATATGTTCTAACCTTCGTCCTGTGACTACGATTAATCACGCGCCGCTTCTCGCTCTGTCGCACGCGCTTCTCTGCTGATTTATGATTCGGCATTCAAATCTCCCAAAAATCTAACCAATTCCGCGCCTGTGGCTCTCGGCGCAAGTGACGGAGTATAGGTATCGAACCACCGAGTGTCAAGCCGCAAAGAGGCACAAAAGGCTCAAGAGGCTTGGCGTTTACCTTGTGCTTTTGTGCTTCTTTGCGTCTCCTTATTGACACCCGAAAGCGGCTGTAGTAGCGTCCGAGTTGCAATCTATGCATACCATTTTGCTGCTCACCGCAGCCCCACACCCGTACACCGATGGCCCTGCTGCGTGAAGGAGAGAGTTAACAGAGTTTGATAAAGATTGAGCTTCCGCCTCGTGGTCTGGAGACTTTGTTTGGTGTTCACGATCAGAACATCAAATACCTGGAGTCTCTGCTGGACGTTAGAATTGATGCCCGCGGTCAGGACGTCTCCATTGACGGCGATCCCGCCGACGTCGAAACGGCCCAACGCATCCTCGAAGACTTTTCCGACCTCTTCAAGGAAGGAAAACACTTCACTGACAAAGAACTGCGCGAAGCTTTTGCGCAGATCGCCGAAGACCGCGCGTTCAGCCTACGTGATTACTTCACTAAAGCCCGCTTCAACCCCGCGGGCAAGAAGCAAGTCGCGCCGAAGTCGGCCAACCAGCGCAAGTATCTTCAGGCCATTCAGGACAACGACGTCGTCTTTGGCATCGGTGTGGCCGGCACCGGCAAGACTTATCTCGCCGTGGCGATGGCGGTCCAGGCGCTGATGCAAAAACAGGTGAACCGCATCGTGCTCGCACGTCCGGCAGTCGAAGCGGGCGAAAAACTCGGCTTCCTACCCGGCGACCTGCAGGACAAAGTCGATCCTTATTTGCGTCCACTTTACGACGCGCTATTCGATCTAATCGACTACGAACGCGTGACACGACTGCTCGAGAAACGCGTGATCGAAGTGGCACCGCTCGCTTTCATGCGCGGCCGCACCCTCGCAGACGCCTTCATCATTCTCGACGAAGCACAGAACACGACGAGCGAGCAGATGAAGATGTTTCTCACGCGCATAGGTTACGGCTCAAAAGCGGTGATTACAGGCGACGTGACGCAGGTCGATTTACCGACCGGCAAACGCAGCGGCTTGATCGAAGCCGAACGAATACTCTCCCATCTCGATGGCATTGAGTTCGTTTACTTCACTGACAAAGACGTGGTGCGCCACAAGCTCGTACAGATGATCATTCGCGCCTACGAAGAACAGACCAAGCGAAACCAGATGTAGCAGATGATCGAGGTCGTCAATCGCCAGCGACGTTCGCAGATCGACACTCGAGCATGGTCCAATTTTGCGACGAAGGCGCTCGCGGCGATCGGTAAAAACGAATTATCGGCGACGATCGCCTTTGTTTCTGATAAAAAGATACGCGAGTTAAACCGGCAGTTTCGCGGTATTGATAAAGCCACTGATGTCTTGTCGTTCCCGTCAGATGGACCAGACGAACACGAACTGGGCGACATCGCCGTTTCCGTCGATACGGCTGCTGCGCAGGCAAAAGAGAATGGGTTGAAGCTTGACGAAGAAATCGCGCAGTTGATACTTCACGGTCTGCTACATCTTTCCGGGTACGATCACGAAATTGACAACGGCGAGATGAATCGGTTGGAACTGCGGTTGAGAAAGAAATTAGGTATTTAGTGCTTTGTGCTTTGTATTTGGTCGATGCCCAAAACAAGTACAAAGCACTAAGTACAAAAGCATTTCCGATTCTGCAACAAACGTTCTAAACTATTTCTCCATAGATGGAACTTGAAATAGGGCTTGCGGTCGTTCTGCTCATAGTGCTCTCCGTGCTGGCCACGGTAGACATGGCCTTCGGCCAGTTGAGCGACGTGGGTCTGCGCCGCTTGATTGGTGAGAACGGCGAGAAGCCCGAGCCACGAGCGAGACCCTTCCTGCAACAGGCACTCGAGAATCGCCCGCGCTTCGGGTTTGCACTTTCGGCGACGATCCAGATTCTGCTCGTCGTAGTTGCCGTCCTCATAACCTCGATATCGCTTGGTCTTCTTCCCGACCCACGTTTCGTACCAGTTGGTTTGTTGGCTGGATTGATCCTGGTCGGTATTTTTCGTCAACTGATCCCACTGTTCATTTCCACGCATAATCCCGAAGGCACGCTGCTCTTCCTGCTTCCTGTTGTGCGGCCCTTCTTTCCGGTCATGGCTTTCATCGCCGATCCTTTTCAACGACTCTTCGATCGTTCGCGTCGCAAGGACCAGGTCACAGAGGATGGTGAAGAAGAGGAAGAAGACGATGACAGCAACGACTTGCAGGCACTGATCGACGTCGGCGAAGCGGAAGGCATTCTCGAAGAAGAAGAAGGCGAACTGATCCATTCGATCATCGAATTCGGCGACACGCGTGTGAGCGAAGTGATGGCGCCGCGTCCCGACATCGTTGCTGTTCCGGTAACTGCAACAATTCGTGAAGCGCGCGACGTTATGCTCGAATCGAAATACTCGCGCCTGCCCGTCTATCGCGATCAGATCGACAACGTTGAAGGCATCATCTATGTGCGCGACCTGCTGCAGTGTTGGGCCGATGGACGCGAAGAGGAAAGCATCAAACCGCTCGTGCGTGATGTTTATTTCGTCCCGGAAACCAAACCCGTAGCCGAGTTGCTGGAAGAGATGCAAAAAGCTCACGTGCAGCTCGCGATGGTGATAGACGAGTATGGCGGCGTGTGTGGTCTCGTCACTGTTGAAGACATTCTCGAAGAGATAGTCGGTGAGATTGAAGACGAAGACATCGCGGGTGAAGAGCTCGAGGAGGTAGTCGAATGTGGTGAAAGTTGTTACGAGGTATGGGCGTCGATCGAGATCGGCAAGATCGAGCGTCTCTTCGATATGGAGATCGAAGACGACGACTTCACCACGATTGCCGGACTCGTCATCAATGAGTCAGGAAAAGTTCCTGAGGTTGGCGACTCGTTGACGATACGCGGTCTCGAAGTCGAAGTGCTTGAAGCCGACGAACGCCGGATAATTCGTTTGCGCGTGAAAAGAGCGCAGCTCGAAGAGACTGAAGAAGAATCACAGAAGGCACAGACCACTTAGCGAACGAGAACAAATGGGTAAACCAAAAAGCAAGTTCCTGCGGGGCAAACGGATCGATCCAGCGCCGATTGAAAAAGATGTAGCGGTTGCGGATTTAATTGACGAGGCTTTTCTGGCCTACAATGCCGCGCGCCTGCGCGAGGCCTGTCATCTGTTCACAAAAAAGATGCTCGAACCCGAAGTCACGATCGGTGTCTCGATCACGGGAGCGCTAACGCCCGCCGGTCTCGGCATCTCCGCACTGATTCCACTGATCAAAGCCGGCTTTATTGACTGGATCATCTCGACCGGCGCTAATCTCTATCACGATACGCACTTTGGTATCGGCCTCGCGATGCACCAGGGCAATGCGCAAACTTCCGACGTAATCCTGCGCGAAGAAGAAGTAGTCCGCATTTACGACATCTTCTTTGATTACTCGGTGCTGCTCGATACGGACGCATTCTTCCGCAAGATAATCGAAGCTCCGGAGTTTCAGCGTCCTATGTCGACTGCCGAGTTTCACTATCTCTGCGGCCGATACGTTCACGAACGCGAGCAGAAACTGGGTATCAGTGATAAGTCGCTGCTCGGAGTTGCTTACGAGTACGCTGTGCCGATTTACACTTCATCACCGGGCGATTCGTCAATCGGCATGAACGTGGCCGCGAAGGCATTGCAGGGTAATCAACTCGCCTTCGACCCTTCACTCGACGTGAACGAGACCGCTGCGATCGTGCTCGCAGCGAAACGCGGCGCAGTGAAGTCGAAGAATGGGAAGAAACAGAAAGGACAATCGGGAGTCTTCATTCTCGGCGGCGGCTCACCAAAAAATTTTTTGCTGCAAACTGAACCGCAGATTCAGGAAGTGCTCGGCATCGATGAACGTGGACACGATTACTTTCTGCAAGTCACCGATGCGCGTCCTGATACAGGTGGACTTTCCGGCGCCACGCCAGGCGAAGCAGTATCGTGGGGCAAGGTCGATCCTGATCGACTGCCTGATGCAGTCGTGTGTTATGTCGATTCTACAGTAGCGCTTCCGCTCATTACGGCTTATGCTCTTACGCGTCATGAACCGCGCGAGCCGAAACGTCTCTATGAGAAGCGCGAGCAGTTCATGAGCTTGCTCCTCGCTGAATACAAAAAATCAAAACGACGGTAGGGTGACTGGAGACGAAGAGCGATCATGGGTGAACTTACAAAGGCTGCTAAACCAAAGTACGACTGCGTTGATTGTCCCGCGTTTTGTTGTTCGGTGTACGAGCGCGTTCAGGTAACTCCGCGCGACATTCGCCGCCTGGCGAAGCACTTTGGCGTCACTGAAGAAGTGGCGACCGTGCGTTACACAAAGATGTATGCGAAGGAAAGAGTGCTGCGTCGAAAGCGCGATGCGATGTTTGGCGAGGCCTGCCAGTTTATCAACCCTGAGACGCGTGGCTGCGGGATCTATCACGCGCGGCCGGCGGTATGCAGAGAGTTTCCCATCACGAAGCGTTGCGCCTACTACGATCTACTGCAATTCGAACGCGAGCAACAGGACGATCCGAACACTCTCCCACTGGTGAAGATCACATTTAGAAACGGAAAGAAGTAAGACCAGTGGAAGACTTTCTCTCAAAGTTCATCGGCAAGAATATTGATGTGTACTGCGGCGGCGCGTCGAGTGTGCGCGGTGAGGTACTCAAGGTCGAAATGGGTGTGCTACACCTGCGTGATGTCGAAGGACATCCCTGCTACGTTGCGATTGATAAGATCATCGTGGTCTGGGAAGCCCGTGACGACAACCACAAAGCGGGCTTTGTTCCCGCGCCAAACACGAAATAGTTATTTCTGAGCGACCTGCACGGGGAGCGGCACGCGACGGAAACCGTCGATGCGCTTCAACCAATACTCGCTGAACTCTGAATAGATAACTCCGTGACGGCGTGATGCGTGATAAAAACCATGCTCGTCAGCGACCACGCCCACGTGTGTCAAACCACTGAAGAACACGAGCGTTCCAAACTTGAACTGCTCACCTTCCGGCGCCGGTTCGAAGTGCGAAAAAAGACTGCGCGCGCTCTCGCGTTCGAAGTTGATCCCGCTCACCTGAAAGATGCTCCACACAAATCCGGAACAATCGAAACGATTTGGCCCGGTTGCGCCCCAACGATAAGGTGAGCCCAAACGCTCGTCGATCGCAGTCATTAGTAACGGCTCAAACTTAAGAAACGCGGAGTACGAAGTGCTGATGGGAGGCGCAACGTCAATGCTTGGCTTCGGCTTTGCAACCCAGACCGGCTTCGAATCCGGAATGACGGCCGCTGACACGGCGACCGAGTCGTCTGGAGAACACGACACCTCGCTCGTTTGGGCGAACGTTGAACCGGGGAAAATCGCGAGAGCCAAACTGGCAATCAGAATACGAGGGAACAGTTTTCGAAGCACCATAGACAGGGAACTACCTTCTCTTTCAGTTTCTAATTTTTGTTATTGCTGAGTGAGGAGGGCACCGCAAAAGACCTAGGCATCTTAGCGGCTGAAACTGAGTGCTTCAAGCGGCAATGTGACTGTTTCGTGACCAAACGCCTTACGAGACAGTAGTTTGCACTGAAAGGAGTCACGAATCAGTTACGACGTTCAAACAGTGTTTATGGGAAGAAGAGGGCGATTTCGGATGAGATCCGGTCAATCTGACCCTAAGTTTTCTGAAGTTTGCGAACGAGCGTCAGTGTAAAAAGCAGAGTAAGAGCTAACGTCATGGGGCAAAAAACTCCCTACAACCTTGAAATTAAATTCATCTGTATGGCTGTAATTAAACTGAGAATACGGCGACGCTTCCCAATTTATGCGCGGCCGGCGTAGTTCAAACCAACGGTGATGATCTTCTGAAGCAACTGATCGTACGGCACACCCGAATACTCCGCCGAATCAGCAAAGTCTTCGTTATGCGCGATCTGAGGATTCGGATTCGCCTCCAGTAAATAAAACTGACCCTCCTCCGTCATCCGGTAATCCAGTCGCGCATACCCACTCAGGAAAAGATAACGATAGATTCGTTTCGACAAACGCTCGAGCGTCTTGTGCTGTTCTGGCGTCAACTCCGCCGCTCTCGTCGCAACACCGACTTTCTCCTGATACGTTGGGTCCCACTTCACTTTCAGCGTCGCGATGTTCTCTGCTCCGTCCGGCAACTTCTCCATCACGAGCTCCCACGGCGCATAAGTTTGAATATTCTGATTCCCGATCACACCCACATAGATCTCGCGACCCTTGATGTACTGCTCAGCAATCGCCGCAGTCTTGTTCTGACGATGAATAAACTCGACGCGCTGCGCCAGCTTTTCATCGTCATGAACGATCGAGGCCTGCGCAATACCAACCGACCCTTCCTCGCTGATCGATTTAACCAGCAACGGAAACTTCAAACGCTTCGGACGACGCACCTTTCGATTCATCGGAAACACAGCGAAGTTCGGCACGAGCAGACGATGGTATGAAAGGATCATCTTGGTGAGCGCTTTGTCATGCGCGAGGGTCATGCCGCGCGGATTACAACCGGTGTAAGCCTGCTTCATCAGTTCGAGATAACTGACGACGTGCTGATCGTAAAGTGGATAACCGTGAAACTCCTCGAGCAGGTTGAAAGCAATGTGAGGCTTGTGCTCCATCAGCGCGTTGCCGATGACGTTGAGTTGATTGTAAAGACCGATCGGATAGACCTCATGGCCCATCGACTTCAACGTCGAGACAACATCAAACTCAGTCTTGATTTCGAATTTTTCTTTGTCGGAAAGACCGTTCAACGAATCGGGAGGCACGAGGTCTTCGTGAACTAGCACTATGATGCGCAGTTTCTTGCGTGGCTCAAAGGTCATACGGCTATGCGATGATAACCTGAATGGAGCACGTTCATTACTTGCACAGTCAACGCTATCATGACACGTCGGCGCGTTTCGCGAAAGGGGGTTGCTACACGAAGTTTCAATTCTTTACAACGATCGATCATGTTTTGCAGCACGTGGTCTATCGTGTACTGGTGCACGCCAGTGCCTTCAGCAACGATCTGTCGCACTTCACGTCGCACTCCGCGAAGAAAACTTGCAGCACTCTGTTTAGACTTGTGTCGCGGATCGTCTGAGAAGATTCGATTGAGATCGCGATCGTAAACCGCGGGCCATTCGAAGTCATAACGTTCTCGTTTGCGACGATAGTGTTCGCGCAACGTTCCTTTGAGCGCGGAGAGTGGTTCGACTTTCGTGCGCGTTCTGTTTTTGGGTTTCGTGCCGGCGAGACTCGTCATCAGCTCGTCGATGTATTCGAGTTTGTACAACGCGGGCCAGCCACGATAACGGCGACGCCATTGCGAACGCGGCGTGAGCCAGACGGCGAAAGTCTCGGCGAAGTCTTCGGCCGGATGCGCCTGTGCGTACCATGCGGGGAGGTGCAGCACAAACTTCCGGCTCCTCGGCTTGGGTTTGTAGAAGTCCGGGTAGGGTTGCGCAAACGAGCCGAAGAGTTCGCGATACTGGCGCTTGAAGTGAAGCCGGAAAGCGGTGTCGAGGGCGTGGCCGGCTTCGTGACGCAGGATTCGTAGGCATTCGGTGTCAGTGCCGCCTTCGATCTCCAGCATCTGCTTCCGTTCCAGCTTCATCAGGCGCGGGTGCGCGAGGTAAAACGGGATGGCGATGCCCGGCACCCGGTCGGGCGAAAACCACTCTTCTGCCAGCCAAACATGCGGTTTAAACCGGATTCCCCGCGAATTTAACTCGCTGTACAGCCTCTTGATGTGGGGCTCGAGAAACGACCCCTTGATTTTGATGGGGAGGTCGCAGATGCGCAGGTCAAGCAACTGCTCGTCGCTGAGACGATGCCAGGGGAATCGGTAACTCACGGTGCGCAGATTCTAGCCGCGAGAGTTTTTTCACGCAAAGGCACCAAGAAAGACGCGCGAAGACGCAATGAAGCTGGCGTCTTTGCGTCTTCCTTTGCGGCTCTGCGTGAAACCGCCTTCTATTTTGAGCCTTTTCTTCTGGCGCTTGCGCGTTTAAGATTGAGGACCCAATATCGGCGTCTCCCCATCAAACAACACGACGCACAATCAGGAGAAAGTACAAGGGGCTATGCTCAAAACGACATTTTTCAGAACTGCGATTTCAATCGGCTGCCTGCTGACAATAACGGAAATTGCCAGTGCTGATACCAAAGTCAAAATGCGCCAGACCACAGGCGGCCAAACTTACGAAAACACCAGTTACATCAAAGGCAAACGCCAACGCAGCGAGACCAACAACGGCCAGATGGTTGTGATCCAGCAGTGCGATCTTCGCCGCAACATCCAGATCATGCCGGCGGCGAAGGCGTACATGATCCAACCATACGATCAGCCAACGACGACAACCGCCACGACTCCAAACAACACCACGCCGTCGCAACCGACGCCAGTCACCAAAGGCGGTGTTGTAACTTCAACCGTCACTACGAAAGACACCGGCGAGCGCAAACCGATGTTTGGGTACACCGCGCGTCACATCATCACGACGATGGAGATGAAGTCGTCGCCTGAAGCCTGCTCGGCCGTCAACACGAAAATGCAGATCGACGGCTGGTACATTGACGCCGCCTTTGCACTCGAGTGCGACAGCAGCGGCGCGTACACGAACTACACGCCGAAGGCGAGTGGCGGGTGCCGCGATCGTTACGAGAGCAAGACGATCGGCACAGCGAAGAAAGGTTTTCCGGTTTGGCAAAAAACTACGATGTTTGGTCCAGACGGAGCGGAGAGTTTCTCGACCATCAACGAAGTCCTGGAGTTTTCACAGGCGACACTCGATGCGAGTTTGTTCGACGTACCTGAGGGTTATCGCGAAGTGCAGGATTTCGCGAGCGCGTTTAGCGCAGCCTACGCCACACCCGAATCGAGCAATACGTCGAGTAGCACTTCGAGTGTTCCGTCGTCTCCCGTGAGCACACCAAATACAGCCACTGCGAATCAGCCTGCGCCGAAACGCGCTGGTGTAATTCGTCTTGGCGTAGTAACGGTAAAGACCGGCAACGTCGCCGAAGGAATGAACGCGAATGAACTTGCGCTTGCAGTGCGGAACACGCTCCTCCAGCAACTGAAAGGCTCGAACGTCGAAGCCATTCCAATTGAAGCGACAGGCGCCGCGGCCCAGGCTGAGGCACAGCAGAAAGAGTGTGACTACCTCGTGTTCGCGAGCGTCTCGCTCAAGAAAGGCGGCGGCGGTTTCGGAAGCATGTTGGGCTCGGTTTCCTCGGTCGCGAGCAGTGTTGGCTATGGCCACGGAACGGCAGCAGGTGTTGCGACAACCGCCACGAGCGCAGTCGTTGTTCAAAGCATCAAGGCAAAGGACGAGATGACGCTCGACGTGAGACTCGAGCGACCCGGCAGCACGACACCGAGCTTCGCACAGCAATTCAAAGGCAAAGCAAAGTCAGCGGGCGAGGACATCATCACCCCCCTGGTCCAACAAGCCTCTCAAGGCGCGCTTGCGGCGGTCGGCAAGTAAGCAATCCGCGTCAGTCCGCGTCTATTCGTGTTCCCGGTATTACGCCCGTCTTCAAATACGAAGACGGGCATTGTTTTTCGATCGTACACTCCGCGCACAAGGGTGTCCGTGCTTTGCAGATCTTCCGCCCGTGATAAATCATCAGGTGCGGGAAGATCACCCAATCTTTCTTCGGGACGATTGGAATCAGGTCCTGCTCGATCTTTTCCGCGGTCTTCTGTTGCGTGAACGCGAGGCGATGCGAGAGTCGCGTCACGTGCGTGTCAACCACCACGCCCGCGTGAATATCAAACGCATTCCCCAACACCACATTCGCAGTCTTACGCGCGACGCCCGGCAACTCCAGCAACTCATCCATCGTTTGCGGAACTTCGCCGTGATATTGCTCGGTCAGCATCTTCGCCGTTCCCTGTATCGACTTCGTCTTGTTACGAAAAAACCCGGTTGACTGAATGTCCTTCTCCAACTCTCCCGGCGGCACCTTCAGATAGTCCTCCGGCTTGCGGTACTTCCGAAACAAGTCCGCGGTAACGAGGTTGACTCGTTCGTCCGTACACTGCGCCGAAAGAATCGTCGCGACCAGCAACTCAAACGGGTTCGAGTGATTCAGTGAACACTTCGCACCCGGATACGCCCGTTTGAGTCGCCGGATAACTTCGCGTGTACGTGCTTTCAGTTCGTCGAGGCTTTCGCGTTTCGCCATCCAGTCATCCTGTTCGTTTCAACTTACCCGTTTGCTTGGCCCAGGCTTCGATGCGCACGAAGACCAGCAAGCCAAGCGGCAAGAGTATCGCTCCCATCAGCGCCAGCACGAGCAACTCGTGCGACACTGCCGACAACGGCGCACCGGCAAGATGCTCCGCCGTCGAATCAGGGTTTCCCACACCGAACAACTTCCGGCAAGCAGACAACGTATACGTCGCCGGTGAGAACACCGACAGCGGCTGCAACCAGCGTGGCAGGGTTTCGATCGAATAATAAACTCCAGAAACGAGCAGAAGCGAACCCTGAAAGATGTGCGTCGCCTCCGCGCCTCGCTCGGCACTCATCACCGGAAACACTGCCGCGAACAGTCCGAGACCAACGAACGCCACAGTACTGACTGCCAGCACGCCGAACAGATTCGCATCACGCAAGTGTAGATTCGTGAACAGCATGAGCCCGAGCAACACGATCACACTCGACACGATACTATTCAACAGCGAGAACAGACTCACGCCCAGCAAATGTACGGCTCGCGATACGGGCGCCATGAACGTGTACTCCAGCGTCCCTTCCCAACGCTCGTACGCAATCGACATCGAGATCTCTTCGTAGAGTCGCGAGAGATAGTTCCACAGCAACGCTCCGACAATAAGCGTCAGCGTCAGTTGGTAGTTGCCCTCGGCAACGCCGATCAGCGCTACGGTTGCCGACGTCACGAGTGCATAAAAATTGAAAACGATGACCCAGCCAATGTAACGACGGGTGATGTGATACCCGCGAAACATAAAGGCCCACGTCTGTCGCATAACTGCTTCCATGATCAGTCCTCCACCAGTTCCATTTCGCCTTCTTCTTCAACGAGCTCTTCACCAGTCAACTTGATGAAGGCATCGTCGAGCGTGCTTGCGCCGGAGCGTTGGATCAATTCCGCTGCAGTTCCTTCAGCCACGAGTTTGCCGTGGGCCAGGAAACCGATACGGGCACACAATCGTTCCGCCTCGGCCATGTCGTGCGTCGTCAAAAGAATCGTCGTGCCCTCGCGAGACTGCAGGTCTTCGAGGAACGACTGCACGTCGCGACGACTCTTCGGATCGAGACCCGTAGTCGGTTCGTCGAGCAACAGCAACGGCGGGTTAATCATCAACGCGCGCGCAATGCTGATCTTCTGCTGCATACCACGGCTCATCTCCTCGAGCGGCGTTGAGAACTTCGTGCCTTCCATTCCCAACTCATCGAGAATCCGCATCACACGCTTCTCCGCTTCACGCGCTTTCTGTCCGTAAAGCAGCGCGGTGTAAAGCAGGTTTTCGCGCGCCGAGAGCTTCTTGTAGAACGCAGCATCGACGCTGACGCGCCCGATGATTCGGCGCACTTCTTCCGCCTGCTCGGGCAGCGTGAAGTCCAGTAAACGGACGTTACCGCTGTCGGCGATCAGCAAGGTCGAGAGAATGCGAATCAAGCTCGACTTGCCGGAGCCGTTTGGTCCAAGCAGTCCGTACGTTTCGCCCGGCATGACGTAGAACGACACGTCGTTGACGGCCAAAAGCTCGGATTTCTTGCGAAAACCGGCACGTTTGCGGAAACTTTTGCGCAGGTTGCGCACTTCGATAGCTGGTTGTTGCATGATCGAACCTCAAAGTGGATCGCCCCCCAAAATGGGTCCACTTGAAAACACACGTAGAATTGTTTAGGGAATTGAAAAAAGAACGCTTAAGCCCGAATCAATCGCGCTTCAGCCAAGTTTTGAGGAAGAGGAAAATTTTCATCGCTATCACCTGTGGCGGCAGAATACTACTTAACGCCGGCCGTGCGCAATCTTAATCGCTTCCGGCAACTGCCTTAACCGCAACATTGAGATCACTCCAAACAACGGACCGGGCGCGAGAATCATGAACGCATAACGCCAACCCTTCGCACTCGCCACCTTCGGAACCAACTCGATCGAGATCGTCGTCAACAAAAATCCGATGCACATCTGGATCGTCAACGCAGTGCCGATGTACTGTGGATCGCCGAGCTCAGTAACGCATGAAGAAAACTGCGCCGAGTCAGCGACGACCGTCGCGCCCCAGATCGCGGCAATGAACAACAGCAACAACGGGTTACCGCCATAAAGTAATCCGATCACGAGACAACAAGTGCCGCTGATCGCCATCGCCCACGACGTAACGAGCGTTCGTCCCACGCGATCGGCAATCAAGCCCGCGATCACACAACCGATCGCGCCCGCGCCGATAATGATGAACGAACCGAGCTCGACGAGTTTCGCATCTCCATTGTGTATGGCGAGACTTGCCCGAAACATTACAGGTACCCAGATCCACATGCCGTACAGTTCCCACATGTGACCGAAGTAACCAAAACTCGCCAGCCTCACGCCACGATTACTAAACACTCGAAAAATCTGCGACACATCAAACTTCGCGGGGGGCAGCGCGTATGGACCATCTTCAACAAAGAACAGCACGACCAGTCCGCCGATGGCGGCGAGAAGCGACACGAAGAGCACGTTCGCGCGCCAGTTGTCACTACCCAAAGCGTTCACGAGATAGGGCGTCGCCTTGCCCATCGTGAGCGCTCCGACGAGGACTCCGAGCGCCATACCGCGCCGCTCGCGAAACCACGTCGCCATGATCTTCATGCCCGGCGGATAAACTCCGGCCAGAAAAATGCCCGTCAAAAAGCGAAGCGCGATCGCTGTACCTGGATCGTGAACGTAGAAACTGAAGATTCCATTAACAGCAGCGCCCAAAAATGCCGAGACGGCGAAGAGATACCTCGTGCTGATGATGTCGGGAAGGTTCAGGGTCGCGCTGAGCAGCGTACCGGCAACAAAGCCGAACTGGACCGCATTCGCGAGCCAGCTAATTTGCGAGGGTGTGAGATGCCATTCAACTGAGAGTGCGGGAACGACGGCAGAACCACTGAACCAGAGCGACATGCCCAACAGTTCCGCGGTGGCGAGAAGTGTTAGTGCGCGCCAGCGTCCTGGGTGCGGAGTGGTCATACAAGACACGAACTTCTTACTTGGAAGAGGTCACCTGCGATAGCGGGTGGGTCGGAGCGCTTCTCAGACCGGCTGTTGTCAACAAACCCACCCGCTATCGCAGGTGGTACTGACCTCTTCCAACAATTACGTCCACTTTAGGTTTAAAGCCCGAGTCCCTCTTCATGCGCTACAAACACGGTCGCCAGTTCATTCAAACCTTCCGCATCCTGGTCGTCGAACCTGCCAATGATCGGACTATCGAGATCGAGCACGCCCAGGAGACGTTCACCGTCAAACAACGGCACCACGATCTCGGAGTTTGAAGCGACGTCGCATGCAATGTGACCCGGAAACTCGTGGACATTCGGCACGATGATCGTCTCGCATTGTTGCGCTGCTACACCGCATACACCCTGGCCCATGGGAATGCGAACACACGCCGGATTACCCTGAAATGGACCAAGCACCAGCTCGTCGCCCTGCAGAAAATAGAACCCGGCCCAGT